>Ga0207683_10000802_pt1 | contig 28724 bp, 24 predicted proteins | sample KBSM73metaG_FD_184333 | JGI IMG/M metagenome (GOLD analysis project Ga0207683, IMG submission 184333) | Miscanthus rhizosphere microbial communities from Kellogg Biological Station, Michigan, USA - KBS M7-3 metaG (SPAdes) (version 2) | ecosystem: Host-associated > Plants > Roots > Rhizosphere >... | reverse complement strand
CATCGCGAAGACGCGGCCGATGCACGCGCGCGCGCCGGTGCCGAACGGCTTCCACGCATTCGCGGGGATCGCCTCGACGCGCCCCGGCGCGAACCGATCCGGATCGAATGCCTGCGGGTCCGTCCACACCGCCGGATCGCGATGCAGCATGGGTACGAGCACGAGCACGACATCGCCTGGCGCCACCGTGATGTCGCCGCCGATCTGCGTCTCGTGCTTCGCCGTGAGCCCGAACACCGGCGCGGTCGGCCACAGCCGCAGCGACTCGTCGAGGCACTGCTTGACGTAACGCAGCTGCGCGAGGTCCTCGAACTGCGGCACGCGCGTGCGATCGCCACCGAACACGCGGTCGACCTCGGCGGTCGCAAGGGCCATCGCCTCGGGGTTGTGCAGCAGTTGATAGATCGTGAAGGACAGCAAGCCGCTCGTCGTCTCGTGACCCGCGATCAGGAACGTCATGATCTGGAACCGGACCTGGACGTCCGTCAGCGCGCCGTCGGCGAGCATCAGGTCGAGGAGATCCTTCGGGCCATCGTCACGGGCCGGCTGGCTGCGGCGCTCGCGGATCACGCTGTCGACGACGTCATACATCAGCTCGAGGTCGCGCTCGTACTGGCGGCGCGTCGCGAGCATCAACCGCGATTGCAGCGCGAGCCGGCGCGAGCGGGCACCGGCCTCGCCGAGCGCGCGCACCATCGAGTCGACGAACGGATGCATCTCGCGCTGGTAGTAGCTGTTGAAGCGATAGCTGAAGCCCGACAGCGCGATCGTGTCGAGCGTGAGCCGGGTCATGTTGTCGGCGACGTCGTGATCGATGCCCGGGCCGAGCCGCTCCCACTTGGTGACGAGCTGATCGGTGATGTCGACCATGTCGCCCCAGTACCGGCGCATCGCGGGTGCACCGAACGCGGGCATCAGCAGGCGGTGCGCGATCGCCCACGCCGGATCGTCGTTGTCCGCGGTGAACAGCGCGTCGCCGCCGAGATCGCGGAGCTGGCGCAGTGGCGCGTGGACGATCTTCTCGAACCGCGTCGCATCGGAGAGCTCGTCGACCAGGCGGTGCTCGCCGACGACCAGCGCGGTCTGCGACGGGAACTGCAGCCGGTACACCGGGCCGAGCTCGCGCGCGAGCTGCATCATCGACTGCACGGGCGCTTCGATGTCGATGCTCGGCGCGTTGCCGACGAACGGATAGGCGCGCGGTTGCGGGACGGAGGAGAACGCGGTCTTGGGGGCCATGACGGAGCTCCTTTGAGCTGACTTATAGCTCTATAAGTAACCATGACACACCGCGTCACCTCGGTCAATCTGCGACTATGAGGTCACGGTGCCGCGCCCTCGCCGATCTCGACAGACCGAGCCTCATCGCGACGCGATCGTGCGCGTGGCGACACAGGAATTCGCGGCGCGCGGCTATGCGGGCGCAACCACCGTGGCGATCGCGCGCCGAGCCGGCGTCACGCAGCCGCTGATCCACCATCACTTCGGCTCGAAGGCGAAGCTGTGGTCGCACGTGCTTGCGGAATTGTTCGGCGCGCTGACCACGGCGCTCGAGCACGCCAGCGATCCGTCGCAGGGCGAGCGCGCGCGCATCGAGCGACTGCTCCGCACGCTTGTCGAGTTCTCCGCCATGCGCCCCGAGCTGTCGCGTCTCATTCGCCTCGAGAGCGCGGGCGGCGGTGCCTCGTTCGAGCTGCTCTACCGCGAACATCTCGAGCCGCTCGTGCAGTTCTTCGAGGCGATCGTGCAGCGCGCAGCGACCGCCGGTCACATGCGACGTGCCGACCGCGGCTTCATCTACTTCGCGACCATCGGGCTGTGCACGCAGCTGTTCGCGGAACCGGCGACCGCCCGCCGCGCGTTCGATCTCGATCCGCGAGCACCCGGTGTCGCACGCGCGTATGCCGACTTCGTCGTGCGCGTGTTCTTCGACGCGCTGTGGATCGACTAGCCCGGCTTGCGGGCCCCGAACATGCCCACGAGCCGCGCGAGATTTTCGCAGGCGCTACTTGATGCCCGCGGCGGAAAGCCCCTTCTTCAGCTCCTCCGCGTTCATTACCGGGGTGAGCTCGATTTCGGCGTCGAGCTCCTGGAACAGGATCTCGGCGACCATCGGCATCTGCGAGCTGTCTGCCATGTCGAAGAAGAACATCGCGGTGCGCTTGCCGTGCAGGGTCGTGAAGTAGGCCGATTCCGGCTTGAGCTTCTCGGTGGTCTGCCCCATCAGCTTGCCAATCCGTCCGTCCTTCACCGCGCGGTTTCCTGCCTCGACGCCCATCGACACCTTCATCATCATCCGCATGTGATCCCTCCTGTTGTCTGCGGGCAAACGTAGGCGCCGCGATGACGGCTCACAATGCGGGTTCTTACGGATATCATCGACGCAGTGGCAGTCGAGTCCCACATCGGTTTGTGGTCGCTGGATCCGGCGACCGGGACTTTGCATTGTTCGCCCGAGATGCACGACGTGCTCGGTGTCGATGCCACGACGTGCGATGCATGGCTCGCGCATGTCCACGTGGACGAACGTGAGCGTCTCGCGGCGGCACTCTCCGCAGGCGAAGCATTCGATCTTCACCATCGCATCGTGCGCGCGGACGGCGCTTCGCAAGGCGTCTACGTGCGCGCGCGCCGGATCGGCGAGCAGCTGGTCGGCACGTTCGAGGCGGTCGAGTTCGTGCTGCAGCGCGCGCTCGTCGATCGGATCGTATCGGTCTCGAGGTTCGCGGCGAGTCTCGCGCACGAGCTCAACAACCCGCTCGCGGTCGCGGTCGCGAATCTCGAGATGATCGCCGAGCAGATTGCGGGCGATGCGAACCTCGACGAGATGGCCGCCGACGCGCGGGAAGCGCTGAACCGGATGCGCATCATCATCCGTGGACTCAAGACATTCACGCGCGCCGAGATCGCCGGCGTGGAGCCGGTCGACGTGCAGCGCGTGCTGGAGAGCGCGATCAGCGTGACGAACCACGAGATCCTGCGGCGCGCGCGGATCGTGCGCGACTTCCAGCCGCTACCCGCGGTGGGCGGACTCGAGGCTCCGCTCGGCCACGTGTTCGTGAACCTGCTCGTCAACGCCGCGCACGCGATCCCGGCGGGCGCCATCGATCGCCACGAGATCCGGATCGCGACACGCATGGCGCCCGGGCCTCGAGTCGCGGTCGAGATCCACGACACCGGCTCGGGCATCCCGCGCGAGAACCAGGCGCGGATCTTCGAGCCGTTCTTCACGACGAAGCCGATCGGGCAAGGCGTCGGGCTCGGGCTCGCGGTGTGCCGCAACCTCGTTCAGGCGTTCGGCGGCGACATCACGTTCGAGAGCGCGCCGACCGGCACGGTGTTCCGCGTGTCGCTTCCGATCGCGAAGCGGAGCGCGCCCGCGGTGACGCCGTCCCTGCTCCCGACGACCGCCGGCTCGCGCGTGCTGGTCGTCGATGACGAGGTGCTGATCACCAACGCGCTCCGCAGGATGCTCGCGATCGATTACCGGCTCACGATCGTCAACAGCGCGGAGGCCGCCGCCGAGCTGTTCGCGGCCGGTACGCGTTTCGATGCCGTGGTCTGCGACCTGATGATGCCCGGCATCGGGGGCGTGGGCCTCTACGAGGAGGTGCGGCGGGTCGATGCCGCGCAAGCCTTGCGCTTCATCTTTCTGACAGGCGGCGCCTCGACTCCCGCGGCTCAGCGTTTTCTCGAGCAGCTGTCAAACCCGTGCCTGGTGAAGCCCTGTGACTTCAAGCAGCTGCGCGCTGCCATCGACCGGATAGCATCCGAAATGCACCGAGAGTGATATTGCGTTTTCTACGTACCTCGAAGGGGTATAAGCGGCCCCAGCCGTATGGATCGCGCAGCCTTACGTTCTCCGGGAAGCCCGTGCCGGGTCCTGATCGTCGACGATGATCGCCTGCAGCTCCGGGCCCTCGAGCGCCGCGCCCGCGATCTAGAGGACCTCGAGGTGACGGTCGTCGACAACGCGATCGACGCCCTGCTCCGGATCGGCAGCCTGCAGCCCGACGTCGTCGTCCTCGATGCATTCATGCCGGGCGTGGACGGGCTCGAGGCGTGCCGCCGGCTGACCTCGTCCCCGAGCACCCGCGACACCAAGGTGATCCTGACCAGCGCGGCGATGACGCCGGATCTCGAGCGCGCGGCGATCGCGGCGGGCGCCCACCGGGTGCTCGCCAAGCCCATCGATCTCCGTGCGCTTCTCCCGCGTGCCCGCGAGGAGCGAGATCCGATCGGCGAGCTGGTCCCGGCGATGCGCGGGGCCGATCTGATCGTCTCGATGCTCGCCGAGGCCGGCGTCGACGTCGTGTTCGGCCTTCCGGGCGGCGCCATCTCGACAGTGCACGATGCGCTGCTCGATACCTCGATCCGCGTCGTCACGAACCGCCACGAGAGCGGCTCGTTGTTCGGAGCGGCCGGGTATGCCCACGCGACCGGCAAGCTCGGCGTCGCGATTGTCACGTCGGGCCCCGGCGCGCTCAACGCCATGACCGGGCTCGCCTCGGCGTGGTGCGATGGGTTGCCGGTGCTGTTGCTCGTCGGGGATGTCCCGCGCGGCGCGCAGGGCAAGGGCGTGCTCCAGGACAGCTCGGCGCACGGCCTCCAGATCGTCGAGATGGCCCGGCACGTCACGAAGCTCGCGACCGAGGTGCCGCGAGCGAGCGCCCTGCCCCACGTGCTACGCCGCGCGATCGCGACCGCACTGTCGGGCCGCCGCGGTCCGGTGATGTTGACGCTGCCGCTCGACGTGACGGCCGCGGCGATCGCGCCACCGAAGAGCTCCGGCGAGGTCGTGCTCGGTGGCCGGCTCTCCGAGTCGATCGTCGACGAGCTCATCGATCTCGTACGCGACGCACGGCGCCCGCTGATCGTCGCCGGCAGCGGCGTGCGCGGCGGTGGGGCACCGGCTCGACTGCGCGCCGTCGCCGAGCGCTTGCGCTGCCCGGTCGCGACGACACCGAAGGCCAAGGGCGTGTTCCCCGAGAGTCATCCGCTCGCGCTCGGTGTGCTCGGCATGGGCGGCCACCTGTCGGCCCGCCGCTACCTCGATGCGAACCCCGACGTCGTGATCGCGATCGGCACCAGCCTCGGCGACATGGCGACTGATGGGTTCTCGCCGCAGCTCCAGGCGTCGCGCGCCCTTGTTCACATCGACATCGACGCCCGCCAGATCGGCAAGAGCTACGCACCGACGCACGCGATCGTCGCCGCGGCGGCGGATCTGCTCGGCGAGGTCGCGGACCGGCTGCCGGCGCTCGACGGCCCGCAACCGCGCGCGCTCGAGGTCAACCGCCAGACACTGCCGCCGTCGCATGTGATCGGCCGGATCGCGCCACAGGATGCGATCCGCGAGATCCAGAAGCTGTTGCCGCGCGACACGATCTACACCGTCGACTCGGGCGAGCACTTCCTGTTCGCGGTGCAGTACCTCGAGATCGACGAGCCCGACGCGTTCATCGTGATGACCGGGCTCGGCTCGATGGGGCAATCGATCGGCGCTGCGATCGGCGCACAGCTCGCGCATCCGCATCGCACGGTGGCCGCGATCTGCGGCGATGGTTGCTTCGCGATGAACGCGTTCGAGATCGCGACCGCGGTTGCCGAGCGGCTGCCGATCCGCGTGTTCGTGTTCAACGACGGCCGGCTCGGCATGGTCGAAAACGGCCACGAGAAGGTCTACGGCCGTCGCCCGCAGTACCCGACCACGCCGCTCGACGTCTGCGAGGTCGCGCGCGGCCTCGGCGCCTCGGTGCTGCGCATCGACGGGATCGATCAGCTCGCCGCGGTCGCCGGCACGCTGCGCGATTGCGTGGGCCCGGTCGTGATCGATGTCCGCATCGACCACGAGATCGTGCTCGCGAAGCAGGATCGCGTGTCTGCGATGGCGCCGCCGCCCGCGCCGACGCCGACGCCGACGACACCGCACTTGCGCGTCATCAACTGAAACGGTGTCCTGGCTCGCGCTGCGAATCCGCGCAGAAGGTGCGTCACAGCCGCCCGGATCGGGCACCGGGCTCGGTCGTTCGGTCGCGCGCCATCGTACCCCGCCCTGGGGGCGTTCTGGACATCAGAGACCACCTGATCCGGCCTGCATTCATGATCCAGCTAGCGGCCAATGACCGGTATGATGGTTCCTCGGTCGCGTGACGGGTCCCTACGTTCTTTATGTCGATGACGAGAAGGCGAACCGGGTCGTCTTCGAGCAGTCACTTGCGTCCGAATTCTCGATCCTGACCGCCGCCGATGCTGCATCGGCGCTCGAGATCCTCGACAAGCAGGAGGCCGCGGTCGTCGTCACCGACATGCGCATGCCGAACATGAACGGCGAGCAGCTCCTGCGCATCGTCAAGGAGCGGTGGCCGCAGACGATCCGCATCGTGGTCACGGCGTACGCCGACATCGACCCGATCCTGCGCGCGATCAACGAAGGGCTCGTCGCTCGCTACATCCTCAAGCCGTGGGGCCGCGCCGAGCTGGTCCAGGTGCTGCGATGGGCGATCGAGGGCTACGCGCTCGGCCGCGACTCCGCAGAGATCCACCGCCGGCTGCTCGAGACCGAGAGGCTCGCCACGCTCGGCAGCATCTCGGCGCTGCTCGTCCACGATCTGCGCCAGCCGCTCGTCGCGATCGTCGGCAACATCGACCTGCTCGATTCGCTAAGCGCGCTCGGACCGACGCTGCGCGAGGCACTGCGCCATGTCGAGCTCGAGCCGCGAGCCCGGCGCACGGCCATCGCACGCATCGACGAGCTGCCCTCGATCCTCGACGACATGCGCTCGGCGGCCGAGCTGCTCTCGACGATGATCTCGAGCCTGCGAGATCTGTCGCGCCCGCGCGAGGTCGTCGCCGCCGTCGCGGCCGATCCGCTCGCCGTCGTCCGTCACGCCATGGCGGTGTGCCAGCCGCTCGCGACGAACCTGCGCGCGCACATCGACTACACCGGTCCTCGCGAGCTACCGCGCGTGCGGATGTCCCCGACCGAGCTGACGCAGGTGCTGATCAACGTCGTCACCAACGGGACGCAGGCGATCGCCGCGCGTGGCACCGCCCACGGTCGCGTGTCGATCGAGGCCCGCACCGCCGGTGACATGGTCGAGCTCTCGGTCCACGACGACGGCGTCGGCATCCCGGCCGACGTGCTCGCGCGCATCGGTACGCCGTTCTACACGACGCGCTCCGAAGGCACGGGGCTCGGCGTCGCGCAGTGTCAGCGCCTGGTCGGTACCGCTGGCGGCCGCTTTCAGATCGAGAGCGAGCCCGGCGTCGGCACGACCGTGACGATCACGCTGCCGACCGCGGCGTAGCGTCAGCGCTCGAGCATCGCGAGTGCCTTGTCGATCCGGCGTTCGCGGGTCTCGGGGCGCTTCGCGGAGGTGACCCAGTCGACGAGCTCCTTCTGATGCGTGTAGCTCCAGGTCTTCCAGCGCGCGAACGCCGGTGCGTGCTTGCGCATCGCGCTCATCAGATCCTTCGGCGCCTCGACCACGCGCGGCGCGAGATCGGGCTCGATCGTGAGGCGACACGTGCCGTTCGCCGGCACGCCGGCCTGCTCGCGGATCTCGCGGCGCATCGGGAAGTAGTAGCGGCCGCCGTAGACCGCGACGGTCGTGCGGTACTTGACGCCGTTGATCGTGACGACGATCGGCATGCGCTTGCGGCCGAACACCTTCTCGACATCGAACGGGACTTCCACGCCGCCGTCGTTGACGAGCGTGGTCGTGAACGTGCGCCCCGACGGCTGCTTCGCGGTGCGTGGGGACGCTTCGGCGAGCTTGAACCGAAGCCCCGACCACACGTCGTCGATCGCGATCTGGGCGACCGCTTCGAGGCCCTTGTCGGCGAGGCCGAGCCGGAGGATGTCGCGGTTGAGGTCGGTGTCGAGGCCGTTCGCCTTCGGGTAGCAGACCCAGAGCGCGGAGGTCTGGGTCATCGCCGCCTTGAGCGCTGCGAGCCGCTTGTCGAGCTGCGACTTGCGCGTGACGAACACCTGGATGACGTCGAGCGGACCCTTCGGCGCCTTCTTGTGCGTGACGTCGAAGCTGGCGAGCTCGAGCTGGTAGCCGGTGGGCGCGTCGAGCACGCACATCGTCATGCCCGGCTTGAGATGAAGCTTCTTGGCGAGGGCGGTCATGATCAGCTCCCCAGCACGAACGTGTTGCCGTCCGGATCCTTGAAGATGGCCGAGGTGCCCCACGACTCCTTCTTGGGGCCCTGCAAGAACTCGACGCCCTTCGCCGACAGCTCCGCGTGCGTCTTCTCGACGTCATCGCAGTAGAACGAGATGTTCTGGAACTGGCCGATGCGCGACTCCTGGCCGGGCGGCGTGAAGAGGACGAGGCCGGTCTGCGCGCCGGGGATCTTGAGCTCGATCCACCGGATGCCGGGACCGAACGGGCGGTCGGTGGCGATCTGGAAGCCGACCTGCTCGGTCCAGAACTTGAGGGCCTTCGACTGGTCGCTGACCGGGATGCTGACGAATTTGATCCGCTTCATGCGTGTGTTCGTACGCGACGCGCGTGCGAGCTGGCGAGCGAATTCGGATCGCGATGCGCCGATTGACCGATTCGCTGACTATAGCTACGATGGCTATAGTCACGATGGCGAAAACGCTCGCGCTGGATCCGTATCTTGTCGACGTGCTGCTGCCCGACCTCGTCGGCCACGACAAGCGCCCGGCGGCATTTCTCCTGCTGCTGTGGCTGTGGGCAAACACGCGCGGGACCGGGAGGAAGTCCGCGTTCTTCAGCTACCAGATGCTGTCGGATCGCACCGGGCTGTCGAAGCGAGCGGTGCAGCGGTCGGTCGCGTGGCTCGAGGCGCGCGAGCTGGTCACGGTGACGCGGACGTCGAAGACGGCGGTGCCGCAGTACGCGGTGCTCGCGCCGTGGCTGCGGTAGGCCACGCGCCTGATGAGCCTTGCTGACCATGCCGCAAGTCGCGGCGGCGGCCAAATTTTTGTCCTCGGATCCGCCGCGGGCGACCGTTGGGGCATGCGTGTAACTGTCGTCGCGATCGTGGTGGCGTTGGCCTGGTCGGCGTGGGCGGAGGAGCGAACCGAGGTTCGCGGCGTCACGTTCGAGGAGACCGGCGGCACGACACGCGTGCACGTGCGCGCGACGAAGGCGCCGATGTTCTCGGTCTACAAGCTCGAACGACCGACGCGGATCGTCATCGACATGCCGCGCGCGCGCGTCGCCGATGCACTGCTCGGTCACGACACGACCGCAGCCTTCGCGCCGAACACGTGGGCGGTCAGCGCCGTCACCGCGCAGCAGCTCGACGACGGCGGACCGGTCGCACGACTCGTCGTGACGCTCGCGCGTCCCGGCCGCTATCAGGTCGAGAGCGACGCGAGCGACGTGACGATCGTCGTGACCGCGCGCGATCCGGCACCGGCCGCGAGCGACACGCACGGACTCGAGCAGGCGCGACTGCGCGCCGAGGCAGACGCGGCAAAGGCGCGGCAGGCCGCAGCGGCCGCGCAGGGCGAATCGGATCGGCTGCGCGAGGCAGCCGCGGCGGCGCAGAAGGTCGCCGATGCCGCGCGTGGCGCAGATGCCGAGAAGGCGCGCGCCGAGGCGGCGAAGACGCGGCAGGAGGCCGCGCGGGCGAAGGATGCTGCAGCAGCGGCGCAGGCCGAGGCGGACCGCGCGAAGGCCGATGCGCAGGCAGCGCGCACCGAGGCCGAGACCGCACGCGGTCAGGCGGAGGTCGCACGCGACGCACTCGCGAGGACGCGCGCCGAGGCCGAGAAGGCACGCGCCGAGGCCGACGCGACGAAGGCGGAGCTCGCACGCGTGCGCGCCGAGCAGCAGGCGGCGGCCACGCGCGCCGAAGCCGAGGCGGCGAAGGCGAACGCGGCGAGCGTGCAGGCAGCGAAGGCGCAGGCCGATGCCGAGCGCGCGGCGAAGGCGAGCGACGAGCTGTCGCGCATGCGCGCCGAGGCTGATCGCACGCGCAAGGATGCCGATGCGGCGCGGGCCGAGCTCGCGCGCGTGCGCTCGACCGCGGCGAACGAGACCGCACGAGCGACCGCCGAGGCCGCACGCGCGGCGACCGCGAACGCCGACGCAGCGCGCGCGCAGGCCGAGGCTGCGGCAGCAGCGAAGTCGAACGACGAGCTCGCGAAGATGCGCGCCGAGGCCGATCGCGCGCGACGCGACGCCGACGCGACGAGGGCGGAGCTCGCACGTGCGCAGGCCGACGCCGCGAAGGCGGCAAAGGCGAGCGACGAGCTCGCGCGCACGCGCGCCGAGGCCGAGCAGGCACGCGCCGAAGCGGATGCCGCGAAGGCCGCCCTCGCCAAGGCGCAGGCCAGCGCGAGATCCGCCGACGAGGCCGCGCGCACGAAAGCCAGCGACGACATCGCGCGCATGAAGGCCGATGCCGATCGCGCGCGTGCCGAGGCCGACCGCGCGCGCGCCGACGCCGATGCTTCGAAGGCGGCGCTCGCGAAGGCGCAGGCGAGCGCGAGGTCCGCCGACGAGGCGGCACGCACGAAGGCCAGCGACGACGTCGCGCGGATGAAGGCGGAGGCGGAGCGTGCGCGCACCGAGGCGGAACGCGCGCGCGCCGAGGCAGACGCCGCAAAGACGGCGCTCGCGAAGGCGCAGGCTGATGCGGCGCGCGGCGCAAAGACCGCCGACGAGCTCGCGCGCACGAAGGACGAGCTCGCACGCGCGAAGGCCGACAACGCCGCGCGCGCGAAGACCGCCGACGAGCTCGCACGCGCAAAGGCCGACGACCTCGCAAGCGCGAGGGCCGCCGAGGCCGCGCGCACGAAGAGCGCCGGCGACATTGCGCGCATGAAGGCCGAGGCCGATCGCGCGCGCGCGGACGCCGATGCCGCGAAGGCCGCGCTCGCCCGTGCGCAGGCCGACGCCGCGCGCGGCGCCAAGAACGCCGACGAGCTCGCTCGCACGAGAGCGGAGGCCGATCAGGCCCGCGCCGAAGCCAATGCGACCCGCGCGGAGCTCGCACGTGCGCAAGCAGACGCCGCACGCGCCCAGGCCGAGGTCACGCGCTCTCAGGCTGAAGCCGCGCGCGGTTCGAAGACCGCCGACGAGCTCGCGCGGATCCGCTCCGACGCGGATCGCATGCGGACCGAGGCCGAGAATGCACGCGCGGAGGCAGACAAGGCCCGCGCCGAGGCCGACGCGGCGAAGGCGGCACTCGCACGCGCGCAGACCGGCGCGAAGGCCGCCGAGCTCGCGCGCCAGCGCGGCGATGCCGAGCGCGCGGCGAAGACCGCCGACGAGCTTGCCCGCACGCGCGCGGATGCCGAGCTCGCACGCACCGAAGCGGCGGCCACGAAGGCCGAGCTCGCGCGCGTTCGCTCCGAGCAACAGGCAGCCGCATCGCGCGCAGAAGCCGAAGCGACGAAGGCGAACGCGGCAAGCATGGCCGCGGCTCGCGCGCAGGCCGATGCCGAGCGCGCCGCGAAGGCGAGCGACGAGGTTGCGCGCGTCCGCGCCGAGGCCGAGCGCACGCGTCGCGAGGCCGAGACGGCACGTGCCGAGCTTGCGCGCGTTCGCGCCGCGAGCGCCAAGGAGACCGAGCGTGCCGCCGCCGAGGCAGCGCGTGCCGCGACCGCGAGCGCCGAGGCAGCGCGCCTCCAGGCCGAGGCCGCCACGGCCGCGAAGGCGAGCGACGAGCTCGCGCGCACGCGCCGCGAGGCCGAGGCTGCGCGCAAGGAAGCCGAGGAGGCGAAGGCCGAAGCTGCACGCACCCGCGCCGCGGCACTCGCCGAGCATCAGCGGGCCGAGCGCGCGGCGGCCGAGGCCGACAAGCTGCGTGCAGCCGCCGACAAGCAACGAGCCGCGCCGTCTGGCCCCCGCGCCGCCGCGCTGGCACCGGTCGCAGCACCGGTCGCCGCGCCGGTCGATCCGCGCAGCGCGGGCATCGCGTTCCGCGGCCGCAACGGCTCGGGCGACGTCGAGATCCTGCTCGGACCCGATGTCCGGATCACGCAGGGCGTTGTCAGCGCGACGCACGCAGAGCTGATCGTCGACGGCGTCGATCCCGGCGCGCGGATCGAGCAGAGCATCGACGTCACGAAGTTCGGCAGCCCGGTGCGCACGCTGCGCGTCTACCGCGACGCACGCAATCCGACGCGGGTCTACATCAGCCTCGGCCTGCTCGCCCCGGTCACGCCCTCCGTCCATCGCACGCCGAAGGGCGTGCAGTGGCACGTCGAGGGCAACGACATGGCGTAGGTCGCGCGATGCTCGAGCGCGCTCTCACCGCGTGGGCGCGAACACCTCGACGGCGCCCGCGATGCCCTTGAGCTCGTGCGCGCCGATCGGCTCGACGGCCCCCGCGGCATGCGCTGCGAGCTCCTTCGACACGACGAGCGGACGCCCGAGCTTGCCGGTGAGGCCCTCGAGGCGGGCGGCGAGGTTCACGGCCGGACCGATCGCGGTGAAGTCGAGCCGGCTCGTGCCGCCGATGTTGCCGTAGGACACCTCTCCGACATGGAGCGCGATGCCGAACGCGAGGTCCTTGCGAAGCTCGGCGAACGCGCGCTGCGCCTCGTGCGCCGCCTGGATCGCGTCGCTGCAGCGCGCCGTGACATCGCCGGCAAGCGGGAAGATCGCGAGCATGCCGTCGCCGATGAACTTGAGGACCTCGCCGCCGTGCGCGTGCACCGCCGCGACCTGGCAGTCGAACGACTGGTTGAGCGCGTCGATCACCTCGCGTGCGCTCACCCGCTGCGACAGCTCGGTGAAGCCGCGCAGATCCGAGAACCAGATCACGGCGTCGATCACCTCGATGTCGCCGCGGCGGATCCGGCCTGCGAGCACGCGGTCGCCGGCGTTGCGACCGACGTAGGTCGACAGCAGATTCGCCGCGGTCCGCCGCAGCGCGAAGATCTCGGCGACGCGCGACAGCGGCCGCACGATGCGCCGCAGCGTGCCGACATCGTCGTCGGTGAAGCCGTTCGGGCGTTGGGTCGCGAACGCGATCGCATGCGCCGCGCCGGTGGTGAACACCATCGGCTGCGCGAGGTAATCCGTGAACCCGTCCTTCGCCAGATCTTCGAGGATCGCGAAGTCGCGGGCGCCCTCGCAGATCCGCCGCCGTACCTCCCGTCGCTCGCGCACCACGAGCGCGACCGGGCTGGTCTCGAACTGCTTCGAGTGGATCTGCGCCCACGTCAGCTCGCCCACCTTGGCGCGTTCACCGGGGCGCCACGCGAACGTGCGCCCAGCGACATCGGGGTGCAGCGTCATGACGACCGTGGACAGCCGGTCGACGACAACCCCCTCCGCGCGCAGGCGCTCACCACACTGCTCGACGATCTCCGCGGAAGTCGACGCTCCCGGTGCGCCGTCGACCAGCCAGTCGAACAGTTCCGACATTCACGCAGGATATACCGAGGTGATGCCCGGCTCATGACCCTTGGCGTGCGCGCTGGCGGCGGCAAGGTTTCATCATGCTGGAGAAGCTGCCACCCGCCATCGGCCGCACGCTGCGGCGCGTTCGTCCTGGCCTCGATCGCGTGGTCGCGCGCCGCAAGACGACCGGCGTGCCGCCGTCGATCCTGCTCGAGAGTCCAGCGTTTGCGAACCATCAGGACATCCCGACGCTCTACACCGCGGATGGCGAGGGCATGTCGCCGCCGCTGACGTGGGTCGGCGTGCCCGACGGCGCGCGCTCGCTCGCGCTGATCGTCGAGGATGCCGATAGCCCGACGCACTCGCCGCTCGTCCACGCGATCGTGATGCACCTGCCGCCGGTGCTGATGAGGCTCGAGGCCGGCGCGATCGCCGACGGCGACCACTCACCGCTGCTCGGCCGCAACTCGTTCATGAAGACCGGCTGGCTGCCGCCCGATCCACCGCCGGGTCACGGCACGCATCGCTACGCGTTCCAGCTATTCGCGCTCGACCACGATCCCGAGCGCGCCGTCCATCCGGGCCGCACGGCGTTCATCCGCGCGATCCACGGCCACGTCATGGCGTACGGCGTCCTCGTCGGAACCTACTCGCGGTGACCGCCCCCATCCTGGGGTGAAGTACCTCAGCCCGGGCGGCGCGCTCGTCGACGGATTTCACGCGCTTGGCCGCGGTCCGCGCTGGTACGGCCATTGCTCGAGGTAGGCCTGATGGCTCTCCGCACCTCGATCCTGGTCTCGCTGGCCCTCGCGCTCGCTGGCGGCGCTGCCCGCGCCGACAACGTCGACTGGAGCCAGTACATCGACAAGAACGCTCAGACCTCGCCGGCGCCGCCCTCGACGCCGCCGCCCGTCGTCACCAGCCGCGCAAAGTCGACGCGCTCGAAGAAGGCCGTCGCGGCGAAGCCGAAATCGGCGAAAGCCAAGCGCGGCGCGCGCCGCCATCGCTAGGGTCGCGCGGCCATGTAGAGATCGATGCCGCCCATCCCGCCCGGCGCGTCGCTCTGCACGTAGAGATGACAGCCGTCGGGCGAGATCCATGTCGGCGCCTCGTGCGCGGACGGATCCGAGAGCCCGGCCACGGCGGTCGCGGTGCCGAAACCATCCGCGGGGCTCGAGCGCGATGTGAGGTAGATGTCGGCGTCGCGCGCGAACGCCATCACGCGCTCGTCGGCGGTCACCGCGGGCGCCGCCTCGTTGCCGGCGCTGTTGACGTCGCCGATCACGGCCGCCGGCATTCCGGTCGCACCGGTCGAGTCTATGTCGACGCGCCAGATGTCGCCCATGCCGAGCCCCGTGCGCATGCTCGACGTGAAGTAGAGCGCCGCGCCGTTCGCGAGCAGCGGCTGATCGTCGCCGTCGGCGAGCGCGACCGAGGAGACCGGCGGGCCGAACGTGCCGGCGGCGTCGGTGCGCTTGGTGATGAACACGTGGAACTTCGTCGTCGCGCGATCGCTGTCGAACAGCAGCAGCAGCGTGTCGGGCGACAGCGTCGGCCACAGCTCGGAGTTCACCGAGTTCACGGTGCCGAGCAGCATCGGATCGCCAAACGGATCCGCGATGGTCGCGCGCGTGGCCATGTAGAGGTCGCTCGTCCCGTTCGCGCGGCTGCGTGCGAACACGACGGTGAGCTCGTCGGCGGTGAGCCGCGCGCCCTGATCGTCGAACGTCGTGTTGAGCCCGGCGACCGGCATCGGCGCGCCGAACGCGGCGATCGCCGTGCAGCGCGGCCCGGCATCGACGGTCGCATCGGGCTTGTGCCCGCTCGATCCGCACGCGGCGAGCAGCAGCAACCACGTCCTCATCGCAGGTAGATCTCCATCGAGTCGTCACCGCGATACGTCGAGGCGTTATCGGAGATCCGCGGGCTCTGCGCGCCGCAGGCCTGCGCCTCGGTCGTGCCGAAGAAGTCGGCGGTCATCTGCGTATAGTTCTGCATCGGATGGGGCTCGTCGGTCCAGTAAGCGTTCTGGAACGTCGGGCAGGTCGAGCAGCATCCGCCGTAGAACCACGGAACGCCACCGTCGGTGGTCACGCACACCTGACCGGGCCCCTCGTCGCTCGCGCTGAAGTTGGGATCGTTGACGAGCGGCGCGGTGCCGGTCACGCCGGTGAACGTCGTCGCGGTCGCCGACACCGCGAGCGTGCCGCCGCTGCCCACGTAGTACATCGGCTGGCACGCGCCGCCGGCGGTCGTGCGGACGCGATGCACGACGAGGATCTCACCGTGCGCCGTGACATCGGGCCAGCGCGTGCCCGCGAGCCGATACGCGCCGGTGCCCGGCATTCCGACCGTCGCGTCGTGCCACGCGGCGTACGACGTGACGAGCGACATGCTCGCCGGCCAGGCCCACATCGTGCGCTGCACGAGCGTCCAGCCGCCGCCGTCGGTGGTCAGGTCGCACTGCGCCTGCAGCGGGCCGGTGCCGGGATCGATCGTGTAGACGCCGTCGGGCAGGCCCGGGAGCTCGGCGCCGAGCTCGGTGCAGCTCTTCGCGGCGCGGCAATGATTCGCCTCGCATACGGAATTGCCGCAGTGCGAGCTGAACCGGCACTCGACGCAGGTCCCGGTGCCCGGATCGCAGTACGGCGTCGCGCCGCCGCAGTCGGCCTCGGTCTGGCAGGCGGTCGTCGGCGCGCCATCGGAGTGGGCCCCCGACGAGGACGCCCCGCACCCGGCGAGGGAGAGCGCAGCGAGCACCCACCGCATCCCGTCATTCTACCCCCGTGGCATAGTACGCCGCATGTCGTACTCGCCGACCCCGCCGCCCCCGCTGTCCCGGGCGACCCTGGTGATCGGCCTCTACGGCGCGATGGGCATCCTCGCGTTCCTGATCGCCGCGGGGCGTGGTGATCCAGATCTCTACCGGCTCGGCGGCAGCCCCGACGCGTGGCAGCTCGGCGCCGCGCCCGGGATGGGCATCGCGCTCGGAGTCGCGATCGTCGGGCTGACGCGGCTGGCGACCCGCCACTTCCAGTGGGCGCGCGACCTCCACAGCAGCTTCCGCGATCTGCTCGGCCCGCTCACCGCGCGCGAGATCGTGATCCTCGCGCTCGCGAGCTCGATCGGCGAGGAGCTGCTGTTCCGCGGCGCGCTCATGCCGTGGCTCGGCATCTGGCTGCAGGCGGCGGTGTTCGCGCTGCTCCACGTCGGACCCGGCCGCCGGTTCCTGCCGTGGACCGCGTCGGCGTTCGCGCTCGGGCTCGCTTTCGGTGCGCTCGCGAAGTGGACCGGCAACCTCGGTGGACCGATCGCCGCGCACTTCGCGATCAACTTCTTGAACCTGCGCTACATCGTCGGCGAGCCGGCACCCACCCTGCCCGTCCACTCCTGAGCGAGCATGCGGAACCAGGCGGTGTCGCGGCGGCGACCCTTGATGATGTAGTGCGCGTCCTGGATGCCCTCGAACTGAAAGCCGTAGGAGAGCGCGGCGCGGCGCGACGGCTCGTTGTTCGCGTCGCACTTCCATTCGGCGCGCAGGTAGCCGAGCCCGAACACGTGCGCGAGCAGTAGCTCGGTCGCCTCGCGCGACACGCCCGTGCGCTGGGCGACCGGCCCGTACCAGATGCTGCCGAGCTCGATCTTGAGGTGCTGCGGCTGGTTCGCGATCAGATTCGCGACCCCGACCGGATGGCCCTCGGCACGCACGAGGAATGGCAGACCGTCCTTGGCGTTGACCTGGGTCGCGAGCCAGGCGCGCAGGCCCGCGGCGTCGGGGAACGGGCCGCCTGACATGTATCGCCAGATCCGCTCGTCGGCATCGTACGGCGGGTCGCCCGAGCCGTTCGAGATCGCGTGGAGTGCCTCGACATCGCGATCGAGGTCGAGCGGTTCGAGCATGACGCGGGCGCCGCGCAGGACCACCGCCGCGGGCTTCAGCGGCAACCGGTCGCGCCGGGCGAGGACCTCGGGGGGGTACACCGACAGATTCTTGCCCGACCGCGCGCCCGCTGCATAGCCTCGGGGGTGTTTCGCAAAGCATTGCTCTGCCTCTTGCTCGCGAGCAGTGTTGCCGTCGCCGATGACACGTCGGCGACCGACAAGCTGCGCATCCTCTACTCGACGCGGTTCACGTTCACCGATGACGGCCTGCCGCTCGTCACGGTCGAGATCATGGGCAACCGGCGCGAGGTGAAGCTCCACGCGCGCGGCGGCGTGGTCGTGCGGCCCGACGGCTCGGGCGGCAGCGCGATCGAGAGCGACGGCGACGGCTGGACGATCAGCGTCGAGAACGCAAAGCCTGCACAGATCCAGGAGTGGACGGTCGTCGAGACGCTCGGTCCCGATGACCAGACCGGCATCAACGCCGCGCTCACGCGCTGGAAGGATCGCGGCTTCGATCCGCGCTCGTTCGAGATCGGTACCGTGTTCGGCACCGGCGGAGAGGTCATCGACACCCGCGAGGTCCGCATCGCGATCGATCCCGTCGCCGCCGGCAAGGGTTCGGCGCGCGCCGCCGAGCATGCGAAACGCTTCGGCGTGAAGACCAGCGTGCACGAGGAGCTGGTGAAGCGGCCGTCGGGGACGATCGTCGCGCGCAGCGGCGCCACGGTGATCCGCAATCCATCGGTGATCTGGTTCCAGCCGAAGAAGCCGACCGAGACGCTCGTCGTCGCCGACGTACCGACCGGCACCGGCGGCAGCCAGCTCGAGACCGGCAGCGAGGACCGCCGCTACTGGGGCGCCGTCTACGTCACGCTCGATCACGACGGCTCGCTGCTCGCCGCGAACGCGGTCGCCGAGGACAAGCTGCTCGAGGGCCTCGTGCCCGCCGAGATGTATCCCGACGCGCCCCAGGCCGCGCTCGAGGCGCAGGCGATCGCCGCGCGTACCGAGCTGCTCCAGAAGATCGGCCGTCGCAACCTCACCGATCCGTTCCTGCTGTGCTCGACGCAGCAGTGCCAGGTCTACGCCGGCGCCGGCAAGGAAGATCCGCGCACGACGAAGGCGGTCGAGAAGACGCGCGGCATGGTGCTGCTCCGCGACGGCGGTGGCCTCGTCGACATCCGCTACAGCGCCTCGTGCGGCGGCCACACCGAGGACAACGACGCGATCTGGGGCGGCGAGCCGGATCCCTCGCTGCGCGGGCGCGGCGATGATCCGAAGGCGTCGATGTCGCGCGTGACCGATGTCGATGCATTCCTCGCGATGGATCCGAAGGACACGTGGTGCGGGCGCGTCGAGCACGGCCGCTCGAAGTTCCGGTGGACCGAGAAGATCGCGGCCGATGACCTCACCGTGCGCATCGCGACCGAGTATCGGGAGATCGGACGCGTGAAGGCGCTCGAGCCGAAGCAGCGCGGGACGTCGGGGCGCGTGATGGTGCTCGCGATCACCGGCGACAAGGGCTCGGTCGAGGTCTCCGGCGACCTCCACATCCGCCGCCTGCTCGGCGGTCTCAAGTCGACGCTGTTCGAGGTCACGCGCGAGGGTCAGACGTTCGTGTTCCGGGGCGCCGGCTTCGGCCACGGCGTCGGGATGTGCCAGCTCGGTGCGATCGGCATGGCCGAGGCCGGCAAGGGGCACCCGCAGATCCTCGAGCACTACTACCGCGGCACGCACCTGCACCGTCTGTACTGAATCTAGCCGGTTAGGCTTGCAAGTGAGCGCTCACTCAGTCAGGGTGAGCGCATGGCTCGCCGCGCTGCTCCCCTGCCGCCCGACCAGCGGCGCGCGGCGATCGTGGCGGCCACGATCCCGCTGGTGCGTCTCCACGGACTCGGCGTGACCACCTCGCAGATCGCGCTCGCCGCCGGGCTCGCCGAGGGCACGCTGTTCCGCGTCTTCCCCGACAAGGAATCGCTGCTCAAGGCAGCCGTGGATCACGCCTGTGACCCCGAGCCTACCGAGCGCGCGATCGCTGCAATCGATCGGTCGCTGTCGATGCGCGAGACGCTGATCGTGGCAGTCGAGATCCTGCAGCGACGAGTCGAGCAGCTCTGGCATCTCGTCTCCATGCTCGGCATGGCGATGCCCCCGAAGATGCCGCAGCGCCCGCTCGAGCATTCGCTGACCGGCGCGCTCGCGAAGCTGCTCGAGCCGTTCGCCGACGAGCTGCGCTGCGAGCCGATCCAGGCGGCGCGCCTGCTCCGCGCGATGACGTTCGCGGGCAGCCACCCGCGTCTGATCGAAGGACCCGCGCTCACCGCGGCCGAGACCGTGACCGTGCTGCTCGACGGCCTGCGCCGTCGCGATGACGAGGAGTCGTAAGTGCTCAAGGCGCTGCTCATCCGCTACCTGCGGCCGTACAAGAAGGAGCTCGGCGCGATCGTCGCGCTGCAGCTCGTATCGACGCTCGCATCGCTGTACCTGCCGAGCCTCAACGGCGACATCATCGACAAGGGCGTCACCACCGGCGACATCGGGTACATCCTGCGCACCGGCGGCGTGATGCTCGCGGTGGCCGGCGTGCAGATCGCCTGCTCGCTCGCGGCCGTGTACTTCGGCGCGCAGGCCGCGATGGCCTACGGGCGCGACCTGCGCGGCGCGATCTTTCATCACATCGGCGGCTTCTCGGCGCGAGAGGTCGGCACGTTCGGCGCGCCGTCGCTGATCACGCGCACGACCAACGACGTCCAGCAGATCCAGATCCTCGTGCTGATGGTGTGCACGATGGTCGTGACCGCGCCGATCATGTGCATCGGCGGCATCGTGATGGCGCTGCGCGAGGACCTCACGCTGTCGTGGCTGCTCGCGGTGGCGGTGCCGGTCCTCGCTGCTTCGATCGGCTTTCTGATCTCGCGGATGATCCCGCTGTTCCGCTCGATGCAGCCGAAGATCGACACCGTGAACCGCGTGCTGCGCGAGCAGATCAACGGCATGCGCGTCGTGCGGGCGTTCGTGCGCGAGCGTCACGAGGCGGCGCGCTTCGACACCGCGAACGTCGACCTCACCGGCACCGCGCTCGCGGTCGGCAAGCTGCAGGCGATGATGTTCCCGATCGTGATGCTGGTGTTCAACGCGTCGTCGGTCGCGTTGTGGTGGTTCGGCAGCCACCGCGTCGCCGCCGGCCAGCTGCAGATCGGCTCGATGACCGCGTTCCTCAGCTACCTGATGCAGATCCTCGTCGCGGTGATGATCACGACGTTCATGAGCATCATGATCCCGCGCGCCGCGGTGTGCGCCGAGCGCATCGGCGAGGTGCTCGACACGCAGAGCTCCGTGGTACCGCCGCGCGCGCCGGTGACTCCTGCGGTCCACGGCGACGTCGCGTTCGAGGGCGTGGAGCTGCGCTATCCGGGCGCCGAGCTGCCCGTGCTCTCCGGCGTGACGTTCACGGCGCGGCCCGGCACGACCACCGCGATCATCGGCGGCACCGGCTCGGGCAAGACCACCCTCTTGGATCTCATCCCGCGGCTCATGGATGCGACCGCCGGCACCGTGCGCGTCGACGGCAGCGACGTCCGCAACATCGAGCCCGAGGAGCTGTGGGCGCGCATCGGCATGGTGCCGCAGCGTCCGTATCTGTTCTCGGGGACGATCGCGACGAACCTGCGTTACGGCAAGCCAGACGCGACCGACGACGAATTGTGGGCCGCGCTCGAGCTCGCGCAGGCGAAGGACTTCGTCGAGGCGATGCCGCAGAAGCTCGACGCGCCGATCGGCCAGGGCGGCACGAACGTCTCCGGCGGCCAGCGCCAGCGGCTGTCGATCGCACGCGCCTTGCTGCGCCGCCCGGCGATCTACCTGTTCGACGACTCGTTCTCGGCGCTCGATCTCGGCACCGAGGCGCGGCTGCGCGCGGCGCTGGCACCGCACGTCAAGGAGGCGACCGTGATCCTCGTCGCCCAGCGCGTCGCGAGCATCGTTGCGGCCGACCAGATCATCGTGCTCGATGCCGGCAAGATCGTCGGTATCGGCACCCACGCCGAGCTGCTCGCATCGAACGCGACCTACAAGGAGATCGTCGAATCGCAGCAGGGCGCCGCGCAGGAGGCCGCATGAGCACCCCGCGCGGACCTCAGCAGGGAGGCCAGCAGCAATCGCGCCCGATGATGGGCGGTGGCCGCGGGCCGTTCGCGGGCGCCTTCGGGCCGCCGCCGGCGAAGGCCAAGACGTTTGGCGCCTCGGCGAAACGACTGATCCGCCGCCTCGCCCCGCAGCGCGCGAAGATCGTGGCGCTGACGATCGCGTCGATCGCGAGCGTGTCGCTCTCGGTCAGCGGCCCGAAGATCCTCGGACATGCGACAGATCTAATTTTCAGGGGCTTCCTCGGCACGCACCCGCAGTTCATGCGGCCCGGGTTCGCCAAGACCATGGCGGTCGTGCCTGGCCAGGGCATCGACTTCGTCGCGGTCGGTCACACGCTCGCGCTCGTGCTCGGGCTCTACATCGGGGCGTCGCTGCTCGCGTGGTTGCAGGGCTACATCCTCAACTTCGTCGTGCAGGGCACCGTCAAGCGCCTGCGCGAGGAAGTGCAGATCAAGATGAGCCGGCTGCCGCTCGCGTACTTCGATACGCATCCGCACGGCGAGCTGCTCAGCCGCGTCACGAACGACATCGACAACATCTCGCAGGGCCTCCAGCAGACGCTGAGCCAGATCCTCAACGGGCTGCTCATGTCGATCGGCGTGCTGGGCATGCTCGTCGTGATCTCGCCGATCCTGTCCTTGATCGCGCTGGTGACCGTGCCGGTGTCGGTCGTGGTCACGGCGAAGATCGGCAAGCGCGCGCAGACGCGGTTCGTCGCGCAGTGGAAGCACGTCGGCGCCTTGAACGGTCAGATCGAAGAGGCGTTCACCGGCCACTCGCTCGTGAAGGTCCTCGGCCGGCGGCGCGACGTCGAGGCGCGGTTCGCGGCGAAGAACGACGAGCTGTTCCAGGCGAGCTTCCGCGCCCAGCTGATCTCGAGTGTGATCATGCCGGCGATCGCGTTCGTCGGAAATCTCAACTACGTCGCGATCGCGGTCGTCGGCGGACTGCGCGTCGCGTCGGGCGCGATGCTGCTCGGCGACGTGCAGGCGTTCATCCAGTACTCGCGGCAGTTCACCCAGCAGCTCAGCCAGCTCGCGTCGATCGCGAACGTGCTGCAGAGCGCCGTCGCATCGGCCGAGCGCGTATTCGAGCTGCTCGATGTGCCCGACGAGCCGGCGGACCGTGCCGATGCGACGTTGCCTGCGGTGCGCGGCGAGGTCCGGTTCGAGGACGTGAGCTTCCGCTACAAGCCGGAGCAGCCGCTGATCGAGCACCTCTCGCTGGTCGCGAAGCCCGGCCAGACCGTCGCGATCGTCGGACCCACAGGCGCCGGCAAGACCACGCTCGTGAACCTCATCATGCGGTTCTACGAGCTCGATGCCGGCAAGATCCTGCTCGACGGCGTCGACGTCGCGGGCCTCACGCGCGACGAGCTGCGCTCGCAGATCGGCATGGTGCTTCAGGACACCTGGCTGTTCGGCGGCACGATCCGCGACAACATCGCGTATGGCAACCCGCAGGCGACCGAGGAGCAGATCGTTGCCGCCGCGCAGGCCACGTATGTCGACCGGTTCGTCCGCCAGCTTCCGCTCGGCTATGCAACGGTCATCGATGAGGAAGCATCCAATCTCAGTGCTGGCGAAAAACAGCTGATCACGATCGCACGTGCGTTCCTGGCGGACCCCGCCCTGCTGATCCTCGACGAGGCGACGTCGTCGGTCGATACCCGCACGGAGGTCCTGGTGCAGCACGCGATGGCGGCGCTGCGCGCGAACCGCACGAGCTTCGTGATCGCGCACCGGCTCTCGACGATCCGCGACGCGAACCTGATCCTCGTGATGAAGAACGGCTCGATCGTCGAGCAGGGCACGCACGCGGAGCTGCTCGCGGCGAACGGAGCATACGCGGAGCTGTACCAGTCGCAGTTCGCAGCACCAGCGGCGCCCGCGGCCTGACGCGCTATGCTTGGGGAATGGCGGCTGTACGCGCTCCTCTGAGGATTGGACGCGCGCTCCGCCATCGCAACTACCGGCTGTTCTTCACCGGCCAGGGCATCTCGCTGATCGGCACCTGGCTGACCCGGTTCGCCACGGTGTGGATGGTCTATCGCCTGACGCACTCGGGCGCGCTGCTCGGGCTCGTCGCGTTCTTCGGCCAGGCGCCGAGCTCGCTGATCGCTCCGTTCGCCGGCGTGCTCGTCGATCGGTGGGACCGCCACCGCGTCGTGATCGTCACGCAAGTCGCCGCGATGCTGCAGTCGGCCGCGCTCGCGTTCTTCGCGTTCACCGGGCTGATGACCGTCTGGCACCTGATGGTACTCGGCGCGGTCCAGGCGGTGATCAACGCGTTCGACATGCCGGCGCGCCAGTCGTTCCTGCGCCAGATGATCGAGGACCGGTCCGATCTGCCGAACGCGATCGCGCTGAACTCCTCGATGGTCAACGGCGCGCGCCTGCTCGGCCCGATCTTCGCCGCCGAGCTCGTCGCGTTCTTCGGCGAGGGCTGGTGCTTCGCGATCGACGCCGCCAGCTACGTCGCCGTGATCGCCTCTCTGCTGATGATGCGCGTCGACAAGCTGCCCGGCACGCTCCGCGAGGGCCACGTCTGGCGTGAGATGAAGGAGGGCCTCAGCACGGTGATCGGCATGCCGCTCGTGCGCGCGTCCCTGCTGCTGCTCGGGGTCACCAGCGTGCTCGGGGCCTCGTACACGACGCTGTTGCCGATGGTCGCCGGCTCGACGCTCAAGGGCGGTCCGCACACGCTCGGCATCCTGATGGCGGCGGCCGGCTGCGGCGCGCTCGGCGGCGCGCTCTACCTCGCGATGCGGACGACCGTGGTCGGGCTCGGCGGCGTGATCGGCCGCTCGACGCTCGGCCTCGGCGCGGCACTGATCGCGCTGCGGTTCGCTCCGAACGTGTGGATCGCGGCGCCGCTGCTGTTCGTCACCGGCATGAGCTGGATGGTCCAGATGGGCTCGACGAACACGATCATCCAGACGATCGTCGATCCCTCGAAGCTCGGCCGCGTGATGAGCCTCTACGCGGTCGCGTTCTTCAGCGGCATGCCGGTCGGCGCGCTGCTCGAGGGCTGGATCGCCGACTACATCGGCCCGATGAGCACGTTCCTGTGCGCCGGCATCGCGGTCAGCCTGGCCGGCCTGGTGTACCTACGCGCACTGCCGGCCATCCGCACGGCGAGCCGGCCGCTGTACATCCGGCTCGGCCTCATCAAGGGCTAGTCGCCACGCTGTAACAACCGGCTGCCCCCATGCGCGTGGTATCCCCGCGGGATGCAGCTCCTTCCGACGACGATGGTCGGCTCGTATCCGCGCCCGCTCTGGTTCACGCAGCAGCTCGCCGGGCGCGATGTCTTCGAGGCATTCAAGATCGCCTCGCACGCGGAGGCGTTTCACGATGCGACGCGCGTCGTGATCAAGGATCAGGAGGAGGCGGGCCTCGACATCCTCAGCGACGGCCAGATGTGGTTCGACGACTACAACATGGGGATCGGCTCGTTCCTCTGGTACTGGCTCGAGCGCACGCGCGGGTTCTCGGCGGAGAAGCTGCCGCACCCGGCGCGCGGCAAGGCGAAGGGTCGCGACATCTGGGCGCTCGACGAGGCCGGCGGCGTGGCGGTCGAGGGGCCGATCGAGCGCGGCCCGGTGCGGATGGCGGCGATCTACGGCTGGGCGCAGGCTCACACGAAGAAGCCGATCAAGGCGTGTGTCGGCGCCGGCCCGGTACAGCTCTCGACGCTGGCGCACTTCAGGAACGGGCCGGTGAAGAACCGCTACGACCTGTCGAAGGCGCTCGCCGAGGTGTTCCGCGCGGAGATCAAGGAGCTCGTCGAGTCGGGCTGCAAGCACGTCCAGCTCGAGGACCTCGGCGCGTGGATGCCACACCTCTCGGGCGACAAGGACTGGGCGTGGGTCACCGAGACGGTCGACCGCACGATGGCTGACATCCCGCAGGGCGTCGAGCGCGCGTGGCACTTCTGCATGGGCAACGCGTGGGGCAACAAGCTCGAGGGCATGACCGCGGGCGGCTACCGCGAGGTGCTGCCGCACTATCACGACGTCAAGGTCGACGCGTACGTGCTCGACTTCGCGTGCCGCGAGATGGCCGACGCCGACCTGCTTCGCAAGATGCCGAGCGACAAGAAGGTCCACGCCGGCGTGATCGACGTGCGCACGCTCGAGATCGAGCACCCCGAGCAGGTCGCCGAGCGCATCCGCAAGGTGCTCGCGCACATCGAGCCCGAGCGCGTGACGCTGACGACCGACTGCGGCCTCAAGCAGCTGCCGCGCGTGGTCGCGTACCAGAAGCTGCGCGCGCTGGCCGAGGGCGCGGCGATCGTCCGCAAGACCCTCCGGTAGCCGCTATTCCGGCTGCAGCACGAACCAGTGGAACGCGCGGTACGCGCCGGTCGCCTCGGTGTGGACCTCGGCCTCGGCCGTCCGGATCGCGTACGACGGCAGGTTGAACGTCAGCTCGGTGAACACACCGGCGGGCGGCGCGACCGTCAGCGAGCCGAGCTCCTTCGTGCCCGACAGCAGCTTCACGGTCACGGGCTTCGTGATCGCGTCCTGAAACGGCGGCTCGCGCGCGCCGCCGGTGCGCAGCACGATGCGGGTCGGTTTCTTCGGATCGAGGTGGATCGTGAAGCGCTCGCGGCCCTCGCGGATCGTGCGGCCGCCATCGATGACGAGGCCGCTCTGGGTCTCGCGTTCGACGAACGACCACCGCGCCGTGGGATCGCGGAAGTGGCGGCGGCCGAGGGCGCCCTTCCAGGCGTGCGCGTGCTCGCTCGCGATGTCGGCGATGTCGAGGCGGTCGACGATCGCCCAGCCGGTGTGATCGTTGAGCGGGCGCTCGCCGGTGCCCGCGTGGTCCCAGGTCGCCGTGATGACCTGCATGTCGTCGCCGCCGACGAGCCGATCCTTCGCGACCTGCGGCAACCAGACCGTGTGGAGCAGCACCTCGCCGTAGAAGTCCGCCTGCCCCATCCACGCCGGGTAGTAGGCGAAGTGCGTGGGACGGCGCTCGGGCGGCAGGTCCTCGAGGAATTCGAAGCGCGAGCCGGGGCCGTTGTTCGCGACGTCGGCCTGGTGGTTCGTGACGAGGCCGAGCATGTCGTAGACGCGACCGTCGCCGTAGTAGGCGATCGCGCCGGCGTCGTGGAACATCACGGAGGCCTCGGGCAGCCGATCGTGGATGTAGTGACCGATGCGGACGACCTGCGTGTTCGTGTCCATCGCGCCCTGCGCGAACAGCAGCATGTCGGCGCGCATCGGCGTCCACGCGGAGTGCGCGTAGAGGAGCCAGCCAAGGCCGAGCACGGCGGCGTGGATGCGACCGGGGATGCGAGCGATCGGCGCGACCGCGAAGCCGACGAGGATCGCGAACAGCGGGAACGCCGGCGCGATGTAGCGATAGCGCTGAAAATCCCACTGGCCCGAGCTCGCGACCACCGCGAGCAGCATCGCGAACGGCGCGCCGACCACGAGCGCTCCGACGAGCCACTGCTTCTCGCGCCGCGCCCACAGCGCCGCCCGCACGCACCCGACGAGGACAAGCACCGCCATCACACGTGGCCACACGAGCGGCGACTTCGCGTCCCAGAACAGCGCGTGCGCGAGCCTGCCGGTCTGCTGCGTGACCGCCTGGATCCAGTACGTCCAGTCGAAGCCCGGCAGGTAGAAGTGGCTCTTCGCGACGCCGGTGTTCGGCATGAAGTTGCCCGCGAGCAGCTTGTTCGCGACGAGCCACACGACCGGCGGCACGAGCGCGACGAGCCAGCGCGGATCGCGGCGCCGCACCGCGCACACACCGCACACCGCGAACACGATCAGCATCGCCTCGGGCCGCGACAGCGAGGCCGCCGCCATCACCGCGAGCAGCCGCTTCGAGGGGCGCCCCGGCGTCTGCACGAGCAACAGCAGCATCGCCACGAGCAGCGCGCTCGCGAACGCGACCTCCATCCCCGACATCGCACACCACGCGAACGGCGCGATCGCGAGCACCATGCCGGCCGCCGCGAGCCCCGCCGCCTCGCCAGCCGCCGCGCGCACGAACCGCCACACGCCGAGCGCGACCGCGGCGTACAGCGCGCCGCACACGCCGTACGAGATCCAGACGAGCGCGTGGCCGCGGGCCCCGAGCGTCCAGAACGGCGCGAGCACCATGGGCCACAGCACGCTCGTCGAGCCGGCGCTGTAGCCTCCGCCTGGGAAGTACGTGAACGGCTGCGCGCGCCCGAACTGCTTGGCGTACGTCAGGTAGATGTAGCTGTCGTCGAGCGGGAGGCCCATCGGGTGCGTCACCGCGAGCACGGTCGCGGCGAACGCCCACACGACAAACAGCGCGACGACCACGATCGCCGCGGGCGCCGCCCACTTGCGAGCGGTCTCGGCTAGGGCCACTGCGCCACCGGCGTGCGCACGGCGGCCAGAGCCAGATGCTGGAACCGGAACTGCCGTTCGCGCTTGTAGTCGCCGAGCATCTCGAGGGCGAGCTCGTTGAAGTCGAGCGAGCGCACCCAGCGGAAGCCGCAGTCGTAGAGCATCGGCAGGATGTCGTCGGAGCCGTAGCGGATGGGCTCGCCGAGCTCGCCGACGTACGCGCGGGTCTGCGCGTCCTTGTCGTTGAGCTGCGCGCCCTCGGCGAACCGCTTGCCGACGAAGTCGAACGCCACGAGCGAGCGCGGATCGAGACCACTGGCGAGCCGCGTCGCGGTCGCGCGCACCGCCGCCTCGCTGAGGTAGGGCACCACGCCTTCCCAGATCACGAGGGCCGGCTCGCTCGCCGCGAAGCCGTTCGCGATGAGGCGCTCGATCGGATCCTCGCGCTCGAAGTTGCACGTCACGTAGCGCGCGTTCTCGACGGGATAGCCGGCGAGGCTCGAGAGCCGCTCGCGCTTGCTCGCCTGCGTGGCCGGATGATCGACCTCGAAGAACGTGACGCCCGCCCTCGGCAGCCGCGCCGCGCGCGTGTCGTAGCCGGCGCCGAGAATCACGACCTGGCGGACATTGAGCCGATCGACCGCGAGCCCGACCAGCCGATCGAGATACGCGACGCGCAGCGCGAGCCACATCTCCATCGGTGGGAACCGCGCGTCGAGGCGCTTCGCGATGTCCTCGCCTTCACCGCCCGCGAGCTTCTCGGCCCACGGATCGACGAACAGCGGCTTGTCCCACCGGCTCGCGCGAGCGCGGTACGCACACACCATCAAAGCCGTCTTCGACGCGGAGCTCGTGACGTCCACGCCGCCGTCTTATCACTTCTTCTCGAGGTGTGCGACCAGGCCGTTATACGCGGCTGTTACACGCATGCTCAGCTCGGTCGCCGCCTTCTGCTTCTGCGGGTTCCCGGCGTGCATGTCGGGGTGATACTTGCGCATCATCTGCCG
>Ga0207683_10000800_pt1 | contig 28742 bp, 27 predicted proteins | sample KBSM73metaG_FD_184333 | JGI IMG/M metagenome (GOLD analysis project Ga0207683, IMG submission 184333) | Miscanthus rhizosphere microbial communities from Kellogg Biological Station, Michigan, USA - KBS M7-3 metaG (SPAdes) (version 2) | ecosystem: Host-associated > Plants > Roots > Rhizosphere >... | reverse complement strand
CAAACGAAACTTAGCGGCTGACGAGCCTAGCTTTCAGATCGCGAGTAAACTCTTCAACAACTCCCCCATCCAAGTTCTCTAGAAGCAGCGAGAACTCCTTCTTCTACCTGGTCAATTTGGTCGATCAAAAGATCGACGAAAGATTCTCCCTGCGGTCGAAATAACATAACGCCAAAACTGCTCACCTGAAAAACGTCTGCGCAATTTTTAGATTGTCGCATCTATTCGTAACGCACATGTGCATGAACAGCTAAAACGGGCCCGAGGGCAGCTCAGGCCATTCGGATAGCAGTTTTCCGTAGCCGGTGATGCGATAACGCTGTCCGAGTTTGGACAAAATCACCCAAAGCATCGCCGGATTGCTGGCAATAATTGGCAGGCTCAGCTCAACTTCCATTTTTTGCAACACCGGCAGCGGATCGAGCAGCGCGCCCTGGAAATAGATCGCGTCGACGCCGGAAAACTTTGCCAAGCTCTCGTGGGTGAGCGCCTCGACATTCCCCGGCGTGAGCTTTTGCGCGTCCGTATGAGCGCGTAGCGTTTGCGGCGGGTACAGCGATTCGATCTCGAATTCCGCGAGATAGTCTCGGTAAAGTTTTTTAAGATCATCGTCCACCGGCGTCATCAAGAGAATTCGCCTAGATCCGAAGGCTTTCAGGGCAGCAACCGAAGATCGTAGCGCGAGCGCCACGGGTTCTTTGATCTGCTCGACGACGCGCTGCCACATTCCCGAATTCAGAGCTTCCTTGGGGGCACCGCTGATAATGAGGCCATCCCAAGCATTCTCCCGAATCAGTTCCTTGGCTTGCGCGATGAGCGGAGCGATCTTGCCCCGGGCATCGTAGAGAGATGTTTTATCTCCGGTTTCCTGCGCGAAGGTAAAGACGATGTCTTTAGGAATGAATGCTCTGAAGCTATCGTGGTGTGGACTGGAGGGCGCGCTCGATCCGAGGAAACCGATCTTGATGGGCATCCGTTTTTCCGGTTTGGAGCTTGTCACTTCGACGGCGTTTCGGAAGCCAGTACACCGCGGGTGCCCCAATTGCTTTTCTCCATATCATGAAATAACACGTTCAGCGACTCGGGCTTGACGTTCAGAACCTCTTCGAAGTCCTTGGAGATTCTTCTGACCATTTCAGTTTTTTGTTCCTGGCTGCGTCCCGCATACATATAAATGTGAACGACTGGTATTTTGATCTCCTCACAACAGTTTGCTTCATCCATACGAAAGGCTCAGGCGAAAGGCAACCGGTGGCAATCCTTGACAGTAGCAGCCGATCGTATAATTATGAAATCGATCCGGAGGAACGCATCGTGGAAAGAATCGTTCATGCTTGGCTCGGTTTAGCGGTTTCAGAACAGGCTTCATTTTTGATCAAATCCGGAATCTTTTTATCCATCTGCGGCGCCAGTCTATTTGTTGCTCTGGGCGCGAGTTACCCCGCGGTTCACGATACGCTGCACAACGTTCGTCACGCCTTGGCCGTTGTTCCTTGTCATTGATCAGGCTCAGCACGTTAGCTTCTCTCGGATTCGCTCTCTCGCTCTTAGTCCCGTCCGTTTGGGCTGACGAGCTCAACGTCTATTTTAAAACCACACCGGGGTTCGAACGGCTTCGTCCCTACGCTGATCCGGCGAGCATGTCGCTGCTCGTGACCGACGCCAACGGGCGGCCGCTGAAGGAAGGATCCGTCGCAGTGCGACTCGATGCTCCGCGCTCCGGCGTTTTCTTTTCCACCGATTTTCCCTGGGTTGAAGGTACGCGGCTGCAGGAGATGCAGCTCGATTTGCGGCAAGGCCGCGCCGACTGGAAATATCTTTTACCGATCCGGGGCGAGTATCGGCTCGCAGTCAATGTCAGCACGGCCGACGGCCGCAAAGCGAGCAAAGAATTTACGTTCCATGTGCGTGAGAATGAAAGGAAGTGGGGCGCGTTGGCGGCGTTTTCGGCTGGTCTGTTTTGTCTCGGCTTTATTGCGGGAAGGGTATTCACCGTTGCGCCAAAGGAATCCGTAATCATCCTGCTCGCGCTGCTCTCGGCGTCCGGAGCTCGCGCCGATAGTAGCTCCAGGGAATACGATGCAAACGCCGTATTGGAAGTAGCACCGGCAACAGTCGGCCGACCGACGCTCGTGCGGTGGCGATTTGATGATCACGGCGGCCCCGTGTCGTCGAGGGTTTTGCTCTCCCTCGCAATCGTTCACTCGGAAAAAGGCAAAACAGTTTTTGAACTCGAAAGAATTCCGGTCCCGGGGGAGTTCACGATGAATTTTCAGTTCACCGACGGTGCAGAGTACCGTCTGGTGGCCGTTGGCGAAAAACCGGGAAGACCGCCGATCCGCAGCGAGAAGGTCGTTGCCGCCACCGCCTTGGAGCCCCCGACCAAAGCGATGATTCCGGCGTTCGGATATTTTATCGGTCTAATCGCGATCGGTTTGGCGGTCGGCCGATGGAGCAAACGCCGAGGAGCCGTGAGGAGTGAAGAGTGAAACCGGATTCCATTCACTTCTTACCCCTCACTCCTACCGGGTTTAGTTTTCCGAGACGTCGATCAAGACGCCGTCAGGATCAGCCAGCTGGAGTTGGCCGAAGCAGCAGGTGGCAAGAAGTTTCTGTCTAACTTCACGCTCGGGATTTTTCTCCGGGCGATCTTCCTGGGGAAGCAGATGGGCGCTCTTTTCCAGGTCAGCTTTGAACGCGGCCATACTTTCCACTTTGAATCCGATATGATCGAGGGCCGGGCGTTCGATTCCTGAGCCGTAAAAATCTGAGATCTTCCACGGCATAATCGCGAGAGTGACCCTGCCGTCCGATAAATAGTGGTTGCCATCGCCGGAAGGCTTCTCCATTTCCGTTAACTCGAACACTTCGCGATAGAATTCTGCGCATTGTTCGGGCTCGACACAGCGCAATGCGAAATGACCGATGCGCCGTTTGCGCTCCTCGACTTTGTCGGTGTAAAGGTCGCGGCGATTATCCATATTCAACTGCGACAGATCGAAGACATTTCCTGCTGGATCATGCGTGCTGATGCCGGCAAACGGCCGGTTACTGGGACGTTTGAGTACCTGAATTTTTGGATATTTTTCTTTCATACGGGAATAAACCAACTCGACATCCTGCACCTCGAAACCGAAGTGATCGAAGCCGGCCTGACGCCCGGGCGCCCTCGGGTTCAGATTTAAGCCCACGTAGCCATCGCCGACCACCACTGCTCCCCCTGCGCGTTGCAGACTCGATCTGCGCATCTGAAAAACATCATGATAAAAATCGCCTTCGGTATTCGCATTGCTGGTGACGATCGCCATATGCCGCATTTGTGCAAACATGAGCACCTCCGCCGGGACTCGATATGGATTTAAGCTAGTTGAACCGAGACTCGATTGTCAACCGAATTAGATTTTGTCGGGACGATTCGAGTGATCGCCGGTTATCAGGGGCAGACACATCGGTCCGCCCCTGCAATGGTCGCCTCAAACATTGACGACGACGACACCCTTGGGTTCGAGATAATAGTCCAACGCCTCGGGACCATGTTCCCGGCCGACGCCGCTGGATTTCACTCCGCCGAACGGAAGCTCGTCATAGCCGTAGTGGAGCGAGTTCACCCAGACGTTCCCCGCCTGAAGCTTTTCGATCGCTTTGTTGGCGTGCAGCAAATTCCGCGTCCAGATCGAAGACCCCAGGCCGAATTCCGACGCATTGGCCTTTTCGAGGGCTTCGTCGAGGGTCTTGAAAGTATAGGCCGGCAGCGCGGGGCCAAAAACCTCTTCTTTGGTCATCCGTGCATCGTCGGGCACATTGCTCATTAGTGTCGGGAGATAGTAAAAGCCATTATCGAAGTCGCCGCCCTTGGGTCGTTCGCCGCCGAAAAGCACTTTCGCGCCGCGACTCTTCGCATCTTCAACTTGCTCTTCCACTTCCTGCCGTTGCGAACCGAGATGAATCGGGCCCATGCGGGTTTCTTTGTTGCCGCCGTTGCCAACGGTTTTCTTTTTGAGTATTTCCACTAAACCGCCAAGGAAATTATCCGCGATCGAATCCTGCAGAAACAGCCGCTTGACGCCAAGGCACATCTGGCCGCAGTTAAAATACCGACCGACATCGGCCATTTTTACAGCCAGATCGAGATTGGCATCCTCCATGACGATCATGGGATCGCTGCCGCCGAGCTCCAATGTGACGCGTTTGATTTCACGTCCGGCGACTTCCATGACATGACGACCCACCGGTGTCGAGCCGGTGAACGCGATGCGGCGAATGCGCGGGTTACGCAAAAGTTCCTCACCGACGCTGCCGCCCGGGCCGGTCACGATGTTTACGGTACCCTTCGGCAAAGTTTTTTGCGCTTTGCCCTCGCCGAAGGTCGCTTGAGCGATAAGCTCAATAACTCTAATGGTTGCCAACGGCGTGGTACTCGCCGGTTTGATGATGATCGTATTGCCGGCCGCGAGCGCGGGGCCGAGCTTAGTTCCCATCAGCGTTAAGGGAAAATTCCACGGCACAATACCGCCGCAAACCCCGATCGGTTGGCGTACGACCATGCCGTAAGCACCCTTTTGCGGCAGCGGCACATGGGAGCCGCGTACCTTGGAAGCGAGTCCGGCATAAAATTCCAAGCCATGCACGAGATGGTGAATTTCCAACCCGGCTTCGAAAAGGGTCTTGCCTTGTTCCTGCGTAAGCAACTGAGCGATCTCGCCGCTGTTCTTCTTGATCAACTCGCCGGCATTCATCAGTGCGACACCGCGATCTTCCGGTGAGACATCCGACCACACTTTGAACGCTTCTTCGGCAGCCTGGATCGCCTGCTGAACGTCCTTGTCGTTTCCCTGGGGGACCGTGTCGACGGTTGCACCGGTCGCGGGATTGCGAACTTCAGCGGTGTTCCTGGTTACCGAATCGACGGATTCGCCGCCGATAAACATCTTGGCCATGAGCAAACCTCCGATAGTGAGTTAGTGAATAGTGATTTCGTGAGTTAGTGACGGGGTGACTCCGTGTCTGCTCAGTCACTAACCCCTAATTCACTAGATTGCCGCTTACTTTCCCTTGAACTGGGCGGTGCGTTTTTCGAGATAAGCCTTGACGCCTTCCTGGCCGTCTTCGCTGCCGAAGGTCTGTGCCAGCAGTTCGCGCTCGAAGGCCAGTCCGTCGGGCAACGAGAGCTCGAGTCCGGTTTGAATGGCGCGTTTCACCTTGCCGACAGCCAGGCTGCTTTTGTTCGGCACGACGAACTGCCGCGCGTAATCCAGGACCTCGTCCATGAAATGGTCCTTCTCATAGATATAATGGATCAAGCCCATCTCGAGCGCTTCTTCGAAAGCGATCGTTTTGCCGGTGGCGCAGAGTTCCATCGCGCGGGCCTTGCCAACCAGCCTCGGTAACCGTTGAGTTCCACCCATTCCCGGCATCACGCCGAGATTAATTTCCGCAAGGCCGCAGCGGCCGCCTTCTTTTTTTGCGATGCGGATGTCGCATGCCATCGCGATCTCCAAGCCGCCGCCGACCGCATGGCCATTGATTGCCGCAATGACGATCTTCGGTGTATTTTCCAAGCGCATCAGGACTTCATGGCCGTGCAGTGCGAAGTTGTTTTTGAAACCGAGTGACTGTTTTGAGAGCATGTTGATGTCGGCGCCGGCGGAAAAAAACTTTTCCACTTTTCCGGTGATCACAATCGCATGCACGTCGTCGTTGAAACGAGCATCCAAAATCGCCGCATCGAATTCCTTCAGCAATTCCGTCGTGTAACTGTTGACGGGCGGTCGATTGATTTCCAAGACGGCGATCCCGTTATCGACGCGGCTCTCGATCATTTTCGCATCAGCCATAACCCATCCTCCTCGATAAGATTCATAGAGTCAATTAGCCGGCATCCTGACGCAAGTCAAGGTGGCAGCGACGGCGATCTTGTCCGAAGTCAAACCGGCAACGCCGCGCTCACGTCACTCGATTTGGAAACCCCTTTGAACTGTGGCATGAGTAGAGAAATTTTTCAGCAGGAGGCAGGATGAAGGTTAGACCGAAGAGACAACCGATCAAATGGCCCGATGGCGCACGCATCGCGATCACGCCGTGCGTCGCCTTCGAAACTTGGCCGGAGGATCTCGGCGGACCCAAGACACTACAGCAAGAGAATCGGCGCAGTTTTCCACGCAACGCGCTGACGAAACGAAATCTCGCGATCATTACAGATCGCGAGTTCGGTGAACGGGTCGGGATCTATCGAATGTTGGAAATATTCGAGAGCGAAAAGATCCAGACGAGCTTTTTCCCGACCGGTATCACAGTGCACAATTATTCTGAGATCTTCAAAGAAATTGCCGAACAAGGACACGAAGTTGGTACGGAAACCTGGATCCACGACTACAGCTACATGAAAAAGCGGGACCAAGAAAAAAGGGACCTCAAGAAAACCGTCGAGGCGGTGAAACAAGTCATTGGCAAGGCCCCCGTAGGTTATCTTTCCACTGGCGTGGCGCCGAGTGCGTCAACAGCGGAAATTATTCTGGAGCTGGGCTATACCTATTGGATGGATCCGCAGCATCAAGAGACGCCCTATACGCTCAAAATCAAAAAACAAGAATTAACGGTGCTGTCTTATTTTCAGGATCTGAACGACTACTCGAGTTATCAACGCGCCGGCAGGACGCCGCGGGATCTGTTGCAGATGTGGAAGGATTGTTTTGATTGCCTTTACGAAGAAGGAGAGAGAGATCCGAAGTTCATGATGTGGGGCAATCATCCGTTTGTCGGCGGGCGGCCTTTTCGCGCATTACTGTTGCGCGAATTCATTCGCTACGCGAAAAGCCATGGAAAAGTGTGGTTCGCGCCGGCGGGTGAAATTGCCAAGTGGTACCGCGAGAATTATCACGATGCGCAGGTCGAAGAGTGGCCGAACTTTGCTCACGCCGGGAGGGCGGGAAAGATTTCGGATCTGACGAAGCTCTAGACCGGTGAGAGGCGCACCACACTGCGCTCATACACCATCGGATCTTGACTTGGCAAAGAAAAAAAATCTTGACGAGACCCTGAAGCGCGGCCTCGACGAACTCGCCAAAGCGGGCGTGACTTCGGACGGCGACGCCTCGGCACAGGCGCGCGCGCTCAAGAGTCAATTCGGTATCGGACGAGAGCGGGACCTTGCGGCGATCTATTCATTGGGAAAAATTGTCGATCGTGCGGCGCTTGACGCTCTCGACGAGATTGACCGCAAGACCACCGACAAAGACTACAAGAAGGAAATCAAGCGGGCGCTTTTCAAATTATCACAACGCGGACTTGAGGTAGCGCGAGAGAGCGCGGGGCATCGAGCGGCTCCGGCACCGTTGTTCACTCACGAGCCGGATACCGAAGCCTACATGTCAGCCGTCGATGGTGGCGGTGGCCGATTGATTTGGTTGGCCAAGGCACAGCCTGGGCACGGACTACAAGTGATCCAGGCCATGCTGCATGATCGAGACGGCTTGTTGCGCATCGGCGGGGCTCATCTGCGCCGGAAGGAGATGCGCGACATGTTTCACGGGCTTCAGCAACAACACAGCATCAGCATGGTTTCGATTCCTTGGGAATTCGCCGATTGGGCTATTTACGAGGCGTACGAAAAAGGCAAGGCACGCGGCCAAGACGGATTGGAAAAGTTCCACGAGCTGCGCTCGATCATCGGCGCCGAAAAGCCGAAGGAACAAATCCATCCTATTTACCAGAAAATCGATGCCGCACAGGCCCGGGAAGGTCCATGGCGCGAACAGTCACGGCGGCTCTTGGATGAGCCGGAGCTGCGCTACTGGGTCGTGACCGATGACTGGATCCAGCAATTTCTTACACAAATTCAAGAAGCGCAGACGAGTCGACTGGTGCTCAATCCGCTGCAAAAAGAAGAGCGTATGAACGCCATCGTGCGCGAGGCAGTAAAGATGCTTTGTTCCGGTGAAAACGGCCGCGCCTTCAAACGGCGCATGGAAGACATGGCGCTCTATTTTGCCGAGACTCGCCGGGCCGAGGTCGCCAAACTTTCATTGGCGGTCGCACTCCAAGTCGGCGAGGGAGATCCGGGGCCATTGGACGTCTCGTTTTTGACCGGGCTCGTGCAGAAAAGCTTCGCGGTCTTACTATCCCAAGAAAAGGCCAAACAGGAAGAAGAGCCATCGTCCCTCATCGTCAAACCCTAACGGCGGATACTATTTGAGCCTGGTGTATTTGCAGGCTTATCCTCCTCGACGAAAACATCGCTGCTCTTGGTGACTGCCGTGCACGTGCCCCGGAGCGTTTACAATCGTCATGAATAAGTTATCTCAAGTTCTTTTCAGGAGATCTATGGACACATCGACAGTCGTCATGATGACGGCGGCATTGGCCATGCTCACGGTGGTTTATTTCAAATCACCTGAAGCCGCCCAGCACGGACTTAGCGCCACCGGCTCTCTAATCGTGGAAATTACCCCGAGAATGATCGCGGCCTTTTTATTGGCAGGGATGTTTCAGGCGATTGTCCCTCAGGAACTGATCGTTCGCTGGATGGGGCACGGTTCGGGTTTTCGCGGTATTCTCGTCGGCATGACTCTGGGCGGCGTCACCCCCGGCGGCCCGATGACCCATTTTCCGATCATCGCTTCCTTCTACAAAATGGGAGTTGGCGTCGGACCGTTGGTGGCCTATTTGACGGCTTGGTCGCTATTTGGATTGCAACGAATTATAATGTGGGAAATTCCGTTCCTCGGTCCGAAGATAGTTGCTGTCAGGTTTGCCGTGAGCTTCTTCTTTCCTTTTCTCGCCGGTTGGCTCTGCGAAATAGCCTGGAATAAGTTTCACAGCTAGTCGTTAAATGAAGCGCAGAGAGTTTTTGAAAATCGCCGCTGGCGCGGGCCTCGTAGTGCCATCGCTTTTCGGCTGCAGCCCTGCGATCACCTCGACCGATCAGAGCACCGGTTTATCGCTCTGGAGTCTTTCCGGAGATGTGACCGATACCAGTGCGATGGTTTGGTTCCGAGCCGAGCCTGGCAGTGAAGTCGCTGTGCAGTATGCAAAAGATTACTATATGACAATCGACTACAAGACGACGAAGCCTGTTCCTGTCGATCCTAAGTCGGACTACACCGCGACGCTTTCGCTCGATAGTTTGCAGCCGGCGACGCGTTATTATTATCGCGCCGCGGTTCTGGGAAAAAAGCCCGGGGAGGTCGGAACTTTTGTTACTGCGGCCGCGCCGAGCGCTGACGCCAAGGTAGTTTTTTGCTTTAGTGGCGACACTCGTGAAAGTTACCGGCCGTTTTTGATCATGAATGCGGTGCGAGCGCAGCGGCCGGACTTTTTCCTCCACCTAGGCGATACGATCTATGCGGATCGAAATGGAACCGCCCATCGGCTTGAGGAATTTTGGCAGAAATACCGGACCAACCGGGATGATCTCTCAACTCAATATTGTTTCAATCAGACCAGTGTTTATGTCACCTGGGACGATCATGAGGTCGCTGATAACTATTTGCCGGGAAATCCGCTTGCGCCGATCGGGCAACGTGCGTTTCTGGATTACTGGCCCATTCGTCGGGTGTCCGGGGACCCTACACGCATTTATCGTTCTTTCAGATGGGGTAAAAACGTCGAGCTTTTCATCCTCGATACGCGCCAGTATCGAAACCTGAAGAAGGGCACAATGTTGGGGGATGCGCAAAAGGACTGGCTCCTCGATGGAATCGGCAAATCCTCGGCGCTGTTTAAATTCATTGCGACGAGCGTGACCATGGCCGGCGGGGACAGCGATCGCTGGGAGGGTTTTCCAAAGGAAAGGCAACAAATCTTGCGCTACATCAACGACCGAAACATTCGCGGCGTGGTGTTTTTAAGCGCCGACATGCATTACGCCGCGGTCACAAATATTCCCAAGAGCGGCGGCATCAAGGACATCACCGCCGGCCCGCTTGGGGCTCCACTCAACAGAATCACGAATGGGACGGCGCGGCGATTTGAATTTTTCCTGGCCGAGAACTTCAATTTCGGCAAGATCACGGTTGATCCAAAGAACGAACCGGGAAAAGCGTTGCTCGAATTCGTCGATCAAGACAATAAGGTTTTTTTTCGGAGCAAGCTTCGCGCCGGCTGACCATCGCGAATCGAGCGGAGTGGCGAGTCAGGCTCAACGTTTAGCGCGGTGCTGCAGCGCTTGGGGATTGAGCGCGCGAGTCAGTTTGCCTTCCATATAGTCGAGAATGTTTGTCACTGCATTCTCGGCGAAGCCTGCGAAGCCGGAATCCGTCGGCCATCCCAAGTGCGGTGTCAGCACGACATTGTCGAGCTCGAGCAGCGGATGATCCTTCGGGAGCGGCTCTTCGAGAAAAACGTCCAACGCGGCTCCGGCAATCGCTTTAGCTTTCAGTATTTTGACTAGCGCAGCTTCGTTGACAATGGCGCCACGCGCCGTATTGACGAGATAGGCTGATTTTTTCATCAGCCGCAGACGCGCTTCGTTTAGCAGATCTTTGCTCTGCTCCGAAAGCGCGAGATGAATCGAAATCACATCAGCGGTTTTGAGCACCTCTTCGAGAGCCAGAAAGGTGGCACCCGATTTGGTGGCGCGCTCCTGGGTCAAGGTCGGGCCCCAGGCGATCACTTGCATACCGAAGGCCCGCGCGATGCCGGCGACCTCCGTGCCAATTTTCCCTAAGCCTAAAATTCCGAGAGTTTTTCCCTTGAGCACACGTCCCAGGACGAGAGGCCACTCGCCGCGCCGCATCGCCGCATCACTCTGAGGAAGGCGGCGCATTACCGCAAGCATCAGACCAAACGCCAATTCCGTTGTGCTGTTGCCGCCGGGAGCCAAGCTGACGACGATGCCGCGACGCGTCGCCGCTTCCATATCTACATGGTAAACGTGGTTGCCGGTTTGGGAAATATATTCGAGACCCGGCAGCTGTTCTAACAGCGATGCGGTAAATTTGGTGCGTTCGCGTACCGGAATGAGCGCTTGCGAGCCGCGCAGAGCCTCAGCCAGCGCTGCGTCGGATGGAAGTTTCTCGGTGAGGATCTGAACTTCGGCTTTTTCGCGCAAGCGCTTGATCGCGTCTGTCGAGTCAAACGCGCGTTGATAATCGTCGAGAACAGTGACCTTCACTTCGAGATGACCGCGATCCCGGCAATTTCGATCAGATAATCGGGATGAGCCAGTCCCTTGACGATCACGAGCGTGCTCGTCGGCGGGTTTTTCTTGTATTGCTGTTGTCGCACCTCGTTGTAACCCTCGCGGTACTCGCGGTCCACAATGTATGTCGTGGTCATTACGAGGTCATCGATGCTCCCGCCCGCGGCTTTCAGCACTGCTTTGAGATTGGCGTAAACCTGCTCGGTCTGCGCTTTGATATCGCCTTTACCGACCACGTTGCCGGCCTGATCAGAAGCGGTCTGTCCAGCGATGAACAGGAGCTTGCCGCCTTGGTTGAGAATAGCCTGGCTGTAGCGCGGCCGAGGGTCGTTCAGAGACTTCGGTTGGATGATCTTTCGTGCCATGGTTATGCCTCCTGGGTTAAGTTGTTGGAGTATTGGAGCACTGGAGTGTTGGTTTCGTTGCCGAGCCAATACTCCATCACTTCGTCACTCCAGTCTTTTATTTGGTTGGATACCGTTTTGCCATCTCGTTAAAAAAGTTTTCCTTCTCCAGCTCCTGCAGAAAGCTCAAGTCAACGAACTGCTCAGGCTTGGCGCTTTTCGCCTGGGGCATCTTTTCCGCGAGCATATCAAGCATGAACTGAATACCTTTTAAAGTCGGATAAGGTTTTTTCGGGATCGAATGGATGTAGCCATTGTAGGAATCCTCGAGCACTTCCGGATCGTTGGTGCGCATATACTTGGCGAAAACCCGCTGCGCTTCCTTTTTGTTGGCGTAAATATAATAAATCGCTTCGACAAAGCCCTTGAGAGCGTTCTTCACCACATCGTGGTTGGTCTGAGCATAGGTGCGCGAGGTTGCGAGGCCGTTCCCCTGTACCTCCACGCCGAGGTCGCCGATCTGCAAAAGCTCGACGAATCCCGCCTTCCGCGCCGGAGCCGCCGAGGACGAGGTGAAAAAGGTTGCGTCGATTTTGCCGGCCGACATGCCGGCGAGCCGCTCTGCGTCGGGTCCCGTGGGCAAAAGAGTGAGGTCCTTTGGCTGAAAATTCAAGTGTTTCATGAGGATCAACGCGGCATAGTTCGTGGCGGCGCCGAAGCCGCTGATACCGAAGCGTTTGCCCTTGAGTTGCTCGAGGTTGGTGATGCCGGGCCGGGCAAAAACGATCTGATCGTAGCTCGTCTCGACGGCGGCGACGAGCACGAGATCAAACCCCGTCAAATCGGCTTGCACCACTGTGCCGATGTTGACGATCGGGGGATCGCCGCCTGCCAGTGCCTGAGTGGCGACCTGACCACCACGCAGGAAAATCGGTTCGACTTCCAAACCGTACTTCTTAAATAGCCCGACGTCCGTCGCCACCCACACGTTGGATTGGCGAAAGCTCAGCGAGGGATAGCCGATGCGAATTTTCTTCAGAGTTTGTGCTGATGCCGATGTTGCAAGCATCGCTGCAATGAACAAAGAAACCGTCGGAACACGAAAAATCAATTTCATTGATTAAGCCTTTCTACGCGCGTAATCATTTTTTGCTCTATTTGCCGAGCTGTTTCAATGCCTCTTCAATGAACGAGTTATCGACGTACTCGGTGAGCGGCGGGATTTTCTTGCCCTGATAGAGACCTTCCTTGGCGCGGAGTTCCATGGTCTTGTCATAGGAGATTTTGCTCACCAGCCCATCCTTCGGGAACGGTTGAAAATCCTGCACGAGGTACTTGTAATCATCCTCAGCGCTTTCGCGCGTGGATTTAAGGACCCTCATGTGGATTGAAATCGCTTCCTCCTTATTTTTAGGATCGTAGAGCCAGCGGGTCGCCTCGATCATCGATTTCAGATAGCGCACAAGTTCGGCACGGTTCGATTTGAGGTAATTGGCATGGGCGAAGTCCGTGGTGAATAGAATTGGTCCAAGATATTCGTGGAAGTTGGCGAGCTTGCGAAAACCGTCCTTGGCGGCTCGAAAGGTAAATGGCGGCCCCATGAATGAAGCCTGCACGGAACCGCCTTTGAGGGCAGCATAACGTTCCGGCGAAGTGCCGACGACCAAAAGCTTATAATCATTTTCTTTGAGCTTGTAGGCTTTTTCCAAAACCTCGTGCAGCATCAGAGTCGTCCCCCCGGTAAGAGTGCTCACGCCGAGGGTTTTGCCTTTCAAATCCGCGCCGGTTTTGATTTCAGGCCGCGCGTAGATGTCGTAAGGGATTTTTTCCATATTGGCGGCGACGATTTTTACCTTCGCGCCTTTGTCCGCGGCGCCAATCACGTAATCGGGGTTGATACGGCCGATGGGAATGGTCTCGCTGAGCACGGCGCGCACGACATTCGTCGCACCGCGGATGATGATCACTTCGACTTGGATGCCGTTCTTCTCGAACATCTTTTTCTGCTCGGCGACGTAGAGCGGCCAGCTCGATGACGTATTGCCGCTCTGGGTGAAGCGCATTTTCAACATTCCGCCATCGGCCGCGTGCGCTACACCGGTTAGGGCGAGCAGCGCAATTGCCGAACCTAAAAATCGTGTCAAATATCTCATTCCAACGCCTCTTTCTTCCTGGAACTACATCTGAGTAAAGCCGCCCGAGGCATTCACTTCCTCTTCAATTTGTTTCCAGACCACATTTTCCAATTCGAGAAACTGACGGTCGGAACGCATCTCCATTTTCCTTGGACGCTCCAGCGGAACGGAAAACTCAGATCGGATCGTCCCTGGACGATGGCTGAATACCAACACCCGATCGGACAACAAAATCGCTTCAGAGATCATGTGAGTGACAAAGATGACGGTCTTTTTCGTCTCCCGCCAGATGCGCAATAACTCGAGCTGCATGAAATTGCGGGTCTGCGCATCGAGCGCCGCGAATGGCTCGTCCATCAAGAGAATCCTCGGGTTGACCGCCAGTGCACGCGCGAGATTGACGCGTTGTTGCATGCCGCCGGAAAGCTCGTGTGGATAATGGTTTTCAAACCCGGAGAGGCCGACGAGGTCGAGATATTTGCGCGCGATTTGTTCCGCTTCCTTGCGCTCAGGGCCGCGCCCCTCCAGACCAAGCAAAATATTCTTCAAGCTGGTGCGCCAGGGGAGCAGGGAAGCGCTCTGAAAAACGAAACCCATGACCAACTCGCGGTCGAAGTCCTCGAACGGTTTGCCGTCAATAAGAATTTGGCCGCCGGTCCGCGGTAGCAAGCCATTGATCACCCGCAGCATAGTGGTTTTGCCGCAGCCGCTTGGCCCGACAACGCTGACAAATTCGCCATCCCGAAGAGAACAGTTGAGGTTTTGGAAAATCTTGAATGGATCGCGCTGTGGTCGCGGTATTTCTTTCGCGAGATTTTTGAGCTCCAACACCGGTATTGCCACGCTCAGCCTCCCTGCGCTTCTCGCCGCCACGGCGTGACATACGTTTCAAAACGGCGCACCAACTCAAATCCTAGAATTCCCAATATGGCGAAGGCGGCGACGCCAACGAACAAAATCGGCACATTCAGAGTTTGCCCCGCGAAGAAAACCAGATAACCGAGTCCTTCAGTCGCCCCGAACCATTCGGCGATGGCGACGCCGGTGAGGCCGCGCCCAATGGCCAGTCGAATACCGGCAAGAATGAATGGAACGGAAGCGGGAAGAAGAATTTTAACAAACAACGCCCGAGAGCTTAGGCGGAAAGAGCGAGCGAGCTCCACGTATTCCCGATTGACCATGCGCATGCCGTAATAAGAATTGATCAAGATCGGAAAGACGCAACCCAAAAACACAATCGCTACTTTAGAACCGCCGCCGATGCCGAACCAAAGCAGCAGAACCGGGGCGAAAGCGATGCGTGGGGTCGTATAGAGAGTCGCCATCCAGGGATTGACGTAATCGCGCACGCGCGGGCTGAGCGCCATCAAAAAACCGAGAGGCACTCCGGCCAGGATACTAAGCACAAAGCCATAAAAAAAGATCCATGAGCTTGCCCAGAGATGCGGGTAGAGCTCTCCGGTGACGAAAAGCATCTCATAAGCTGTCCGGGCCACGACAATCGGGGAAACTAGCAGGGAGGGATCATTGATGGCGTACACAGCCAGGCCATGCCAGAGCAGGAGGCCCGCCGTGATTGAGCCGATTTTGACCAGATTTGCGTTGATCGTGCGCGGTTGTTGGTTCATCGCAAGAATACGCCGAATTATTCCACCGTCCACTCGGCGCTTTGGCGCCACGGGGCGATTTTTTGTTCCAGGCGCTTGATCAAATTGAAGCTGACCAATCCGATAACTGCGAGCAATGTGACCGTGACAAATAGCTTCGGGCTGTCCCAAGTTTCCGAGGAGTCGCGCAGTAAGTAGCCCAGTCCGGCATTTGCGGCCATCAGCTCGGCGACGATCACTCCGAGCAAAGCTCTGCCGACGCCGAGCCGCATACCGGTAATGATGTACGGCAAAGCGCCGGGAAAGCGAATCTTGTAGGTCGTTTCCCAGCGGCTCAAGCGCAGCGATTTGGCCAATTCGAGCCAAACCGGATCCAAATTTTTAATCCCGGCGGCGGTATTCAGAATGATCGCCACTGCAGTGATCTTGAAGACGACGATGACTTTGGAAACCATGCCGATGCCAAACCAGATAATAATCAAAGGCACCACGGTAATGATCGGGATCGAATAGAGTGTGGCAATCCACGGGTCCATGACTTCGTCGAACCATCGGTGCATGCCCATGAGGTAACCGACGATGATGCCGATAATCGTCGCGGTGCCAAAGCCGTAAGTGAACTCGATCAGCGTGGCGACAAAATGCTTGTTGAGCTGACCCGAAATCGCCAGACGCCAGAACGACCTGAGCACACTGCTCGGCGGCGGGATCAAAAGTTCGTTTTCCAAGAGGAGGCGGGCGAGTATTTCCCAAATCAGCAAGCCGGCACAGATGGAAATGCAGCCCCGTACGATATCTTTTCTAACGGGCTGCGAAAAAAATCTGACTGGTTTGTAGTGAGCAAAGATCGACGCTGGAAGATTGAGGTTCGCCATCGTCAATCCTCTCGGCTTGCGCATGCGATGGGGCTCGCTATTTGTCGCGGTAAAGCTCGGGATCCGCGCCGGTGTCTCCGCCGGTGTGAATTCTCGGATAGAGCGAGATACCGCCGGGACGGCCTTGTATCATGAAATCGATGGGAATAAAGCCATCGATCAGGGGAATCGGCAGTTGCACGCCGGCGTAGGGACTCTTGCGATCGCTGCCGACGGCGAGTTGATTACCCCAAAGCCCAGTGGGCAAAGCGCCGTTCATGGTAAACCGGCTGGCAGAAATACTGCCGTCGATGGGCGGCAATTTGTATTTACTTCCCGGGTCGCGTTCATTGTCACTCAATAACTGAAAATCTAAAACCTTCTGATAGTCAGCGGCCGAGCCGCCGACCTCTCGAACGAGAGTGAACGTGGTGTCCGCGCTATCCTCAGCGCTGCCCGTCCGTCGCTCGCGCTCGGCCTTCACGATCGAGCCGGGCAGATTTTTAATGCCGCCGACACTGTCCTTGGCGCGTTGATTCACGTCCGCCAACGCCACTTGCAGGTTTTTTTCGCGCAATGCGATGAAAAATCGCTCGCTGGTGGATTTCGGCAAAGAATAGTTTTGACTGCGCTCGCCCCATGGCGTTTTATAATGCACCAGGATTTCGTGATCACTGATCAAATTCACGCCGCGGTCGGCAATTTCCATGTTTTCGGAACGCCCGTCGAATAGCGCCGGTTTTAGGCCCAAACCGCGTGCACCATAGAGTTCGGGATGTTCCATTAAAAACTGCTTGCTCATGCGTAGGCCCTGGTTTTCATCCTTGACCAGTTCTGCCAACCTGCGCGTGGCCTCCCTCGCCGCCGGTGTGTCGGGATGCTCATCAATGACCTTGGTTAAATAATATTCGCGGCTGCTGCGATTGCCGGTTTTGGTCGCCGCATCGAGCAGGTTCTTCGCTGATTTTTCTTTCAGCGCAGCAATTTTTTCTTTCGACGAGCCGGCCAACTGATGATAGTTGATCGCCTGGTCGAGCATGCCGCGCTCCTCGTACGCGTTGGCCAGCACGCGGTAAACTTCAGAAGCGTTCTCGGAGTCCGGATGATTTCGCACATAGGAAACCCCGGTATCGATGACCGATTGCGCGGATACCGGATTCTGAGTCATCACCTGATAAAGATTGTTGGTGATGATAAGCGCGTTGGCCATTCCCAGTGTCACGGCGGCGCCCGGGCCTGCGGCCGCCATGGCGCCTGCTGCGAAAAGCATGTTCTTGCGCAGAAAGTCTTCTCCGAACAAAACGTACTTGGCCGACTGGAGTTGACGTTCGCTGCGTGCTTCCTGGAAAGGGGTCAGCAGGTTGTACTCGGGGCTTTGCAAGAGTGCGTCTGCGCGTTGCTTGACTTCGGGATTCTTAGTGGAGTTTGCCATCTGCTGCACGGCTTTTTTCGCGGCTTCGCGCCAGCCCTTCATTTCAAGGGCGATTGCCTCAGAATCGCGCGCGGCATCGGCCAATGATGTGCCGAGATACTTTTTCTCGGTGTCGATGGCGATGCGTTGAAGCTGATTGCTATCGCGCAGGCTCAAGGCTTCCAGCAATCGCGTGACATCGGCGTGTTGCTCATCACTCACCGGCGATTCTGACCGTGCGGCGAGGGATCTTTGCCGCGCGGCGTCCGTATCATTCATCGCTTTGGTCAACTTCACACGCAGCTCGGCGCTGTCTTTGGACTCGGGTTCGATGAATGCCGCCAAGTCGAGGTGAAATAACGCTCTGTCAAAATCGCCTTTCGCCAAAGCCTCCTTGGCACGATCGATCTGCTTTCGCACCAAGGCTGTTCTTTTCTTTTTGTCCAACTGTTCTATTTGTTTTTTGATTGGGGCATTGCGCGGATCGTCGGGAAAGCGCTTCAAGTGCTCGAGATCCCGCGCCAGGGCGCGCCGCTCCTCGATGGGCATGTCCCGGTCCATCAGGCTATAAAGCTGGCTCACCGCAGTTTCAGCCACAGCGCCAATGTAATTGCCCGAAGCGACGCCAATCAAATCCACCGAGCTCAGCAGCCGGTTGCCCATACCCGCCCAAAAATTCGTCGAGCTTTGGCGCATCAATTGATCGGACTGGTTAAGGTTATCATTATTGATGATCGCCTCGAGGTATTTTTTTCGCTCCGGCGTCGCAGCCTTTTTTAGGGCGTCTTTCTGCGCTGCCAGATAGCGCTCGCGATCACCAATGGTGTTGTTTACTAGATCCTGAGCTTGCGCGGTCAATCCCGTGGAGGTGCCGCGCTCTTTTTGTAGACGAGCATCTTGCGCTTTAAAAAATTGCAGATCGCGATTGAGGGCCTGTTCGTCATTGATGAGAGCGTCGATGAGCAGATCGCGGGCATGCTTGTCAACTTCGTCAGGAAAAAATTGTGGCGTTGGCGCAGTGGATTGATCGAAAGGATTGTAATCGGGGAGGGGATTGAGAATTTTCTCCACTGACAGGTCCTGTGCCGCGGAGTAAGGAATACAAAATACCACGCAGACGAGCAGCGAAAGGAAGGCGAAAGAATTTTGTACCTTCATCGATTGAGTCGGGTCATTTTCTCCAAAAATCCGCGCGCCGCTTCAATTTTTCCCTGCGCTTCGAGTTTTTCCACGATGCCATCCACCTGTGCTACCTCGCTGTAAAGCTTCAGCGCGGACTTGACGAATTGATCTAAAATCTTGAAGTCAAAGGCTAATCCTTCAGGATCGTACTGGGATGCATATTCATTTGCAAGGAGCATGTAAAAATCGCCGAAGTCGAGCAGAAAACGATAAAGGTTTTTGCTTTGCTGGTGTTTGGCGACCAATTGGCCGTAGCCTAGTATCGTCAACTGATTGCCTTCTTTCAGCCGATATCGGTTGGCTTCGACGAATGCCACTTTGGCGCGATCGATGCGCTCTTCTTCGATGCGGGCAAGATATTCGTAGCGCGTCGCCCTGTATTTCTGCATGAGCTCGTTCCAAGCGGCGACCTTCTCGTCGAGACCAGCGATGTAATTGAACGGATCGTCCGCCGGGACTCTGCGATCGAAGATTCTCAAGAAGCCGTCGAGAATCTCCGCGTTCTTCGCTGCTTCTGCGCCCAGACGACTGTCCGTTTCAGCGACTTTGCGGTACAGCGCCGCTGCCTGATCGTATTCCCTGAGCCGCTCCAAGGCGAGTGCTTTGTTGAACTGAACGATGTCGGTGGATTGGCCGCGATTCTTACGTTCGTAATCATCGAGGCGGACGAGCGTCGCTTTCATGATATTGACGCCGGTGACGTCCTTCGGAATCGGGAAACGGTAGGTATCTTCCTTTGCCAGTCGCTGAAAGTCTTTGACGATATCGAGCAAATCGCCTGCGGGCGCGTAACGAGATTCGGGCGGCCCGGCGCGCGAAGAGCAGGAGGCACAGAATATCAGGCTAAGAAAGATGAGCGCGAGGAAATGACGTTTTGTGAAGGAGATAAACGGCAAAATATTCTGACCCAAGCGACGCACGGTCAACGGAACGGTTCGAGTTCGACTCATTTTCCGAGAATTCGTCATCAAGTCAAGCGAGAAAGAAATAACTTACTTGACCGATGGCAGCGAAATACTAATAATCGTACGTTATGATGAATGTTCTTTTGCGATTTCTGTGGTTCTTCACGTTGGTCTGGTGGATTGCGGGATGCGGCGACGGTCTTTATCAGCCTAGTGGTCAGGGGTCCGCGCCGACCACTGCTTCGGGTGCGTCGCCAGCGCCAGTTGCAGCGCCGCTCCGTGAGTACCGCGGGCCCGCGACCCGCCCATTTCTGATGGGGTTTAGTCAATGGCCCGCAGACCTCACCGACGAGGGTATCGCTATCGCTCGTGAATATACCGAATCCCATGGCGATCTCGTATCGGTGATGTTCATCGGCGGAATCCCTTGGCAGGAAGCGCTCGATGACAAACCGTTTTCAAAAGATGTTCAGGACAATATGAGCTATCGGTCCCCGGCTGGGAAGAAGCTGGTTTTGTCGATTTCCCCCTTAAATAAAGACAAGCGCGATCTCGCGCCATATTGGGGTGACAGAGAAAATCAGCCCCTGCCTAAACCGTGGGACAAGGAGCCGCTGAATAGCCCGCGGGTAAAAAAAGCTTTTCTCAACTTTGTCCTGCGTGCCGTTGACACGATGCATCCGGATTATCTTGCCATCGGCGTCGAGTCGAATGTGCTTTTGTCGCGCGATCATGCGAAGTGGCAGCAGCTCAAGGAGTTGCATCGAGACACCTACAGCGCGATCAAAAAAATCCATTCTACTCTGCCCGTGTTCTTCAGCACCGAGGTGCTTCACTACAAGCGCCTCGCCCGAGATGCCAAGGCCGCAGATCAGGAGAAAGAAGTCGCCGACCTGATGCGCTATAGCGATTTCTTCGCCATGAGCCTGTATCCATACATGAGCCCGGAGGTGCCGCGCATCTTGCCGCAGAATTTTCTCGATTTTGCTAAACGGTTCAAGAAGGGGATTGCCGTCACGGAAAGCGGAATGTCTTCGCGCAATGTCGAGCTCAAATCCTATGGGACAGTTTTATACGGATCGGACGCCGACCAGACGCGTTTTACGGAGTTCCTGCTCAAAACTGCGGCGCGCGACAATTACGAATTCGTAATTAATTTTGCCAGTACGGATTCGGACCGGCTGGTGAGCCGCTTGCGTCCCCAAATGGCGGACTTGGCGCGTATCTGGGCTTATATCGGAATGCAGACAAGCGACCGGCGACCTAAGCCCGCTTCTGCTGTCTGGAACGGATTCTTCCAAGCGAAATATGAACCGCCAAAATGGTGGTAACGCGGCTTCGCTCAACTCTCGATCAGAGAATAAAACAAGATAAGTTTGCTGGTCTTCGCGGCGGCAAAGTCGTGGGGGGTGTTTTTTGGAATATGGCAAAGGGTGCCGGGACGGAGCTGGATACGTCTTCGCCCAACCTGTACCCGGCCGGCGCCTTTAATCACGTGACAGACGACGTCTTTGTCGGCGTGCTTGATCTGGTTCGAATCTGAAGTTTTGCTTGGGCTGAACGCGATCAGCCCGCTGTTGAAGTGCTTTGATTCAAAGCAGCCGGTGTAGTGAATCTCGTTATTAATTTTCCTCAGACGTTTGAGTGCGATGTCGATTTTTACAATCTTCATTGCGGCAATTGGGCTGAACCCGAGGGCGCAGCCTGCTGCGCCCCTACAAGGCCGGTTCTGTGACCGCCTCGACAATTTCGTTGATTGCTCGTTCCGCTTCTGAGCTCGGCACTCGGCTGGAGCCGACTACCCGATGACCGCCGCCGCCGTAATTTTTTAGCAACTCGCCTACGTTGACCCGCGAAGTCGGATTGAAGATATTGTATCCGACGGAAATGGCCGTGGTGTTTTTCCGCTGATTATCGTCCGTGACTTTGACTTGAATATTGCCTTGGGGAAAGAGGGTAAAGACCAAGAATCGATTTCCGTCCGGAATATCTTTGATGCCTCGAAGGTCACAGTAGATCACGTTTCCCTTCATGGTCGTGTGCTCGAGCAAGAGCTTGCGAAGCTGTTCCTGCTCATCGCGAATTCTCTGGCATCGGCGCGCCACTTCAGGATCGCGCATGACTTCTTCCAGGGCGCAGTCGCGCAGCAGATCGATAATCTTCAGCCAATAAGGCTTGTCGCCGGCGTTTTTGCCGTCGGTCGTCATCGAGATTAAAACATATCCCTGCGGGTTGAGAACGTCTTCGGGTTCGAGTTTTCCCGCGTCAATCCGGTCGGTCTCATGCATCAGAAATTTCATTCGTTCGCTGTTCAGGAACGAAAGCATCTCGTCTGCGGAGATCTTCCGGTTGCCTGTTGTCTCGCGTCGGGTGCCTACCTCGCAGTAGTACTCGTGGACTACCCGGGCGGCACTTGGAGCGAGACGAAAGCCGCCTCGCCCCAAAATGATCGGTTGGGGAAAATCCGGTGTCGTATTGGTGATATGATGATCGAACCAGAGCGTGCAGTTCTGATGATAAGGGAGATTGGTAATGATATCGCCCTTGCGGATTTCCACCAAACCGTCCTGCATGAATTTGGGCTCGACAAACAGGTACTCGTCGATATTCTCGAACTGGGTGACCAGGGCGCCACAAACCAATCCGTCAAAATCTGCGCGAGTGACGAGCCTCATGAGTGAATGACCTGTTCAGCCGGCGTCCACGACAAATTGAAAGCGTTGGCAACGCCCTCGTGGGCGATTTTTCCGTTATATGTATTGAGTCCCTTGGCTAGAGCTTTGTCACGTGCGAGCGCCTGAACAAAACCGCGATTGGCCAATTGGAGCCCATAGGAGAGCGTGGCATTCGTCAAGGCATACGTCGAGGTGTTCGGGACGATCGCCGGCATATTCGTCACACAGTAATGAACGACTTTCTCCTCGATGTAGATGGGCTCGCGGTGGGTCGTTGGTCGCGATGTTTCGGCGCAACCGCCTTGGTCAATCGAGATGTCAACGAAGGCCGCACCGGGTTTCATGCGCCTGACGAGTCCGCGCGAGATCAGTTTGGGCGCTTGCGCGCCGGGAATCAGCACTGAGCCAATGACCAAGTCGGCGTCCATGACCTCTTCTTCTATATTCGCGCGATTGGACATGAGAGTGGTCAGATGTCCCCCGAGGATGTCATGCACATAACGCAGTTTGGTAGGATTGATGTCGAGAATGCTGACGTATGCACCCATTCCCGCGGCGACTTGGCAAGCCGCACTTCCCGACATTCCGGCGCCGAGAATCGCGACTTTTGCCGGACGGACGCCGGACGCGCCGCCAAGGAGAATTCCACGGCCGCCATTTTCGGCTTGCAGAGACCACGCGCCAACCTGGATCGAGAGCCGGCCGGCGATTTCGCTCATGGGAGCCAATAGCGGCAATGAGCCGTCGTCGAGTTGAATGGTTTCGTACCCAATGGCCGTCACTTTGCGGTCGAGGAGCGCGCGCGTTACCGATTCGTTGGCCGCCAAATGCAAGTAGGTGAACAGGATGAGTCCTTCCCGCAGCAATGGGTACTCGGATTCCTGCGGTTCTTTCACCTTCATGACCATCTCCGCCTTTTCCCAAACTTCTTTAGCCGATTCGACGATGATCGCGCCGGCTGCTTCATAGGCGCGATCGCTCAGGCCACTGCCCAATCCGGCGCCTCTTTGCAGAACTACTTTGTGATTGCGCGCCACAAACGCGGTCACTCCCGCCGGAGTGACTGCGACACGGTTTTCTTCGGTCTTGATCTCCTTGGGCACGCCGATGATCATGGTGACGGAAAACTACGTGAAGGGCGAAGTACAGTCAATGTTTGTAAATGGGGGTGATGCAGTGTGAGTATTGTGAGCCAAACCCATTACTCACTCCAGTCCCAATCACCGGCCGATCGACCAAATGAGAATCGCCCAGCCGAGCAGAAATGCGAGCCCGCCGATCGGCGTGATCGCGCCGAGCCAACGTACATCGGTGATGCTCAAAAGATAGAGGCTGCCCGAGAAGATAAGAATGCCGAAAATGAAAGCCCAGCCGGCGCCGTTTAGATTCGCCTCGGGCCAGCGGGCCATTGCCCAGGCGACAGCGATCAAGCCAAAGGCGTGATACATCTGATAGCGCACGCCAACTTCAAAAATAGCGAGCATCTCTGGCGAAAGCTTAGTCCGCAGTGAATGAGCGCCGAAGGCGCCGAGGGCGACGGCGATCAACGCGGCAACCGCGCCGGAAAGAAAAAAGAAGCGATCCATGCCATGCTGAGAAGTCAGTTTGGATTTTAGCTGGCCGGTGCGCCCCGATTGAGTGACAGGAGCATGTCGCCCTTTTGGATGACGATCTGGCGATAGCCTTTGCGTTTGCTCAAGGCATCGATCAAGTTTACCAGCGGCTGGCGCGAGGTGAGATACTCTTTCGGCGCCCCCGCCGTGCGCATCGCTTGTATCTCGTCAACGCTAAGGTTCCAGCGCAAGAGCAGCTCTTCGTCGGACACCTGCTCGGCATTCATTTTTTTTCGGATCTCGGCGATGCTCGGCTCCGGCGGCTGCCATGCAGCCCATTCTTTGGCGCGCGGACGATCGAGGATTTTCGCTTTGACCTGCGGGTCCATCAATTCCGCTCCTTCTCGACCCCAGTAGCCGAGCGCGTATTGAATGATCTGATCGGTGACTTCCTTGTAGCGCTCGCCAACGATAACATTGATCGCCGCCTGACTGCCGACGAATTGTGAAAGCGGCGTCACCATGATCGGATAACCGAGCTCGGCGCGTACACGCATCGTTTCTCTCAAGGCTTCGTCGATCTTGTGCTCCACGCCAACTTTGCGCAGCTGAAAACGCAGATTTGAAATCATCCCGCCGGGGACCTGATGCTGATACTGGCTGTAGTCGTACTCCACCGGCTCGCCGATGGGAAATCCTTCCCGTTTGGCAATTTGGGTGAAGTGTTCCGAAACCGGTTTCAGAATTTCTTCGTCGATCAGGCTGCGATAACCAAGCGCGCGCAAATTGCGCGCAACATTGAACAGTGACGGGTTTGACGAACCATCCGCCAACGGCGGCAGCGCCGTATTGACGATCTTGATTCCGAGCTTCACTGCTTCGAGACAGCAGAGCGGACCCAGACCTGTGGTGCAGTGCGTGTGCAGCTCGATGGGAATCCCGTTGGCATTGGCAAACATGATCGGCACCAAGGTTTGCACGCGCTCGGGAGTGAGCAGTCCGCCGGGGTCTTTCAGACAGAGCCGGTTGACTTTTAGCGACGCGGCTTGCCGCGTGCGCTCGGCGAAATATTCATCCGTATGTTTTGGCGAAACGGAATAGATAATGTTCGGCACCGGGTTGATGCCGACATCGCGTGCCACGGCAATCTTCCAGGTCCAGCCTTCGAGCTCGTTCCATTCTTCGGAAATGCGGGCTTCGCGAATGCCATTGGCGGCCATCCTTTCCATGAAAAGCCGGTACATCGAGCGTGGGGTCAGGTCGAAGGCGCTGAACCGGCCGGCATTCAATCGCAGCGGCGTCCGGGTGATGCGTTCGCTCATGAGCTTCACCCGCGCCCAGGGATCTTCTTTGAGCTCGCGCACGCATTTTTTTAGATGCGAGCTGGAAATTAGCTCGATGGCGTCGAAGCCGGCGCGATCCATGGCTTCGGCAACGGGCAGCATCATGCCCGTGGTCATGTTTTCCGCCCACAGGCTCTGATGCCCGTCGCGCATGGTCGTATCGACGAATTGAATGCCCTCAGTGCTCACGGTATTACCAAGCGGCGTATTGGAGCGCTGGAGTCATGGAAATAATTCGTTCAACGGTTTTCGAGGTTCTCAATCCAGTACTCCATCACTCCGAATTATTTAAAGCGTCACGCCGAGAAATTTCACGGCGTTATCCAGCATAATTTTCTTGCGCACTTCAGGTTTCATGTTGACCTGCTGAAACTCTTCCAGCCAGCGCTCGACGCCGATGGCCGGCCAATCGGAGCCGAACATCGCCTTATCCTGCAGTAGCGTATTGATGTTGTGCACGAGCTCCGCGGGAAAATATTTCGGCGCCCACCCTGACAAGTCGATGTAGTAATTTGCTTTGTGGCGCGCAATTGCCAAGCTCTCCGCAGTCCACGGCCAGGTTGGGTGAGCGCTGATAATCTTCAACTCCGGGAAATCCGCCGCGACTTCGTCGATGGCAATCGGTTGGCTGTATTTGAGTTTGATGCCCATGCCGCCTGGCGTACCTGCCCCGGCTGCAGCCATGCCGCCATGAAACAGGATTGGCATATTTAGTTTGGCACATTGTTCCCATAAGGGATAGAAGCGCACATCGTTGGGAAAAAAATGTTGGCGCGCCGGATTGAGTTCGCCCATGCCTTTAAGTCCCAAGTCTTTACAGCGCTTGATTTCGTCCAGCGCCAGCTTTCCCGTCCAGGGATCGATCGCACCGAAGGCAAGAAAAACATCCGGATGTTTTTTCACTGCGCTCGCGACGTGATCGTTGGGAACCGGGGTTAAGCCAGTGACGGTTTCGTCGCGCGTGTTCATGATCACAGCCATCATCTTGCGCGCCCGATATTGATCGGCCATTTCATCGATGGAAACCGGGGGGCGTTCGCGGCCGAAATACCGCGCCATTTGCGCGGTGCGATCACCTTTGGCCTTCTGGGTTGTTTCATCCGAAAGATGAACATGAACATCAATCGCGACGATATCTTTTGCCATAATGTGTTGGCCTCCTGAGCAAATTTCTTTGGTTATTGCACTGCGCCGGACTTAGTTCAAGGTTCCGCGTTCAATGTTCAAGGTGGCCGAAATTTCCGGACGTTAATTTGTAAACGCGTTCGTCCGGTTCGGACTTGAACGTTGAACCTTGCACGCTGCGCGAAGCACGCTAGGCGCGCCGCTCCAGCGTCATCGAAAAACCGGGCGTTTGCACGTGGATCTGGCGGTTCTTTGTGCGTTTAGAAAGCTCCTGTAGCAAATTGACGAGCGGCTGCTCGGAGTTTAAATATTCAAGCGGCCGTGGATTGGCGCGCATGGCGTCGATGTCTTCCTTACCGACAATCCAACGCAGCAGGAGCTCTTCATCGGAGGTGCCTTCAGCGCCGAGGCGCCGGCGCATTTCATCCGGCGTCGGATCGTCCGGCTGCCATTTGGCCCATTCCTTCGCGCGTGGACGATCGAGAATCTTATCTTTTACGTTCGGGTCCATGTCGCGCGCACCCTCGGCACCGGCATGACCCAGAGCGAATTTAATCACTTGGTCGGTAACTTCTTGGTAGCGCTCGCCGACGATGACATTGATCGCCGCCTGGCTGCCGACGAATTGTGAAAGCGGCGTCACCATGATCGGGTAGCCGAACTCTTGGCGTACGCGAATGCTCTCTTCCAGCGCCTGCGGATACTTGTTCTCCAAGCCAACTTTGCGCAACTGAAATTTTAAATTGGAGAGCATTCCGCCGGGGACTTGGTGCTGATACTGTGTGTAGTCGTATTCCACCGGCGCGCCGATCGTAAATCCCTCACGTTTGGCGATAGCCGTAAAATGCCTCGAGACCGACCGCAAACTTTCCTCATCGATTGCCGTTGCGTATCCGAGAGCCCGGGCATTCTTCGCGACGTTGAAGAGAGACGGATTTGACGAGTCGTCGGCCAATGGCGGAAGTGCCGTGTTGATCGAGCGAATGCCGAGTTCCATGCCTTTGATGCAGCAGAGCGGCCCCAATCCAGTCGTGCAGTGGGTATGCAATTCCACCGGAATTCGATTGGCATTCTTGAAGATAATCGGGACCAATGTTTCCATTCGCTCGGGTGTGAGAAGCCCTCCCGGATCCTTTAGACAAAGCCGATACGGATTGAGCGAGGCCGCCTGGCGGGTGCGCTCGGCAAAATATTCGTCCGAATGTTTGGGCGAAACCGAATAGATCAAATTCAATATCGATTTGAGGCCAGCGCGATGGCACTCAGCAACGCGAAATTTCCAGCCCTCATAATCGTTCCATTCATCTGATATCCGTGCTTCGCGAATGCCGTTGGCGGACATGCGCTCGACAAAAAGGCGATACATCGACGGCGGATTGTACTCGAAAGTATTCACGCGCCCTGCGATCAGGCGTAGCGGTGTCTTGGTAATAATCTTGGAGACCAGCCGCACCCGCTCCCACGGATCTTCTCTGAGCTCGCGCACCGCTTTTTTGAGATGCGATCCCGAAATCAACTCGATGCCTTCAAACCCTGCGTCGTCGAGCCTTTGGGCGATCGGCAGCATCATGCCGGTTGTCATATTCTCAGCCCATAAGCTTTGATGCCCGTCGCGAATTGTCGTGTCGACGAAACGAATGGTTTCCATGCGACCTCCGTTGCATCGGATGATAGTGGTTACGTTGAGCAGTTTCAATCAAAGTCCCGACGCAAATGTAGAAAAGATGCATACCGTATGCTAGTTTGACCCAGCTTGCCGTGTATCTTTACGCGTGATTGGTGCGGACGTAATAGCAGCAAGCGATTGTCGGGTGTGACAAGTCAGACCGTTACGGAGAGATGGCCGAGTGGTCTAAGGCGCACGCCTGCTAAGCGTGTGTACCCCAAAAGGGTACCGAGGGTTCAAATCCCTCTCTCTCCGCCATTTATTTACGTCGTCGTGTGAACGCAATCTGCTTAGGCTGCGAAGAGGCAATTTATCGCGCCCGTAGCTCAATTGGACAGAGCACCAGACTACGGATCTGGGGGTTGGGGGTTCGAATCCCTCCGGGCGCGCCAAAAAATAAGTACTTACCTCGATAAATTAAAGTCAGTCCTCGCCGATGTGTCCAGAATATGTCCATCGCCGCCGGCGAAAACCTCTTCTCGCTGATTGATAGCGCTTCGAATTGATAAACACACAGCTGGTTCGACGTCGATCCTTGTAACATAGTACGTTTGAATGGACCTACGTCAAAGGAAATTTAGAACCTGCCTACCAGAGACAAGACGCCAGCTGCTCTCGACGAGTTAGGAAAAGCTCTGGAACGGTTCACAAAACAAAGTGATAGAGGCACAGCGTTAATTACTGCGGCATGGCTCGATGATAGTTTGGTGGTGCGCGTACGTGCCGCCTTAACTGGATTTATTCAGGGGCCTATGATTGCGGTGATTACCTGAGGTTCCGTAACTTAGCGTCTGCTACAGAAGAT
>Ga0207683_10000799_pt1 | contig 28761 bp, 22 predicted proteins | sample KBSM73metaG_FD_184333 | JGI IMG/M metagenome (GOLD analysis project Ga0207683, IMG submission 184333) | Miscanthus rhizosphere microbial communities from Kellogg Biological Station, Michigan, USA - KBS M7-3 metaG (SPAdes) (version 2) | ecosystem: Host-associated > Plants > Roots > Rhizosphere >... | reverse complement strand
AGCCGCGCCACAGGACCACTTCCTCCGGCCCGTTGTCGCCGGCGAACACGACGATCGTGTCTTCGCTGACGCCGAGCTCGTCGAGCAGGTCGAGCAGCGTGCCGAAGTCCGTATCGAGCTCGAGCAGGCTGTCGGCCCAGTCTCCGTGACCCGTCTTGCCCTTGAACTCGGCCCGGGGGATGACAGGCATGTGCATGAGCGAATGGTTGAAGTAGACGAAGAAGGGGCTGCCGCTCGCGACCGAGCGGCGCATGAAAGCGGTGGCACGTCGCAGGTAGTCGACGTCGCAGTCGCGCCGCACGTCGAGCGTCAGCTGATCGCGCTCGACGACGTCCGGCTGTCCGCGCTTGATCTCGACCATCCGGCTCGTCGGGTCGCGGTCGGGGTCGTAGAACGGGTCGGTAGGCCAGAGCGCCTCGTCGTAGGTGCGCGGAGGTCCGTACCACTCCTCGAAGCCCTTGTCGGTCGGCCAGCGTCCCTGCCCCTCGCCGACGTGCCATTTGCCGTACGCAGCACAGGTGTAGCCCGCCTCCGAGAGCAGGTCGCCGAGTGTCCGCTCCCAGGCCACGAGTCCCCAGCCGCCGGGCGCCCCGAGCGGCACGCTGTGGGTTCCGGAGCGAATCGCGTGGCGTCCGGTCAGCAGTGCCGAGCGTGACGGCGTGCATTGCGCCTCCGGCGCGTAATTGGTGAGCCGGAAGCCTTCGCGCGCGAACATGTCGATCCGCTCGGTCGTCAGTCCACGGAAGGGACCGCCGCTGTAGCAGCTCAGCTCGCCGGCGCCGAGATTGTCGACGTGGAAGAACAGGATGTTCGGTTGCGTGGCCACCAGACTCGCCCGACGGGCATCCGACCTGCGCGCGGCCGACGACGCCTCACCCTCCGGGAGTGAGGCTGCACTCCTCGCGGCGACCGCCGGCGGTGGCGATCACGACCGCTGAGCGCGGATGTGCAGGACGGCGGAGTGCAGCGGGTCGGCCGCCCACAGTCCCTCCCTCGTCCAGAGCAGCGCAGGGATGGAGGGCGTGTCGATCTGGCCCTCGACCTTCCAGGAGGACGCGTCGATCTCAGACAGCACACCGCCGTTGCTGTTCCCGCTGGCGACCCAGACAGTCCGGCAGTCGCCGCCGAGCGCGAGTGCCGTGACGCCGGAGGGGCTCGGGGACGGCGGGAGATTCCCGGAGTAGCCGAGCGACGCGCCGCTCACATCGATGCGGAAGAGCCGCACATGCGCGCCACGTGTCCAGCCGAAGATTCGATCGCCGCAGGCAACGAGCGGGCTCGCCTCGAAATACGGAATCCGAATCGCCGGCGAGACGGTGATCACCTTGCCCCCGGGGTCGCGTGTCTGGATCACGATCCTGTCGCCGCCCACCGGCACGAGCACGAAGACCCGTCGCGGCGTGACGGCGACGCCAGGTGATTCGTCGCTGCGGATTGCGAATCGACTCAGCCCGGAAGTCGTGGCGTCACGGCGCGAGAGGGTGTAACCGAAATCCGCGGGGCCGACCAGCCAGAGCGCCGTGTCGTTCGCTCCCGCGAGCAGGGTGTCACGAGGGAAGGCCGACGGCTCTGCCTGCAGGTTGTCGCGAGGGAACGGCGGAGAGCGGAGCGAGCGCGCGGGCTGTGCGGAGGTACCCAGTCGCACGAGGCGAGCGTCGGGAACGGCCTCTGCTGCCGTCGGCAGCGGCTTTTCGAGCATCCACACAGACCCGGGCGTGGTTGCCATCGCAATCGGCGCGAAGGTCGGGAAGGGAGTGAAGCGAGAGACGCTGGCTGCCACGCGCGTGGCCGGGTTGAACGCCTGGAGCCCGGCTGCGGACCGCCCCGCGTAGCTGACCCAGACGACGCCCCTACCGGCGGCCAGTGAACTGGGTTGGCCCGTCACGAAGACCGCCGACATGATCCGAATCGCGGAGTTGGCCTGATCACCACCGAACTGGTCGGCCGGAGAGCCTTTCGGCTCCAGACGAACCCCGCGATTCGGACCACATCCGGCGGCAATCGCGACGAGCAGCACGAAACCGATCGATCGCCAGCGCCTCATGACTGGCTCATACCGCCATTGGGCTCGAGATCCACGAGCTCGACCGCGACGATGGCTCCCCCGCCCGGCCGGTTCGCCACAGCAAGATCGGCCATGAGCACCCGGACATGCTCGGCTGTGATGGCGAGACCCAAGCCGGCGCCCTGGGAACGCGCCGCAGAGCCCACACTGAAGCGTTCGGTCGCGCGGGCCATCAACTCCGGCTCGAAGCCGGGCCCGTGATCGGACACGGCGATCTTCCGTCCCTCGACGTGGATCGTCACCGGCGGGGAGCCGTAGCGAAGTGCGTTCTCGACGAGGTTGGCGATGATCCGCTCGAGCCGGCGCAGATCTGTCGAGACAGGGCACGACGCCGGCGCGTCCACGAGCACGCTCGGATAGACGCGCTGCGCATTGTGCGCGACCGCCTGGAGATCGACGCGGTCGACGACGGCGGCGTCGAGACCGCCCTCGAGGCGCGCCAGCTCGAGCAGCTGGTCAACCAGGCGGCGAAGCTGATCGACGCCCTCACGCACCATGCTGGCGGGCCGTCCGTCTGGCAGCAGCTGGCTCGCCGCGACGATTCCCGCCAGCGGCGTCCGGAGCTCGTGTGCAGCGTCTGCCGCAAATTGTCGTTCCCGCACGATGCGATCCTCGAGCGCCTGCGCCATCTCGTCGATGGCGCCGGCGAGAGCGGCGATCTCGTCCTGTCCGCCCAAGCGCACCCGCTCCCCGAGCTCGCCCGCAGTGATCCTCCGCGCTGTGGCAGCTGCGCGGCGGAGCCGAGAGGACAGCCAGGCCGCCAGCGCGACCCCGATCAGGGCGGCCACCGCAGTCGCGGCCAAGCCGTCGCGCAGGAGCGTCGACCTGAGGGTCGTCAACTCGCGCTCCTGACTCCCGAGCGAATTGGACACATAGACATGAGCGCTTCCGACAGACGGCGCTCCGGCCCACACGCGTTCGGCGGCGCCCGCACCGACGATCATGCTCGCAACGCGGCCCGAGCTCACAGTCGAGGCGAGCGATGGCGGCACGGAGCTGGGATCGTATTGGGCGTTGAGCGGAAGATTGCCCGGCTGAACGCCTCGTGCATTGCGGGCCTCCTGCGCCGCCTTGTCGCGAGCCTGCGCGAAGAGAGCCGTCGCAGTCTGTTCATAGACGACCAGACCGATCACGAGACAGGCAGCAGCAGCAGTGAATGCGAATGCGGCACTGAGACGTGCGAAAAGCGAATTCACGGGCGCGCGAGCTTGTAGCCGACGCCTCGCACCGTCTCGATGAGCTGGGAACCGAGCTTTGCGCGTAATCGCAGCACGTGGACATCGACGAGGCGCGTATCCCCCGCCCACGAATACTCCCAGACATCTTCGAGCAACTGCGGGCGCGTGCGCACCACACCGGCGTTGTGTGCCAGGTCGACCAGCAATCGGAACTCCGTGGCCGTGAGGTGCACGGGCTCGCCGGCGCAGAGCACCGTCATCGCGTCCTCGTCGATTTCGAGGTTCGCGACGCGGATGACCGATGCATTCAGCATGCGCTGCGCCCGGCGCGCGACCGCGCGCAGTCGCGCGGACAGCACTGGCGTGTCGAACGGCTTGGTGACGTAGTCATCTGCACCCGCCTCGAGTCCGACGACGACGTCGATCGGGTCGCTGCGAGCCGACAACAGCACGATCGGGATCGCGCTCCTCGCCCTGATCTCACGGCACAGTGTCACTCCGTCCATGCACGGCAACATCACGTCGAGAAGAGCCAGATCAGGGCGTTGCTGCTGGAACGCCACCAGTCCCGCCGCGCCGTCCGGCGCCACCCGGACCTCGAATCCGTCGCGTTCCAGTGCCGCCTGCGTCGCCTCCCGCAGTTTGTCGTCGTCCTCGACGAACAGCACCGAGAGCATCGGCTCAAGCATACGCCGCGGATCCTCGTGCGAGACACGTGCTGCCGGCCACGCCGCCAACGTACGCCCGGCACGTAACAACCGTGTAACGACAGCACCCGTCGCGCCCGGGCTCGGACGAATGTTTACCCAACGGTTACGCGGCAGGCACGGCACCGTGACGCGCCCGTCCTACGCTCGGGCTCTGGGCCGCATGGGGCACAGGCGAGAACGGCCCACAACGACAAAGGGAGATCGGCATGAAGCACATCTTCGGTCGCGTGACGCCTGCCACTGTCCTGTCGGCACTGGCTCTGTTCGTCGCGCTGGGCGGGACGGGGTGGGCGGACCAGGTGCTCGGAACGGGATCGGTGGGCACGGCGCAGCTCGCACGCAACGCCGTGACGACACCGAAAATCCTCAACGGGGCAGTCACCAAGCCCAAGCTCGGGCCAGCTGCCGTGACCACCGCCGCACTCGCGAAGGCCGCAATCACCAGCTCCGCGCTCGCGAAGGGCGCCGTGACCAGCTCCGCGCTCGCGAAGGGCGCCGTGACCAGCTCCGCGCTCGCGAAGGGCGCCGTCACCGGCGCCGCAATCGCGGTCGGGACCATCACGGCGGATCGACTCGCGACCGGCGTCGTCGGCGGTATCGCCGGCACCAAGATCAGCACCGTCGTCTCGCCGCTGACCACAGTCCCGGCCGGCAGCGTGGGCACGGCCGTGACCGCGACCTGCGCCGCGGGGCAGAAGGCCATCGGCGGCGCTTGGAACGCCGGCCGCTTCGCGTTCACCGACTCCGAGGGCCCCACGCCCGATGGGACGGGCTGGTCGGCGGTCTTCGAGACGGGCTCGGCGAGCAGCGCGGCTGTGACGGTCTCCGCGATGTGCGCAGCGCCCTAGACATGACTTGGCGCGCGGCTGCGTCGTGCCACTCACCAGGCGAGGAGGGACGGCGGCGGGGCCGTCGTCCCTCCTCACCCGCAGTTGCACACGCGAGAGCAACGCAGGAGACTCTGCCCGCTCTCGTGGCATTCGATGGACGGACTGAGCGGAGGCCGAAATGCGACACAAGGGTCTGCTTCACCTGATCGCCGGAGCCATCTGCTGCCTCGGCCTCGTGTTCGGGGGAGTCGCAAGCGCAGCCCCCAGTGGACAGGTCGTGATCGCGAAGGGTCAGCCGGTGCAGATCGCGGTCGCGGTCGACGACAGCGGCCTGCTCTCGGAATCCGGGCCGAGCTTGAGAAATGCCGTGCAGGCGGCGATCGAGCGTCATCCGACCGTGCGCGGCTTTCCGATCCAGATCAACGCCGCCGACGCGACCTGCGGCGGCGGGAGCAGCGCCTCATTGGCTCAGAACGCTACAGCCGCCAACAGCGTCGTCGCCAACGCCCAGAACGTGGCCGTCATCGGCCACGCCTGCTCGTTGGAGGCTCCGGCCTGGCTGCCCGTGTACGAGTCGGCCGGCCTCGTGACAATCAATGGCAGCACGTCGGGCGCGTTCGTGCCGCCCCTCGGCCCATCCATCTTCAACGGCACCGCGGTTCCCGGGCCGGGCTTCGACGCCTGGTACGCAGCGGTCAAGTTGCTGCCGGCCGACGTGCGCTGGAGCAACTTCTTCCAGGCACGGTTCGGCTCGTCTCCCGCCGACTTCGCGGATCTCTACTACGACGCGGCAACGGTACTGGTCGCCGCGCTTCAGATGAGCGCACGAGTCGACCACGACAATCTCGTCATCGACCGTGCCGCACTCGCCGCGGCGCTTCGCCAGATGCGCGGGTTCCCAGGCGTCACGTGCAGTATCACTCTCGACCCGGTGACCGGCGCTCGCGTCAACGACCCGGCCGCGCTCTCACGCTGCGCGAGCGTGGCTTCCGAGATCGTGTTCGCAAGCGATCGCGCGAATGCCAATCCGGGTGAGATCTTCTCGCTCGAGGCCGGGCGCGCTCCAGTCGACGTGTCGCGCAGCCCCGCGATCGACGAGGACGCAGCGGTCGCACCCAATGGCAAGCGCGTGGCGTTCTGGAGCAACCGGTCGGGAGCCATGCGGCTCTACGTCTCTGGTATCGGCGGAAGCGGCCCGCGGCTCGTGCCACAGCCGCGTGTGGCAGCCGACGCCGAGGTCATGCCACTCGCATTCGCGCCCGACGGCTCGCGGTTGCTGGCGGCGACGACCGCCGGGACATCCTGCGCGTTGCTCCTCGTCGACGTGTCCTCGCCGCGCGGCACGCACCTCGGCACCGGCTGCAACGCCACATGGGCTCCCGACGGTCAGAGGATCGCCGCCACCGCCGGCCGGCGCGTGGTCGTCTACGACACGACGGGGCAGCGCCGGTTCTCGCTTCCGGGAGCCCGGGCCCTGTGGTCGTCGCGCGGCCGCCTGGCGGTCGTCAACGCCGCGGGCACGAAAACGACCGTTCTCGACGAGCACGGCAAGCTGGTCGTCCATCTGCCGGGCGCAGCGGCCGATTGGTCGGCCGCCGGCAATCGTCTGCTGCTCACCCGCCCGGGCGCGGTCCTCGTCGCCGACTCGCTCGGGTCGAAGCGCCCTCGGGTGCTCGTCCACGGCCCGAAGACCTGGTCGCCGTCCGCCGTCGCGTTCACGCCCGACGCCGCGCTCGTCCGCTACCAGGCTCCCTCCGGCGCCGGCTTCCTGGCGATTCCGGTGGCAGGCGGCCGGCCGCGATCGTTGCCCGGGTATGGCATCTGGTCACGCGACGGGCGATATGCCTTCACACGAGCCCTCCCGCCTGCAGTCGCGGGCGGCCTGCCGCGCGTCGAGGTCGACGTCGGGGACCGGCTCGGCAGGAACGCGCGCCAGGCGGGTGTGTTCGCAAGCGACGATCACGGCTCCTCCACGCTCACGTGGTCGGCCAGTGGCAACAGGCTGCTGTACGAGTCGAGCGTCCGCGCGCCGCGCGACCTCTGGGCGGTCAATGCCGACGGCTCGAACCTGCACCAGCTCACGCACGCCGGCCCCGACGCGTCGGCTCCGGCCTGGTCCGCGGATGGAATGAGGCTGGCCTACACGATGGCGCCGTTCACGGGCGGGCTGTGCGGCTTCTGCCTGGGTTCTGTGGTCATCGCGGGACCTGACGGCAGCGTGCAGTCGGCGATTCCCGGCACCACTGCCGGTCAGGCGTCGGATGACGGCAACCCGTCGTGGGCGCCGTCGGGCACGCGTCTCGTGGTGGACGTGTGCTGCTCCGGGGAGCTCGACGCAGTCGGCAGCGACGGCAGTGGGCGCCTCCGGCTCGTTCCGGGCGACTCCGGGACGTTCGCGAGCCTCGGCGTGTGGTCTCCCGACGGCGCCCTGATCGCCGAGCTCGGCTCGGGTGGCAGCATCGCTCTCATCGCGCCGGACGGGACGGCCCCCCGCGTGCTGGTCACGGGCAGTGGCAGCGACCCGGCGACGGCCGTCGCCTGGTCACGCGACAGCAAACTCGTGGCCTACTCCGCGGCCGACGGCGTCCACGTGGTGCCCGCGGACGGCTCCGCGCCACCGCGACTGGTCGTCGCCGCCAACTCGGCCGGCGGGTTGAGCTTCTCACCCGACGACAGCGAGCTCGTGTATGCCGCGCAACACGTGGATCCCGGCGGACCGCCTCAGAGTGATCTTTTCATCGTCTCGCTCCAGGGCGGCGCGCCCGCGCGAGTGCTCGCCTCCAGCCCCTACGACGACACCAGTCCAGCGTGGCAGCCGCTGCCGTCGAGCTGACGACCGCCACGGCACGAGCTCGCGCGCGACCTTCCGGTTCTCTTCGAGACCTGCGGGGCGCGATAGCCCGTCGCTTGCTAGGTTCGGCCGGGACGCATGACGAACGACGGCCTGATCGACGCGCTGCACGAGGACGGCCCCGCCGGCCCCGACACAGAGCGGCTGCATCTGTACGGGCAGTTCGTCGGCTCCTGGGATGTCACCTGGGCGGGCATCGGAACCGACGGCCGCCCCGTCACGGCACTCGGTGAGTTGCACGTCGGCTGGGTGCTCGGAGGCCGCGCCGTGCAGGACGTGTGGATCGTGCCCGGCCGTGGCGCGCCCGGCGCGGTGCAGTCGCCGCTGGCCTTCCACGGCTCGGCGATCCGCTTCTACGACCGCGCGCTCGGCGCCTGGCGCTGCACGTGGATCGACCCCCTGATGGGACGTGTGCGCCGCTTCGTCGGCCGCGAGGTCGACGGCGACATCGTCATGCTCTGCAGCGAGGACGAGCCGCAGTTGCGCTGGCGCTTCACCGACATCACGACGGACGCCTTCACGTGGCGCGGCGAGATCTCCCACGACGGCGGGGTCACGTTCCTGCCGGACGAGGAGATGCGGATCACCCGGCAGTAGCCCGGTGTAACTCTGCGGCGAGCGAGGTACGAGCGACGCGGCTGCCACAGGAGGACATCGCATGAGCAAGACCTGGTTCATCACCGGCGCATCGAAGGGCTTTGGACGCGAGTGGACGGAAGCCGCGCTCGAGCGAGGCGACCGTGTCGCCGCGACGGCCCGCAGGCTCGAGACGCTCGACGCGCTCGTCGACGCGTACGGAGGCAACGTCCTGCCGATCGAGCTGGACGTGACCGACCGCGACGACGATTTCGCCGCCGTGCGGCGTGCCGCCGAGCACTTCGGCCGCCTCGACGTCGTCGTCAACAACGCCGGGTATGGCCACTTCGGCATGATCGAGGAGCTGAGCGAGGACGAGGTGCGCTCGCAACTCGAGACGAACGTCTTCGGTGCGCTTTGGGTCACTCAGGCCGCTCTGCCGATCATGCGCGCCCAGGGCAGCGGCCACATCATCCAGGTCTCGAGCATCGGCGGCATCACGGCATTCACGGGCACGGGTGCCTACCACGCGTCGAAGTGGGCCCTCGAGGGCTTCTCGCAGTCGCTCGCACAGGAGGTCGCGGGGTTCGGGATCCACGTGACCCTGATCGAGCCCGGCGGCTACTCGACCGATTGGGCCGGCCCGTCGGCGACGCGGAGCGCGGAGAGCCCGGCCTACGCCGCGGCGCACGAAGCGCAGGCGGCGCGGAGGGCCGGCAACGCCCCGGGCGACCCCACGGCCACGCGCGGCGCGATCCTGAAGGTGGTCGATGCCGCCGAGCCGCCGCTGCGCATCTTCTTCGGCACGACGCCCATCGAGACCGCGACGCGGGACTACGAGTCGCGCCTCGCGACCTGGAACGAGTGGCAGCCCGTCTCCGTCGAGGCCTTCGGCGCGCCGCAGGCACACGCCGCGAGTTCCGCCGCTGGCCGGTGATATGGTCGCCCGATGGCGCTCGACGTCCACCGCGTCACGTCCGCGGAGGAGATCTCGGCCTTGCTGGGCGAGCCCGTCGAACTGGCGCGCGGCAAGAAGATCAGCCGCCTGGACGTGCATTGCCGTGACCTGATCGCGCGCTCTCCCTTCGCTCTGCTGGGAACCGTGGACGCCGAGGGGAGGCTCGACGTCTCGCCGCGCGGCGGCAGCCCGGGCTTCGTCGAGGTCTCCGAGGACGGCGCGAGCCTCGTCTTCGGCGACGCCAAGGGCAATCGCCTGGCCGACTCGCTCCGCAACATCCTCGACACCGGCAGCGCCGGGATGCTGTTCCTGGTCCCGGGCTTCGGCGAGACGCTGCGCGTCAACGGCAGCGCGCACCTGACCCGCGATCCGTCGACTCTCGAGCGGCACGCGGGCGACGGGTCGAGGCCGCCGAAGCTGGCGGTCGTGGTCGAGGTCGAGGAGGCGTTCCTGCACTGCGCGGCCGCCACGCTGCGATCGCAGCTGTGGCAGCCCGACGCGTGGCCGGATCTGGACGGGCTCGCGCGACCCGCGAAGATCTGGAAGGACCACGGCTCGGCGCAGACCCCCGTGGAGGCGATCGAGGAACAGCTCGCCGAGGGCTACACGACCGGCCGCGACTGGTAGCTGGAGCGGCGTGCGGGTCGTCTGTCTGGCCGATTTGCACGGCTACCTCCCCGAGGTGCCGCCCTGCGACGTGCTGCTCGTGGCCGGTGACATCTGCCCGACCGGCGACGAGCGTCCCGAGACCCAGAGGACCTGGCTGCACTCCACGTTCGCGCGCTGGCTCGCCGACGTGCCCGCCGCGACGGTCATCGGCGTGGCGGGCAACCACGACTTCGTGGGCGAGACCGACCCCTCCGCACTGCGCGACCTCGACTGGCACTACCTGCAGGACGAGAGCATCGAGATCGACGGGCTGTCCGTCTACGGCTCACCCTGGACGTCCCGCTTCCAGGAGTGGGCGTTCATGCTCACCGAGGAGGAGCTCTCCCGGTGCTGGGAAGGGATCCCCGAGGGCACCGACGTGCTGTGCGTGCACTCGCCGCCGGCCGGCTACGGCGACTGGATCAGCGGGCATCACATCGGCTCGCCCTCGCTGCTGAAGGCGATCGACGCGCGCGCTCCGAAACTGTGCGTGTTCGGGCACGTCCATCAGGGCTACGGCCGCTGGCAGCGCGGCACGACAGAGCTCGTCAATGCCGCACATTGCGACATGGAGTACCTCCCGGCTCACCCGCCGGTCGCATTGGAGCTCGGCTAGCTGCCTTCGGCGGCGAGGCGCGCGAGCTCGTCGCGGCGCTGCGACACGAGCGCGCTCGCGGCCTGAGCGGCGGGCGCGTGCCCGGTCACGGCGGTCACGAACGGGCCTTTCTCGAGGGCGTACAGGCGCACATCGGTGAGAGCCGTGACGGTGGCGGTGCGCGGCACGTCCTCGAGCAGCGCGATCTCGCCGAAGCCCGCCGCCCGCCCGAGGTGGGCGACGGTCGTGCCGTCGCGACTCACCTCGACCTCGCCTTGGGCGATCGCGTAGAAACGATCGCCCTCCTCACCCATGCGCATGACGACGGTGCCGGCCGGCAGCTCGACCGGCTCGAGCGCGCGCGCGAGGCCCTCGATCGCCGGCGCAGGCAGCGCGGCAAAGAGCGGCATCGAGCGCAGCAGCGCGATCTCGACCACGGGCACCTTTGCGCTGCGGTCGACGGCGATCAAGGGGCGGGCGAGCAGCGCCGCGAGCACGGGCAGGAGCAGCCCGGCGCCGAGCAGGGCCGCCTTCGAGCCGCCGAGCGCCACGAGCGGCGGGATCAGGAGCGCTCCCAGCGCGAGGCCGGCCATCTCCAGACCCTCCAGCACGCCGAAGACGCGGCCGAGCACCTCCGACGGCGTCGTGCGCTGCACGAGCGTGCGGCAGCCGACGTCGAGCACCAGTCGCCCGGCGCCGCTGAGCGTGATCAGCAGCACGGCAGAGGCCGTCGACGGCCACACTGCGATCACGACGAAGGCCCCGCCACAGGCGAGAGCGCCGAGCGCGATCGGTGGCGCCAGGTAGCGGCGCCCGACCAGCGTCACCGCGGCGAGACCGCCGAGCATGCCGCCCGCCGCGAACGCGGCATTGAGGTATCCGACCCAGCCCTCCCCGAGGTCGAGGACGTCGAGGGCGAGCACGACGAAGAGGATGTCGACCGCCCCCCAGAGCAGGAACTCGCCCATCAGCAGGCCCATGAGCAGTCGCAGGTGCGAGTGCTCCCGCAGCGCAGCGAAGCCGGCAAGCGCCTCGGACGGGCCGCCATCCTCGCTGCCGGCGAGAGATGGCGCCGGGCCGTCCACCCGCACAACGAGCAGTGCGGAGACGAGCAGAAGGGCAGCCACGAGCCCGAAGATGAGGTCGACGCCGGCGACGGCCAGAAGGACGCCGGTGAGCGCACTGGCCAGCAGCACCCCTCCGCTCTCGACCCACCCCGACACGACGTTCGTCGCGGTGAGCTCCTCTGCCGAGCGCGCGAGTGACGGCACGATCACGGCCTGCGCCGGGCGGGTGATCGTGATCGCCGTCGATGCGATCACCGCTCCCGCGTAGATGATCGGCACCGGCGCATCGGCGGCGATGGCGATTGCCGTGATGCCGACGCCCGCGGCCTGTACGAGGTAGCCGCCGAAGAGCACGAGCACCGGCCGGTGACGATCGGCGAGCAACGCCAGGAAGGGGGCGAAGATGGCCGCGGGCGCGAGCTGCAGGATGGCGACGAAACTCGCCTCGTTGGTCCCGCCACGGCCGAATGCGAATACCAGCATCGCGATCCAGACCGCGTACTCGGCCCCGTTGAAGCCCGCGTACGCCAGTTCGACGCGACGCAGGTCGCGGTTGGCGAGGACGGCGCGGAAGATGCGTGCCGTGCGCACGCTCAGCACGCCCCGAGGCCCCAGAGGGCGGTGGGTGCGGCCCGCCCGCGGATGACGACGTCACCCAGGAACGTGAGATCTTCCGCCGGCCGTGTGAGCAGCCCGCGCGTGTCGTCGGAGAGCAGGGCGCCGAACGGGTAGTCCTTGGTCAGTTGCTCGATGCGCGAGGCCGTGTTGACCGTGTCGCCGATGGCGGTGTACTCGAGGCGGCGCTCGGAACCGACGTTGCCCGACATGATCGAGCCGCTGTTGAGGCCTACGCCCATGCGGAAGCCGTCGCCGAAACCCTGTTCGTGCGCCCAGGCGTTGAAGCGCGGCAGGCGCTCCGAGAGCATGTCGCGGGCGGCCGCGAGCGCGCGGTCGGCATGGTCCGCGGCCGGAATGGGTGCGCCGAAGATGGCGAGGATCCCGTCGCCCAGAAAGCCGACGAGCGTGCCGCCCGCGTCCAGCACCGCATCCGTCATCTCACCCAGGTAGCGGTTGAGCACGTCGATCACGCGATCGGGCGGCGTGCGCTCGGCAAACGACGTGAAGCCACGCAGGTCGCAGAACATGACGGTCGCGTCGAGCCGGACGCCTCCCAGACGCGCATCGTTCCCGCCGCGCAGGAGCACCTCCTCGACGACCCCTTCGGGCAGGAAACGCGCGAACGTGTCGCGCAGCCGCTCACGCTCGAGCATGTGCAGTCGCTTGCGCGCCAGGCCCGCGTTGATGCGCGCCCTCAGCAGAACGGGATCGAAGGGCTTGGGAAGGTGATCCTCGGCGCCAAGCTCGATGCAGCGGATCACGCTGTCGTGGTCGTCGACCGCGGAGATCATGATCACGGGGATGTCGCGCAGCGCGGCATCGCCCTTCATCTCGCCGAGCACCTCGAACCCGTCCATGCGCGGCATGACGATGTCGAGCAGGACGAGGTCGACGTCGCCCGCACGCATCGCCGCGAGCGCCTCGACACCATCCTCGGCGGTCGCCACGGCGTGGCCCTGGCGCTCGAGGCCGCGCCTCAGGATGGCCCGGTTGAGCGGGTCGTCGTCCACGACCAGGATCTCGCCTCGGCCGTCCGTCACGGGGACCGCTCGTCACGAGCCACTGCGAGCGCGGACTCCGCACGAGCGGCATCCGCCTCGACGCGCGCGATCAGCTCGCGCGCATCCGCCCGATCGGGGCCGCGAGCAGCTTGCTCGAGCTCCCGGCACGCCTCCGCGAGGCCCTCTGCACCGAACGTGGCGGCGTTCGACTTCAGCGTGTGCGCGACGCGATGCAGCTCCTCGTCGTCTCCGTTCGAGGAGGCCTCCCGCATCGCCGCCAGTTGCGCAGGCAACCCGTCGAGGAAGTCCCCGATGAGCTCGGCCACGAACTCGCGATCGCCGACGGTTTCCTCGAGTTGCGCGAGCGCAGCGTCCAGCGCGGGCATCGCCGCCGCGTCCGCATCGTGGCCCGACGCCTCCATTCCGCGCCCACTCCCCCCGGCATCAACTCGACGCGACTGTTGCACGCCGCCCCGGCGCGTGCAAGTCTCTCCCACCCGGGCGCTCGTCGCCTGGCCTTTCTGCCGCGAAGGACGGAACGAAATGCACCCTCGGCGCCGGCGTGGCCTGGCGATCGCGATCGTCCTGCTGGTCATCCCAGCGGTGCCCGTCGCGGGCATGGCCACGAGTCGTCCCGCTCGCGCGACGGCCGGCGGAGGTGACCCGTCTACCGACAAGCTTGCCCAGATCCTCGCCCGCGGCACGCTCATCCTCTCCACCGACCCCGCCTATGCACCGCAGTCGTACCGCGTCAAGGGAGTAGCGCGGCTGGCCAAGACGAAATGCGCGGCGAACCAGCTCACCGGCAACCAGATGGCCGGCTACGACGTGGATACGAGCAAGCTCGTCGCCCAGGCTCTCGGCGTCGAGCCGTGCTTCGTGACGCCGACGTGGAGCGAGCAGATCAGCGGGCACTGGGGCGATCGCTGGGACATCGGATTCGTCTCGATGGGCATCACGCGCGAGCGCATGACCCGTCTCTACTTCACGCAGCCGTATTCGGCCGAGGCCGAGCGGTTCTTCGTCCGCACGTCCTCGAGCGTCGAGTCCGTTCAGCAGCTCTCGGGCAAGCGGCTCGGTGGCTGTACCGGCTGTTTCGCGCAGAACTACATCCAGAGGAACCTCGACCTGCCGGGACAGAAGGTCAAGTTCCTGGTGGACCACGCAAAGTTCGTCGGCTACGACGTCGAGCGCAACGGGCTCGCCGACGTGGCTCGAGGCAAGCTCGATGCCTTCCTGTGCGGGGTAGCCGTCGGTGGCAAGGCGATCGCCGAGGGCCTCCCGCTGAGGCCCGTCGGCGGCGACCAGTACGTCGCATACCTGTCCGGCGCGGTCGACCGGAGCTCCGGTCTGAGCGACACCGCATTCATCGCCAGAGTCAACACGATCGTGCTGCGCCTCCACGCCCAGGGAGCTCTGCGCCGCGCCTCGCTGAAGTACTTCCATACGGACTTCGCGACCCGGGCAGGTCATTTCGACGTCTCACGTCTTGCGCAGCAGGTCTCCTAGCGTTCGTCGCCCACGAAAGGACACGAAGACATGCACCCTCTGCGCCGGCGCCGACTGTCGATGGCGGCCATGCTCCTGACCCTCGCCGCCTTGCCTGCCAGTGGCAGTGCCTCGACCCCGCTGCGCTCGGCACACGGCGCGGGCGACCCGTCGACCGACAAGCTCGCGCAGATCCTCGCCCGCGGCACCCTCATCCTCTCCACGGACCCTGCGTATCCGCCGCAGTCGTATGCCGTGAAGGGCGCGAAGCGGCTCGCCACGACGAAGTGCGCGGCCAATCAGCTGACCGCGAATCAGATGGGCGGCTACGACGCGGACACGGGCAAGCTGGTCGCGCAGCGGCTGGGCGTGGAGCCCTGCTTCGTGACACCGACGTGGAGCGAGATCATCAGCGGCCACTGGAACGACCGCTGGGACATCGCGTACGGCTCCGGCGCGATCAACTCCGATCGCGCGTCCCGCCTCTACTTCACGCAGCCGTACTACGCCGCGCCGCAGCTGTTCTTCGTCGCGAAGAGCTCGAAGTTCCGGAAGCCGAGCGATCTCGACGGCAAGACCGTCGGCGTCTGCGCGGGCTGCACGCACGAGCTGTATCTGAAGCGCACGCTGACGATTCCCGGCGTGAAGGTCGTGTTCAAGGTCAAGAACCCCAAGATCGCCATCTTCGACGTCGAGAACCCCGGGCTCAAGAAGGTCGCCCAGGGCAAGCTCGCCGCCTTCCTGTGCGCTGCGCCGGAGGGGGACGGGGCGATCCAGAGCGGTGAGGCGCTGCGGGCGATCAAGGAGCCCGCGTTCTTCATGTACCCGACCGGATTCGTGGATCGCTTCTCGTCGTTCGACGTCAAGGCCTTCCTCGCGAAGGTCAACAGCGTGGTCGCCGGCCTGCATGCCGACGGCTCCCTCAAGAAGCTCTCGATCAAGGACTTCTTCGGCAAGGACTACGCGACGAAGGCCGGCCAGTTCGACCTCGCGACGATCGGACAGACGGTCAAGTAGTGGAGGGGCGGTGACGAGCCGATGAGCAGGCTCAGGCTGCCTCGGCGCGGCCTGATGGTCAGGCTCGTCGGCTCGTTCCTCATCCTCTCGGTGCTCATGGTTGCGGCCGTGAGCGTGCTGGCATATGTCCGCGCGCGCAGCTCGCTGCAGAGCTCGATCTACGACCGCCTCGATGCGGCCGCCGACCAGAAGTCGGGGGCGATCGGCAACTGGCTCGACGACGAGCGCAGGAACGTCGTGTTCGTGGGGCAACTCCTCGGCGGCACCGAGTCGTCGGGCGACCCGCAGCTGAAGCGCCTGTCGCGAGAGCTCCTGTCGCCCTCGACGAATGCGGCGACGCGCCGGCAGGCGCACGACGCGATCCTCCGCACGCTGAACGGCGTGGTGAGCCAGACGGCGGACGCCGAGGAGTACATGGTGCTCGACCAGAAGGGCGTCGTCGAGCTGTCGACGACCCAGGAGCACGAGGGCGCCTCGGTCGCCCATGAGCCGTACTTCGTGCAGGCCTCCTCCGCGATCACGGCCGTACAGCCGATCTACCACTCCAAGCTCACGGGTCACCCGACGATCACGATCAGCACGCCGCTGTTCGACCAGGACGGCCAGGAGATCGGCGAGCTCGCGGCCAATCTGAGCCTCGAGCGACTCGACGGGATCGTGCTCGAGTCCACCGGCCTCGGCTCGGCCGGCCAGATGTATCTCGTCGAGCCCGGCAACACGTTCGTCGGTCAGCGCTTGCGCACGGGCGCCTACGCGGGCACCGTGCACTCGCCTGCGATCAACCGTGGACTCAGGGGCGAGAGCGGGCACGCGCTCTACAGCGACTACCGCAGCGTGCCGGTGATCGGCGCCTACCGCTGGCTGCCGGAATCGGGCACCGCCCTCGTCGCCGAGATGCGCCAGGAGTCGGCGTTCGCGCCGGCCCGCCGGCTCGGCTTCACGATCGGGGGCTTCGGCCTACTCGTCGTCCTCCTGCTCGGCCTCGGCACGTATCTGCTCTCCCGGCGGATCGCGAGGCCGATCCTCGCGATCACCGAGACGGCGACCGCCGTGACGGCCGGTGACCTGACGCGCGAGGCGCCCGTCACGACCCATGACGAGGTGGGCGTGCTCGCTACGGCGTTCAACACCATGACGGCCGAGCTGCGCGAGACGCTCGAAGGGCTCGAGAAACGGGTCGCCGAGCGCACGGAGGAGCTGCGCCTGCAGAACGCCGAGCTCGGCGCGCTGCACGAGACGACGCTCGGCGTGATGCACCGGCTCGACGTCGATGATCTCCTGCGCGAGCTGCTGACTCGCGCCTGTGAGCTCCTCGGCACGACGCACGGGTACCTCTACATCCGCAGCCCGGACGGCGAGGAGCTCGAGAACCGCGTCGCGACGGGCGTCTTCGAGGAGGAGCTCGGGGCGCGCATGTCGCTCGGCGAGGGAGTGGCCGGCCGCGTCTGGCAGTCCGGTACGCCGCTCGTCATCGAGAACTACGACGCGTGGGAGGGCCGTATGGACGCCTTCCCGCGGGGACGCATCAGCGAGCTGGTCGGCGTGCCGCTGCTCTCCGGCAGCGACACGGTCGGCACGCTCGGCGTGGCGCGGGACAGCTCGGACGAGCGGCCGTTCGGCGAATCCGACGTCGAGCGCCTCCAGCGCTTCGCGCAGCTCGCCTCGATCGCGCTCGACAACGCGCGCCTGTACCACTCGGCGCGGGAGGCCCGCGAGGCCGCGGATGCGGCGAACGCGGCCAAGAGCACATTCCTCGCGGCCATGAGCCACGAGATCCGCACCCCCATGAACGCGGTCATCGGCATGAGCGGCCTGCTGCTGCGCAGCGACCTCGATGCAGAGCAGCGCGAGGAGGCGACGATCATCCGCACGAGCAGCGAGGCGCTGCTGACGATCATCAACGACATCCTCGACTTCTCGAAGATCGAGGCCGGGCGCATGGAGCTCGAGATGGCGCCGTTCAGCCTGCGCGAATGCGTCGACGCCGCCGTCGCGCTGATCCGCTCGCTCGCCTCGGAGAAGGGACTGACGATCACGTCGCGCATCGACGCTGCCGTCCCGGACACGCTGATGGGAGACGTCAGCCGGCTGCGCCAGATCCTGCTCAACCTGCTCAACAACTCGGTCAAGTTCACCGAGCGCGGCAGTGTCGTGCTCAGCGCACAGGGGACCACTCCGGACGAGAGCGGAGCGTTCGAGCTCCACATCTCGGTCGCGGACACCGGCATCGGCATCTCGGCCGCAGCGATGGGCCGCATGTTCAAGTCGTTCAGCCAGGCCGACGCGGCGACCAGCCGCAAGTACGGCGGCACCGGTCTCGGACTCGCGATCTCCAAGCGCCTGGCGGAGGCCATGGGCGGGACGATGTGGGCGGAGAGCGCGGGCGTGCCGGGCGAGGGCAGCACCTTTCACCTGACGATCGCCACCAGTGCGGCCGCGGAGCAGGTCGCGCCCGGCGGCGCGACGAGCGCACCGGCGTCGCTCGACCTCGATCCGGGGCAGGCAGCCCGGCACCCGTTGCGGATCCTCCTGGCCGAGGACAACGTCGTCAACCAGAAGCTCGCCACGCGATTGCTCTCGCGCATGGGATACGAGCCCGACCTCGCCGCCAACGGGCTCGAGGCGGTCGAGGCAGTCGAGCGCCAGCCGTACGACCTTGTGCTCATGGACGTGCAGATGCCCGAGATGGACGGCCTCGAGGCCACCCGGGCCATCGTCGAGCAGATCCCGTTCGAGGGGCGTCCCTGGATCGTGGCGATGACCGCGAATGCGATGGACGGCGACCGGGAGCGTTGCCTCGAGGCCGGCATGAACGGCTACATCTCGAAGCCGATCCGCGTCGAGGAGCTCGTCGCCGCGATCCTGGGAACGCCGCCCGCCCGCGCCGATGTCCGCTGACTGAGCGAGACTACGCACACCGTGCCGCGGGCTTCCCGACCCAGTACGCGCTCTACGCCCGTGCTGGTGGTCGCGGCAGTCGCCCTTGCCCTCATGTGCGCGAGCCCCGCACTCGCGCGCGCCGCGGACGACTCGCCCGCGCAGCAACTCGCGAATCGCTACGCGCCTGTCGTGATGCTCAAAGCGCAGTCCGAGCCCTGCGACAGCAGCGGCGAGCAGTTCGTCCCGGCGCCGGTCTCGATCGTGCTCGGCAATCCCGCCGTGCAGTTGCTGCGCGGCCCGTCCAAGGATCAGTCCGGATTCGAGCTGGTGGCCAAGGCTCCGACCGCCGGCCGGCTCGCCGGGCTGGGCAAGACCTACTACCTCGACCTGCCCGGCGATCCGCTGCACGCCGGTTGCACGTACGAGCAGGCCTCGCGCGACCTGATGCAGGGCAAGAGCCCCACCACCTACGCCCACGTCCTGGGCGAGCCCGGCGTCAAGGGCATCGCATTGCAGTACTGGTTCTTCTGGTACTTCAACCAGTTCAACGACGTGCACGAGGGCGACTGGGAGATGATCCAGATCGCCTGGGACGGGACGAGCTCTGTCGAGGACGCCCTCGCGCGCCCGCCGAGTCGCATCGCACTCGCGCAGCACGGAGGTGGCGAGCTCGCGAGCTGGAGCTCGAGCAAGCTGCAGCGCGAGGGCGATCACCCGGTGATCTACCCGGCCTCAGGTTCGCACGCGACCTACTACGACGACGCCCTCTATCTCGGCACCGGCCAGAACGGCTCCGGGTTCGGGTGCGACGACGCCACGGCTCCGTCGCGTCGTATCTCAGTCGATGCCGTCGTCGTCCCGAACGGCGATGTGCGAACCGGACCGTTCGCCTGGCTCTCCTACGAGGGCAAATGGGGGCAGTACGAGCCCGCGCTCAACAACGGCCCGGACGGACCGGCGCAGCATTCGCAGTGGCGCGAGCCGTTCCGCTGGATGGACGACTTGCGTTCGTCGAGCCCCGAGGTGCCGCTGGGATCGAGCTTCGGCCCGAGCGTGACGGGAGTCTTCTGCGGCGTGATCGCGAAGGGCTCGATCCTGTACAACCGCCTCTCCCGCAACCCCGGAGTGATCTACGCGCTGGTCGCCGGGATCGTGCTGCTCGCGGTCTATCTCACGCGGCGCACCACCTGGAGCCCGGCGCCGGTCGTGCCGCTCGACCAGCCGCGGCGCACCGGCCAGATCCTCACTGCGGCCGCGCGCGTCTACGGGGTGCGCGGCCGCGAACTGCTGGCGCTGGGAGCGGTGTTCGTCCCACTCAGCCTCCTCGCGGCGCTGCTCCAGCAGCTCATCTTCGAGAACGGCTTCGTGGATGCGCTCGGCCACGCCACCGCCTCGGATGCGGCGAGCGCGGCGATCGCGCTGATCGCAGGCACCTTCAGCACGGCGGTCGCCTACACCCTGGTCGTTGCGCTGGTCAGCGTCGTGCTGCGGGACGAGCTCGCCGGCAGCCGGCCCGGCTGGCGCCCGGCCTACAGCGCCGTCGCCCGCCGGGCGTGGCCCCTGATCACGACGCAGCTTCTGGTGACCATCTCACTGGTCGGGCTGTGCCTCACCTTGATCGGCATCCCGTACGCGCTCAAGAAGGCCGTCGACTGGGCGTTCACGCCGTGGCAGGTCGTGATCGAGGGTCGTTCCGGCCGTGACGCGATGCGCGCGTCCGCCGATCTCGTCCGCGGCGACTGGAAGCGCACCGGCACGTTGACGACCGTGCTCGTAGCCACGACGCTCGTGCTGGGGCCGGCCGTGGGAATCGTCCTGATCTTCACGACCGGGCTGCCTCTGTCTCTGATCAACGTCGTGGGCTCGATCGCATACGCCCTCGTCGTGCCGTACACGGCCACAGCGATCGGGCTGCTGCTCCTGGAGCTCCGGCGCCGTCACACGACGGTCGACGCGCCGGCGCCGGCCGCTCGCTGAGCGACGGCACGCACCGCCTCGCCGAGCGCGCGTACGCCCGGTTCGATGGCCGGCTCGGGAACCGACCCGTACCCGAGCATCAGCGTCGTCGAGCCGGTCTCGGGTGCATCGCGGTAATCAGTCATCGAGTTGAGGACGATCCGGTGGCGGGCGGCCTCGTCGCGGATGGCCTGTGCGTCAGAGCCCTCCGGCAACTCGACCGTCACGTGCAAACCGGCCGCGATGCCTGTCACCACGGCCTCGGGCAGCTCGCGCGCGAGCGCCTGCACCATCGCATCGCGCTGCTTCCGATAGCGCCCGCGCATGCGGCGAAGGTGCCGGTCGAGCTCGCCGCGCGCGATGAAATCGGCGAACGCGTACTCCTCGATGCGCGCCGCTCCGCGGTCGCTGACGAGCTTGTCCTGCGCGATGCCCTCGAGCAGCGCGGCGGGCACGACCAGCCAGCCCAGCCGGAGCGCGGGGGCAAGCGTCTTGCTCGTCGTGCCCGCGTAGATCACCTGCTCGGGCGCGAGCCCCTGGAGCGCCCCGACTGCCGCGCGGTCGTAGCGGTACTCGGCGTCGTAGTCGTCCTCGACAGCCACCGCTCCCTGCCGGCGCAGCCAGTCCACGAGGGCCAGACGCCGCTCGCGGCTGAGCACGACACCCGTCGGCTGCTGATGCGCCGGCGTGACGATCACGGCGTCCGGCGCCAGGCGGGCCAGCTCGTCCACCCGCAGGCCGTCCGCGTCCACGCCGATCGGCACGGGCTCGAGGCCCGCTCCGGTGACGATGGCCTGATCGTCGAGGTTGCTGGGGTCCTCCATCCCGATACGGCGGGCGCCCCTGGCGGCCAGCGCCCTGCACACGAGAGCGAGTCCCTGCGCGTAGCCGTAGGTGACGACCACGCGTTCGGGCTCGGCCACCACGCCACGCACCCGGCCGAGATAGCCGGCGAGGGCCGAGCGCAGGACGGTCGCCCCGCGCGGATCGCTGTAGCCGAGCTCCGCATCGCTCATGCTCGCCAGTGCGGCGCGCAACGACCGCAGCCAGGACGCCCGCGGGAAGGCAGACAGATCGGGCCGGCTCGGGCGGAAGTCGAAGCGCACACGCGCAGCCGCCGGCGCGATCCTCCCGGCGCCGGTCTCGGCTGCGGCGGCGCCGGCGGACACGCTCGGACGGGCTCCCTGGCGCAGATTCAGATACCCCTCGGCGGCGAGCTGGGCGTATGCATCCACCACGACGCGCCGCGAGACACCGAGCTGGCGGGCGAGGTCGCGTGTCGACGGCACGGGCGTCCCGTCCCTGAGCGCGCCGTCCCGGATCGCGGCCCGGAGCTGATCTTCGATCTGTGCCCCGAGGGTGCGGCCGCGACCGCGGTTCACCGTAAGCAGGATCTCGACCGGCTGACTGGTCTCACTCAACGCCCTCGAACGTTACCCGCGAGGGGTGCCAGTGCGTCCGGCGCGGGGAAGGCGACTCGGCCAGCGTGTGGGCGCGCGTGACGGTTGCCAGCACCGCGACCACTCCGGCGCCACCGGCAAGCGCGAAAGCGGCAGCGGGCCCGGAGCCTTCGATGAGGGCACCCGCGGCGGCGGATCCCGCCGCCCCGCCCAGCGCCATTGCGGTGCTCAGCCAGGCGAACGCCTCTGTCACGACGCCGGACGGCGCGACGCGCTCGACCATCGCGTAGACCGAGGCGAACGCGGGTGCGAGCCCGGCACCCGCGACGAGCAGCACGGCTCCAAGGGAGACGAGGCTGCCGGTCGCCGCAACCGACGCGACGTGCGCGGTCGCCAAGCCCGCGAGCACGAGCGCGAGACCCGCGGCACCGCGCGCACCCCCGCCGAGGCGCGCGGTGAGGATGCCGCCGGCCAGCGAGCCCAGGCCCCAGAGGCCGAGCAACGGGCCCGCCGCTGCACTGCTCCCCAGCGCCGAAGCCGCTGCGGCAGCACCCACCTCGACGCCGCCGACGAGCACGCCGATGGCGACGAAGATCGCGACGAGCGTCTGCATGGCCGGGACGCGCAGGGCCCCTCCACTCGTGCGACAGCCGCCGGGCTCCGGCCGCCACGCGCGCGAGGCGGGCTGCGCCGCGAAGAGCGCGGTTCCGCCTGCGAGCACGGCGCCGGCGACCGCCAGGGCGAATCCCGTCGAGAGCAGCGCGGCGATGCCGAGCGCGAGCGGCGGGCCCACGACCCACGTCAGCTCGACGGCCGAGGTCTCGACCGCGTAGACCGCAGGCGCCGCCGAGGCGTCGCGCACGAGCGACGGCAGGAGCGAGCGCATGCACGCCCCGAGCGGCGGCATCGCCAGCCCGATCGCCGCCGCGAGGACGACGAGGACTGCCGCGGGCGAGCCGACCGGCAGCGCCGCCAGGGCACACAGCAGCGCGCCGGCCAGGCATCCGCCCAGCATCAGCACGCCGGTCTGGCCACGGCGGTCGACGAGCTTGCCGAGCAGGGGCCCGCCAAGACCGAGCGCCACGGCGTTGACGCCGGAGACGATGCCCGCCGTCGCGTAGGAGCCCGTGAGGTGGACCGTGTGAACGAGGAGCGAGATGCCGAGCATCGCCAGCGGCAGGCGGGCGACGATCGAGATGACGAGGATGCGCAAGGCGCCGGGGCTCGAGATCAGCGTTTTCATGTGCCCGATGCTAGGCACGTACTGGTCTCAGAGGAAGATCCACTCCTTACCGTAAATATGAGACCAGTTCAGATGCCCGCGAGCCAGTCCGCGAGCGGCGGGACGGCCATGTCGACGAACTTCGCCTCGACGCGGGCGCCCGCCGCGACGAGCAACTCCGCCACGGCGACCCAGTCGCCGTCCGTGGCGGCGAAGCTGTCGTTCGGGTGCTCGGGGCTGTAGCGAGATCCCACGGCGGCCCAGCCGAGTGGCGTGGCGTACTCGGTCTCGACGCGCTCGTCGGGCTCCGCGCCCCGCCGGAGCAGGAGCTCGACGTAGTCGGGACGACCGAACCAGGCCGCCTGGTGGAGCAGTGTGCCGCGCGGCCCGCCGCCCCAGCGAGCGCTGAATCCCGCGCCGACGGCGTCGACGACACGCTCGAGTCCGCCGAGGTCGCTCATCGCGAGCTCGATCAGCACGTCGCGTGCGTCGCCGTCGAGCTCGATCTGCGCGGCGCTCCCGCCGTGCGAGATCGCATTGAGGGCCTGGTCTGCAGGACAGAGACCCGTGGGCGCACCGAGCTCTCGCAGCGTCTCCGCGACGTCCTCGCGCCCGCGCCGGAAGGCGTGCTGGTACGCAGTGCGCCCGGCTCGGTCGCGTGCCGCGACGTCGGCGCCGTACTCCACGAGCAGGCGCATCACGTCGGGTCCGCGGCCCCGGATCACGGCGTGATGCAGGGCCGGCCACTCCGGCGACTCGTTCGGGTCGCCCCCGTGCTCGAGCAGCATCCGCACGCGATCGGGACGGTCGTAGTCGAGCGCGTGCCACAGGGAGTTGGTGCCGGGCACCTCCGCGCCGTGCTCGAGCAGGACCCGCGTGCACCCATCGTCCGCCGGGTCGAGCGAGTGGTAGAGCGAGTCGTTGTCGTTCGGCTCCGCCCCGGATTCCAGCAACAGCCGGGCGAGCGCGTCGTCCCCCTGCGAGCACGCGATCGAGAGGTTCGTCCACTCCTCGCCGCCCGGACCATTGGGGTTCGCGCCACGCGCGAGCAGGTCGCGCGCGGCGGGCAAGCGGTCGACCGCCACGCGACTGCGTGCGACATAGAAGAGCGGCGGGAGGGCGAGCGGCCCGCCCGGTGCCTGTGCGTCGGCGATGCCCGAGGCATCGCCGAGCGTGAGCCGGACCCACGCATCCTCCCGCAGAGCGGGCGCCTCCGCGAGCAGCTCGAGTGCGCGATCGGGCCGGTGGTCGGCCTCGCGGATCACGCGCTCGGCCGTCGGCGGCTCGAGCGAGTGGATCAGCGCGGGCCAGCTCGGGTAGCCGAGCTCGCGCGCGACAAGGCGCTGCGCATCGGCGAGCCTGTCCGCAGCGCCGGACTTGACGAGCTCCTTCGCGCGCTTGCGCGCCTGCTCGACGTCGATCTTCATCACACGACCCCCCTCACGTCGCCCAGTGTCCGCGTTCCGGGCAGAAGGTGGTCGTTCCTGTCGGCGTTCGTCACGAGGTGGGCTCAGCCCTTCCCGCGGACCGGGCGCGCCCTCCGGCGCGTGCAGGCAATGCTACCTCGGCGCTGATCGTGCCGGCCGTGCCAGAGTGACGCCCTCGCATCCTCGACCCGACGAACGCACAGGAGCCCCACATGCCGCTGCTCGACCTGACGCCCGACGAGTTGCTGTCGACGACGCGCGCGGTGCGCAAGCGGCTCGACCTGTCACGTCCGGTCTCCGATGAGGTGCTGGAGGAGTGCGTGCGCCTGGCGGTACAGGCGCCGACCTCGACGAACACGCAGAACTGGCACTTCGTGGTCGTCACGGACGAGGCGAAGCGCGCGGCGCTCGCCGAGCTGTACCTGCGCTCCTGGATTCCGTACAACGGCGGCCGGCCGCCCGGCGAATCGGCGGACGAGACGGGATCGAGCCACCTCGCCGCCCATCTGCACGAGGTGCCCGCGCACGTCATCCCGTGCATCACCGGGCGACCCGAGGGTCTCGCTCCGGCCGACCTCGCATGGTTCTACGGCTCGATCATCCAGGCCGGCTGGAGCTTCCAGCTCGCCGCCCGCGCGCGCGGGCTCGGCAGCGTCTGGACCACGCATCATCTCGACTACGAGCGCGAGGCCGCCGACGTGCTCGGCATCCCCTTCGCCGAGGTCACGCAGATCGCGCTGATCCCCGTGGCCTACACCGTCGGAACGGACTTCAAGCCCGCCAGGCGCAACCCCCTCGAGACAGTGCTGCACTGGCAGACCTGGTGACCCCACGCGCAGGAGCACCAGGTATCGGTGGGCTATCGTCCATCAGCTGTGATACCTATCGCAAGTGCAGTCCGGCGGCCGTCCGACTGCCCGCGTAGAGCGGGCCGTCCGGTGGCTGCGCGAGACACGAGGCCGTCGCTGAGGCAGCCGGTCGACGCACAGGGTCGCTGATGCTCCGCACGTACTACGAGGCGCTCGCCGGCTTCCGGCGGCTCACGGCGACCTGCGTGCTCCTGCTCTTCTTCTCGGGCATCGCCGAGGCGTTCGGCATTGCCGCGCTGCTTCCGCTGCTCTCGACCCAGCTCGACTCCGGTTCCACCGAGCCGAAGTCGTACTTCGGGATCACCGGCGACGCGCTGACGATCGTGGCGATCTGCGCGCTCGTCGGCCTCGGGCTCCTTGCCGCGGTGCTCCACTGGCTCGGTGACGGCCGTTCCTACGTGCTGGCCGTGAAGGTCGAGCGATCGCTGCGCTCGCGCATGGTCGCCGCAATCCTGAACATGCGCTGGACCAGCTACATGGGAATGACCGTCGGCGAGGGCCTCAAGTCGGTGCTGGTCGAAGGCGGCCAGGTCGGCTCCGGCGGAGTCGCCGTCGTGCAGGCGCTCGGGAACCTCGGCATTGCCATCGTCTTCCTGGTCGTGGCCGGCATCGTGAGCCCCATCCTCACCGGCGCCGTGCTCATCTTCGGCGGTTTGACTGCGATCGTGTACCGGCACGTCGGGAAGAAGGCGCAAGCGCTGAGCCGCGACATCTCCGGTGTCTCGGCGCGAATGTCCGAATCCGCCACAGACCTGCTGACCAATGCCAAGTTCTACCGATCGACCGGGCTCGACGGCCGCGCGCTGGAAATCGTCGACGCGCAATTCGCAGAATGGGCGACCTCGTATGGCCGGGTCCAGCGGTATGTCCCGACCTCGCGCCTGGCGTTCGATGCCACAGGCCTGGTGTTCATCGGCGTGGTCCTGTCTCTCTCGCTGTTCGCGCTCGACACGAGCATTGCGGGCCCCCTTGTGTTCCTTGCACTGTTCTACCGCCTGGCGCCCCGCCTACAGGCGGCGCAGCAGGGGTACGTGCAGGCGGTGACCCAGGTTGCCTGGTGGCACACGTGGAAGGAGCAGTACGAGGCAGCGATGGCGGTGGCGGATGCGCCCGCGGGCACCCGCCGCCTCGCAGGGCCGCCGCGAATCGAGCTCGACGCCGTGAGCGTGACATTTCCCGGGCGTTCGGTGCCGGCGGTGGCCGGCGTGTCATGCACGATCACGCCGGGAGAGTGCCTCGCCGTCGTCGGGGAGTCCGGCGCCGGCAAGACGACGATGCTCGACCTCGTCACAGGGCTACTCGAGCCGACGTCGGGATCGGTGCGCCTCGACGGCATCGCCCTCGCAGACGTCGATCTGAAGCAGTGGCGCGAGCACATCGGGCTGGTGATGCAGGACAGCCCGGTGTTCTACGGCACGGTGCTCGAGAACGTCGCGTGGACGGATCCCCGACCGGACCCGGAGCGCGCGCAGCGCGCGGTCGAGATGGCGAACCTCGTCGATGTCGTCGAGCGGCTGCCGGACGGGATCAACACCCATCTCGGGCAGCGCGGCGGGCGCTTCTCGGGTGGCCAGCGCCAGCGGCTGGCGCTGGCGCGGGCGCTCTACCGCGATCCCTGGCTGTTGATCCTCGACGAGGCCACGAGCGCATTGGACTCCGAGTCGGAGCAGGTGATCCAGGCCGCGCTCGCGTCGTTGCGGGGCACGTGCTCGATGCTGGTCGTGGCACACCGCTTGAAGACGGTTCAGATCGCCGACGACATCCTGGTCATGGCGAGCGGACGCGTCGTCGAAGTGGGTACATGGGACGAGCTCTCGGCTCGCGAAGGGCACTTCCGGCGAATGCTCGAGGCCCAGGCCACCGGTGCCGCGGCGGGGCCCGCATGACGGCAACCCATGCACGTCCGGTCGGAAGCGTCCTCTTCGCAGGCCAGTGCTACTACCACGGGTGGTACCTCTCGCGTGCGCTGAGGGAGCGGGGGTGGCGCGCCGACGTCCTGAACTGGCTTCCGCCCGACGACGCCCAGTCGCCGTTCTTCCACGGGCAGGACGTTCAGTTCCGCCACGGCCACCCAGGTGACACCGCCCGGCAGCTGAAGTTCTACGCCAAGGCACTCCGCACCTACGACATCTTCCATTTTGCGAACGCGCACTGCCTGCACCTCGGGCCCAGCCTGCAGCGTGCGTTCTCGCGGTTCGGTGAGTCCGCCGAGGTGAAGCTGCTGAAGCGTTCCGGCAAGAAGATCGTCTACTCGAACAACGGCTGTCTCGACGGCGTCTCGCAGACGTCATTTTCGGCTTGGGGTGACAAGCCAGTGTGCAACGAGTGTCCGTGGCAGCACGTGCCGGCGGTCTGCAGCGACGAGAAGAACCTGGCCTGGGGGAAGCTGCGCAACAGCCTCGCCGACTACCAGATCACGATCGGCGGCAACCGGGCCGACTACAACGACGATCCGCGCGTCCACGAGGTTCCGGAGTTCTATTGTCTCGACCCGTCATTCTGGAGTCCCGACCTGCTCATCCCGACCAACTACCGGCTGCCGTTCTCCTCGTCGACCGTCAAGATCTACCACTCGGTCGGGAACTTCGATGTGCGCACATCGAGCGGTGGAGTGAATCTGAAGTCGACACATATCTGGGCTCCCGTCGTGGATCGTTTGAAGCATGAGGGACACGACGTCGAGATGATTTTCTTCAACGACGTACCCAACAAGGCAGTCCGTTACTACCAGGCCCAGGCCGACGTCGTGGTGGATATGCTGACCGTCGGGTTCTTCGGGGCGAACGTACGCGAGGCGCTGATGCTCGGGAAGCCGGTGATCTGTTATCTCCGACCAGAATGGCTCGAGAGCATGAGACGGGAGATCCCCGAGTACGTCGACGAGATTCCCGTGGTCAGTGCGACGCCGGAGACGGCCTACGAGACGCTGCGCGACCTCGTCGAGAGCCCCGAGCAGCGCCGCGAGATCGGCCGGCGCAGCCGCGAGTTCGCCGTCAAATGGCATTCTGCGGACGCGGGCGCCCGGCGACTCGAAGAGGTCTACCTGTCGCTCTTGGCCGATGACCGAACAGGGACGGGAGCGTAGTGGACATCAGGGGGAAGCGCTTCGTCGTGATCGGCGGTGCAGGTTTGATCGGAAAGCGATGCCGCGGCTGCGCAAACACCTACCAACAGGCATTTATTAAACTCCCATCCTTCGTGCAAACCAAAAAGAACGCCCGCGCAGAAGGCGTCACCTGCCCCAGCCGTTCCACGATCTCCTTTGTTGAATACATAATCGCGAGGATCCGCCCGACGGGTGTGAACTACAACCCCATGACGCACATCCTGCGACTCGCGAACGCGGTGGTATCCTTCGATGCACTGAACCATACCACTCAGCAAGAGAGTTGCGTGATCGACTGC
>Ga0207683_10000792_pt1 | contig 28821 bp, 23 predicted proteins | sample KBSM73metaG_FD_184333 | JGI IMG/M metagenome (GOLD analysis project Ga0207683, IMG submission 184333) | Miscanthus rhizosphere microbial communities from Kellogg Biological Station, Michigan, USA - KBS M7-3 metaG (SPAdes) (version 2) | ecosystem: Host-associated > Plants > Roots > Rhizosphere >... | reverse complement strand
GCAGGGGTACGGGCAGCAGGGGTACGGGCCGCAGGGCTCGGGGCAGCAGGGATACGGGCCGCAGGGCTCGGGGCAGCAGGGCTATGGCGAGCAGCAGTCCGGCCAGCCGACGGGATACGGGCAGCCGGGATACGGGCAGCCCGGCTCCGGGCCGCAGTCGTACGGCGCGCAGCCGCCAGGGCAGGGGTACGGGCAGCCCGGGCAGCAGGCGTACGGGCCGCCGGGATTCGGGCCGCCGGGGTACGGGCAGCAGCCGCAAGGGCAGCAGGGATACGGGCAGCCGGGGTACGGGCAGCAGGGGTACGCGCAGGCGCCGTACGGGCAGCAGCCGTACGGGCAGGGGCAGTATCCGCAGACCGCGTACCAGCAGGGCCCGTACGGGCAGCCTCCCTGGGCCCCGCCCGGCTACGGCGCGCCGCCGGCCAACCTCGCGTCCTGGGGGATCCGGGCCGGCGCGCTGCTGCTGGACGGCCTGTTCGCGTTGCTGGTCGCGCTGCCCGGCCTGATCGTGCTCATCGCCGCCCTCGCCTCCGCCGAGACCGAGACCGACTCGGCCGGCACGACGACGATCACCAACGTGAACGGCGGGCTCGTCGCGCTCGGGATCGTGCTGCTCCTGCTCGCGACCGTCTTCCAGTTCTGGAACTACGGCTGGCGCAACGGCTCCCGGGGCTGCTCGCTCGGCAAGCAGGTGGTCGGCATCCGACTGGTCAGCGAGGCGACCCGGCAGCGGCCCGGTGGCTGGACCGGGCTCGGCCGGTTCCTGGTCCGCACCCTGCTCGGTGCCATCACTGGCGGGGTCTACACGATCCTGACCTACCTGTGGCCGCTGTGGGACGAGAAGAAGCAGACCCTCGACGACAAGATCTTCGGGACCCTCGTCGTCCGCGCCTGACCTCAGCCGGTCAGCTGGAGCAGCGCGTACGCGGCCAGCCAGTGCTCGACCATGTAGTCGCCGCCGGTCGCGTGCGGCATCCCGGCTTCGGCGTGCCGGCGGGCGGCGTCCCGGGCGACCGGCACCCGCGGGTCGTCGGCCGGCAGCGCGGCGGCCAGCCGGCGCCACGCCCAGGCCCGGCTGAGGTTGAGCCCGTGCAGGTGGGCGAGCTGCCCGTCGGTGTCGTCGGTGACCGTGACCGGCCGCAGCAGCGTCTCCGGGAACTGCGGCAGGAACGCCGCGAGCCAGCCCGGCCCGGCGAGGTCGACCATCAGCTCGGCCTCGCACAGCGCCGGGGACAGGAAGTCGGCGCCGGACGGCTCCCAGGCGGCCGGATAGTCCCGATCGGCCAGGAACCATCGCTCGGCCGCCCGCAGGATCTCGGCCAGCAGCGCACCGTCGCCGCCGGCGGCCGACCGCTGCGCCCACGGCAGCGCCAGCCGGAGGCCGAACGCGCCGTTGAAGTGGCCGCCGGACCGGATCGGGTAGGTCGCCTTCGGCAGCCAGGCCAGCAGGTTCGCCGCGACCTGCGCGGCCAGCGGGCGCAGCGCCGCGGCCCAGTCCCGCGCCCGGTCACCGGCCAGCGCCGCCTCCTCGGCCAGCATCAGCGCCCAGCCAAGCCCGTACGGCCGGGAGAAGCCGGGGTTCGCAGCGAGGAACGCGGTCTCCACCCGCAGCGGCTCCGTCGCCAGGTGCGCGTCGAGGACGGCCAGCGCCTCGGGCGGGATCGACGCCAGCCGGTGCAGCCGGACCAGCACCCAGTGCATCTCGACGCAGGAGTGCCAGTCGAAGCTGCCGAAGAAGGCCGGATGCAGCTCCCGCGGCATCGGCACCGGCTCCGGTCCACGCAGCACGTAGCGCAGGTCGTTGGGAAACTCCCGCAGCACGTTCTCCACCGCAGTGGCCGCGTACGCGGGGGCGAGCTCCGCGACCAGGGCCAGCGCGCCGGCGTCCGGCCGCGGCGGACCGGGCCGGCCGTGCCAGGCGATCCCGGCGCCGGGCCCGCTCACCGAGCCCGGACCAGCAGGGCCTGCGCGCCGCGGCCGACCTCCCCGGCGGTGTCGGACAGCGTGGTGATCGCGTAGCCGCCGCCGGTCGGGCCGATCGCGGCCGCCGAGTCCAGGCAGAACAGCTCGCCCTCCGGCGGCCGCAGCAGATGCACGGTCAGCTCGGTGTTGACGTAGATCCAGTCCTCCAGCGACAGCGCCGAGCCGACCCCGTTGCCGGAGTCCGCGCTGGCCATCAGCCGCTGGATCGACGACGGCTGTTCGCCCTCGACCAGCGGGATCCTCATCCGCGACCAGATCACCGCCGGACCGGGCTCGGCGAAGTCGCCCTTCACCCGGCGCCACTCCATCGCCCGCAGGTAGCCGCCCGGCCAGCGGTCGTCGACCGGGTCGGCCTGGTCCGGCAGTGGCGGCGGCCCGGCGGTCGACGCGACCGCGGCCGTGTCGCCGAGCCGGTGCCACCATCCGGTGGCCCTGGCCACGTCCCGCCCGCCGGCGGCCAGCGTGGCCACCGCGAGCTGGACCGACCGCCCGGGCCGGACCACGCTCGCGGACACGGTCAGGTCGGCGACCGGGATCGCGCTGAGCAGGTCGACCGAGATCCGGGCCAGCCAGCCGTCGACCGGCAGCACCCGCTCGAGCGCCCGGACGAGCAGCGCCGCCGGCGGCCCGCCGTGCTGGTCGGTCGCGGCCCACGGCCCCACGGTGTGCCGCGTCGACCGGAACACCCCGTCCCCCGCCGGGAGGTAGAAAGCCGTCACGCACCGACCGTACGGGTGAGCCGGAGCCAGCGGTAACCGGACCCGTCCAGCTCCACCTTGGTCAGGTCGTCCGCGGGCGGGTACTCCTGGTCGGAGAGCACGTCGATCGGGAACCCGTCGGTGATGCCCGGCTGCGGCGCCAGGTTCACGGTGGCCTTCTCGGTCGACAGGTTGAGTGCCGCCAGCACCGATCCGGTGGGGCAGTCGTAGCGCAGGGCGAGCACCCGGTCGTCCCGGGTGTCGAGAACCGAGCACGTCCCGGAGCCGAACTCCGGGCACTGCCGCAGCACCGGCAGCACGTTGTAGAACCAGCGCAGCAGCGAGTCCGGGTCCTGTTCCTGCTCCCGCGCGTTGACCGTCGGGTAGCCGAACTCGCCCTTCGCGATCACCGGACGGACGGTCTCCGCGGCCGTGGAGAAACCGCCCTGCGGCGCGTCCGCCCACTGCATCGGCGTGCGGATGGAGTCCCGCTGCGGCAGCGAGAGGTCCTCGCCCATCCCGATCTCCTCGCCGTACCGGATCACCGGGGTGCCGGGCAGCGAGAACTGCAGCACGTACGCGAGCCGGATCCGGCGCTGGTCGCCGCCGAGCATCGTGGCCAGCCGGCGCCTGATGCCGCGGTCGTAAAGCTGCATCTCCTTCTCCGGCCCGAACTTCGCGAACACGTCGGCGCGCTCGGAGTCCCGCAGTCCGGACAGGTCGATCTCGTCGTGGTTGCGCAGGAAGGTGGCCCAGCTCGCGCCCGAGGGGATCTCCGGCGAGGCCTGGATGGCGGTCTGCACCGGCACGGCCGTCTCCCGCGCCAGCGCCAGGAACACCTGCTGGTTCTCGGCGAAGTTGAACATCATCGGCAGCCGGTCGGCACGCGGACCGAAGAACTCCAGGATCTGGTCCTTGGGCACGTTCGCCTCGGCCAGCACGACGGAGTCGCCGCGCCGCCAGGTCATGTGATCGTGCAGGTCGTTGAGCCACTCGTAGTGCATGATCCGGTCGGCGGTGTCCGGGTGCACCTCCTCGATGACGAACGGCGCGCCGTCCATCCGGAACCCGCTCACCCCCATCTCCAGCCAGAACGCGACCACCCGGCCGATCTCCTCGCGGACCTCCGGGTTGTTCCAGTTCAGGTCGGGCTGGAACTTGTAGAAGCGGTGGTGGTACCAGAGCTCGGCCACCTCGTCGTAGGACCAGGTGCCGCGCTGGTAGCCGGGGAACACGATCCCCTCGTCCGCGTGCGGCGGCTCGGTCGGCGACCAGACGTACCAGTCCCGGTACGGCGAGTCCTCGCTCTGCCGGGCCGACTGGAACCACGGGTGCTGGTCGGAGGTGTGGTTGACGACCAGGTCGATCATCACGCGGATACCGCGGTTGTCGCACTGGTGGATCAGCTCGACGAAGTCGCCGAGCGAACCGAGCCGCGGGTCGATCCCGTAGTAGTCGGACACGTCGTAGCCGTCGTCCCGGTTGGGCGTCGGGTGTATCGGGTTGAGCCAGATCGTGCTGATCCCGAGCCGGTACAGGTAGTCCAGCCGGCTGGTCAGCCCGCGCAGGTCACCCACCCCGTCCCCGTTGGAGTCCTGGAATGTCTCGACGTCGATGCAGTAGATGACTGCGTGCTGGTACCAGCGTTCGGGCATGCGCGTCATGTACCCCGTCCGACTGGGTACGGGAAACCTGTGACGGTGTTCGCCCGGGCAGACCGCCGGTTGGTGCTGCGCCTCGCGCTCGGCCTGGCCGCGGCGATCGTGCTCGGGGTGCCGTTCCTGCTGCTCGCCCTCCTCGTCCGGGACAGCTGGAGCCCGCTGATCGACCTGGACACCTCGGTCGCCAACCGGATGCACGTGGTCGCCGTGGACCACCACTGGCTGGTCACTCTGCTCAAGGCCATCAGCGACGTGTTCGACCCGATCACGTTCCGGGTCGTCACGACGATCCTGGCCGCGCTGCTGTTCTGGCGTGGGCGGCGCCGGCTGGCGATCTGGACGCTGGTCACGATCTGGGGCGCCGCGCTGCTCGGCGTGCTGCTCAAGGTCGTGGTCAACCGGGCCCGGCCGGACCTGGTCGATGCGGTCGCCACCGCCCCCGGCCGGTCGTTCCCGTCCGGGCACGCGCTCAACTCCACGGTCGGCTGCGCGGTCCTGCTGCTGCTGGTCACGCCGCTGCTGAGCCGGTGGTGGCGGGCCGTGGCGATCGCGGTGGCGATCCTCATCCCGCTGGTCGTCGCCTTCGCCCGGGTCGGGCTGGGCGTGCACTACCTTTCCGATGTGGTCGCCGGCATGCTGCTCGGTCTCGGCTGGGTGGTGGTCACCGCGGCCGCGTTCGAGGCCTGGCGCCGCGACGTCGGCCTGCCGCCGGCGCCGCCGACCGAGGCCGAGCCCGAGCTCGGGAGGGACGTGCCGGAGCCGGAGCCCGGCGACCTACGCGAGCCGTCCGGCGGATGAGCGGGCCATGAGGGAGCCCGAGGGCCCGCAGGGCGAGTGGGGAGCGACGAGGGCTGAGCCGGCCGAGGTACGAGGCCGGGTCCGCCCGAGGAGCGGGAGTTGAGCTGGGACGTCATCGTCGTCGGCACCGGGGGGATGGGCAGCGCCGCGGTGCTGGAACTGGCCCGCCGCGGGCGGCGCGTGCTCGGCCTGGACCGGTACGGCCCGGCGCACGCACTCGGCTCCAGCCACGGCGGCTCGCGGATCTACCGGCAGTCCTACCTGGAGGACCCGGCGTACGTGCCGCTGCTGCTGCGGGCCTGGGACCGGTGGCACCGGTTGGTCGCGGACAGCGGCACCGACGTGTTCGTGCCGACCGGCGGCCTGTACGCCGGGCCGGCCGGCGGGCCGACCTTCGCCGGCTCGCTGCGGTCGGCCGAGCAGTGGGACCTGCCGCACGAGGTGCTCGACGCCGCCGGCGTGGCCCGCCGGTTCCCGACCTTCCGGCTGGCGCCCGGCGAGCTGGCCCTGGTCGAGCAGCGGGCCGGGTATGCCCGGCCGGAGGCGACCGTGGCCGCGCAACTCCGGCTGGCCGTGGCCGCCGGCGCCGAGCTGCGGTTCGACGAGCCGGTGGAGTCCTGGCAGCCCGGCCCGCCGGCCCGGGTCCGCACCGCGGCCGGCAGGTACGAGGCCGGCGCGCTGGTGCTGACCGCCGGCGCCTGGACCCCGGAGCTGGCCGGGCTCGACCTGCCGATGGTGGTCGAGCGGCAGGTCATGCACTGGGTCGCCCCGGCCGGCCCGATCGCCCCGTACGAGCGGAACCCGGTCTTCATCTGCGGCGACGGGCCGGACCAGGTCTACGGCTTCCCGGCGATCGACGGGCCGGCCGGCGGGGTGAAGGTGTCGTTCTTCCGGGCCGGCGAGCCGACCACGCCGCAGACCGTCGACCGGACCGTGCGACCGGCCGAGGTGGCCGCGCTGCGCCGGCGCGCGGCCGCGGTCCTCCCCGGCCTGACCGGGCCGGCGGTGGCCGCGACGGTGTGCTTGTACACGACCACCCCGGACGCGCACTTCGTCATCGGCCCGCACCCGGCGTACGGGAACGTCGTGGTCGCCGGCGGGTTCTCCGGGCACGGCTTCAAGTTCGTCCCGGTGGTCGGGGAGATCCTCGCCGACCTGGTCCTGGACGGGCGCACCGACCACCCGATCGGGCTGTTCGACCCGCTGCGGTTCCCGTCACACTGATGCCATGCGGCAGCGCGGTTCGGTCATCGTGCTGGTCGCCGCCGCCGTGCTGCTGTTCGGCTACGTGGCCACCCACCGCGACCCGGTGCACCGGCCCGACCCGCCGCCGGCGGCCGCCACGCCGTCCGGGCTGCCCCGGATCGTCGGCGACCGGGCGTTCGGCCCGCCCGGACTGAAGCTCCTGGTCACCGGTCAGCACCCGCAGATCATCGACACGTCGACCGGCCGGGTGTCGCCGGTGCCCGGGGTCACGCTGTCCGACGGCGAGCGGGCGGCGGTGGAGATCGTGCCGGCCGGGACCGTGGTCACCGAGATCGCCCCGAGCGCCAGCCGCACCCGGACCACGCTCGTGCCGGCCCGCGGCGGCCGGCCGGTCCTGCTCGGCTACAGCGTCGTGGTGGTCCCGGCCCGGCACGGCACCGGCCTGTACGTGTCCAGCCACGACTCCGGCCGTACCAAGGTCACGATCACCACCGCGGCCGCTGTCGCCCGCTCGTCCTGGACCGTCGGCGGGACCGTGACCCCGCTCCGGGACACCGCGGCCGGGCTGGTCGTGCAGCAGATCGGCGACCGGGGCGTGGCCGAGCTGCGGGTGCTCGACCCGCGCTCGGGCGCGACCCGCCGGGTGCTCTCGGTCGGCGGCATCCTCGTCTCGGTCGGCCCCGACTCGGTGGCCTACGTGCCGCCGGACTGCCACGGCGACTGCCCGCTGTCGGTGACCGGCCTGGCCGACGGCCACACCCGCAGCTACCGGCTGCCGCCGAACACCGGCAACCCGGGCGTCGGCGCGTTCGCCCCGGACGGGCACCGGCTGGCCCTCGGCGTGCCCGGGCAATACCGGGACGGCCGGCTGATCATCGTGCCCGGCTTCGCCGAGGTGCTCGACCTGCGCACCGGCGAGATCGTCCGGATCCCCGGGCTGGACACCGCGGCCGAGCGGGCGCCCGACCTGAGCTGGTCGGGCGGCACGCTGGTGCTCGGGGTCTGGTCCGGCACCAGGGGCCAGGTGGCGAGCTGGTCGGCCGACCGGAAGGACACGCTGCGGGTGCTGCCGGCCGAGCCGCCCGGGGACGAGTCGTTCTCGTCGGTGACGGCGCTGCCGCCGTGACGGTATGACTGGAGCATGGCCAGCACGCACGAGGTGACCAACCAGCCGCCGCCGCTCGTCGACCACGACGTCTACACCGGCGACCTCGCGCTGGCCGAGACCGTGCGCCGGCTCGGCGCCGAGACCGCCGCGGTGCGCGAGCTCGGCCGGCTGGCCGGCACCGCCGAGGCGCAGCGCTGGGGAGCCGACGCCAATGCCTACCCGCCGGTGCTGCGCACGCACGACCGCTACGGCCACCGCGTCGACGAGGTCGACTTCCACCCCGCGTACCACCGGCTGCTCACCGAGGCGGTCGGGCACGGGCTGGCCGGCGCGCCCTGGGCCGCCGCCGCGGCCACCCCGCACACCTCCCGGGCGGCCGGCTTCTACGTCTGGTCGCAGGTCGAGGCCGGGCACGGCTGCCCGGTCTCGATGACGTACGCGGTGCTGCCGGCGCTGCGGCACGAGCCGGCGGTGGCCGCCGCGTACGAGCCGGGTCTCACCTCGACGTCATACTCGCCGGTGCTCGGCCAGCCCGGGTTGCTCGCCGGGATGGGGATGACCGAGAAGCAGGGCGGCTCGGACGTGCGGGCCAACCGGACCACCGCGGTCGACGCCGGGGACGGCAGCTGGCGGCTGACCGGGCACAAGTGGTTCTGCTCGGCCCCGATGTGCGACCTGTTCCTGGTGCTCGCGCAGGTCCCGGGGGCGGGGCTGACCTGCTTCCTGGTGCCCCGGGTGCTGCCGTCCGGCGAGCGGAACGTGTTCCGGCTGCAGCGGCTGAAGGACAAGCTCGGCAACCGGTCCAACGCCTCGTCCGAGGTCGAGTTCGAAGACACCGTCGGCTGGGCGGTCGGGCCGGTCGGCCGCGGCCTGCACACGATCCTGGAGATGGTGCGGGTGACCCGGCTCGACTGCGTGCTGGGCAGTGCGGCGCTGATGCGGGCGGCGGTGGCCCAGGCCGTGCACCACGCGACGCACCGGTCGGCGTTCGGCGGCTTGTTGCGGGACAAGCCGCTGATGGCCGCGGTGCTGGCCGACCTCGCGGTCGAGTCGGAGGCGGCGACCGTGCTCGGGCTGCGGCTGGCCGCCGCGGTCGACGCGGGCGAGGACGACTTCGGCCGGCTGGCCACCGCGGTCGCCAAGTTCTGGGTCTGCAAGCGGGCGCCCGCGGTGGCCGGCGAGGCGCTGGAGTGCCTGGGCGGCAACGGGTACGTCGAGGAGTCCGGGATGCCGCGGCTGTTCCGGGAGTCGCCGCTCAACTCGATCTGGGAGGGCTCGGGCAACGTCATCGCGCTGGACGTGCTGCGGGCGCTGGCCCGGGAGCCGGCCGCCGGCGAGGCCGTGCTGGCCGAGGTGGACGCGGCGGCCGGCGGCGACACCCGGTTGGACGCGGCGGCCAAGCAGCTGCGGGCCGACCTGGCCGCCGGACCGGCCGAGGCCGACGGGCGAGCGGTCGCGGCCAGGCTGGCGCTGGCCCTGCAGGGTTCGCTGCTGGTCCGGCACGCGCCGGCACCGGTCGCGGACGCGTTCTGCGCCACCCGGCTCGGTCCGGACGGGCCGGCCGGCGTGTTCGGGCTCGGCATGCCGGGCGCCACCGCGCTGGTGGACCGGGCCGCGCCGACCCGCTAGGAAATCTCCCCGCCGGCCGTGTCGAGACGGCCGGCCCCGCTCCGACCCACTGCTGTCCAGGACGTCACGAGCCAGGGAGCCACCGTGAAGTACATGATCATGATGTTCGGCAGTGCCGCCGAGATGACCGAGACGCAGTCGCCGGAATGGATCACCGAGATGATCGGCTTCATGCGCGACCTCGACAAGGAGCTGACCGAGGCCGGCGAGATGGTCTTCAACGAGGGGCTGCAGGACGGCGACAGCGCCAAGGTCGTCCGGCTCGTCGACGGGGTGCCGGTGGCCACCGACGGCCCGTTCGCCGAGTCCAAGGAGTCGCTGATCGGCTTCTGGGTGCTCGACGTCGCCGACGAGGCCAGGATCCTCGAGATCGCCGGCCGGATCGTGAAATACAGCGGGCTGGTCGAGGTCCGCCCGGTCGGGGTGGCGCCCGACGTCGCATGATCGAGGACCTCCTGCGCGAGCTGGCGCCGCAGGTCCTCGCCATCCTCGTCCGCAAGTACGACCGGTTCGACGCGTGCGAGGACGCGGTCCAGGAGGCGCTGCTCGCCGCGTCGCAGCAGTGGCCGGCGGCCGGGGTGCCGGACAGCCCCCGGTCCTGGCTGGTCACGGTCGCCTCCCGCCGGCTGGTGGACGAGTGGCGCAGCGAGAGCGCCCGGTCCCGGCGGGAGGAGGCCGTCGCCACGCTCGAGGTCGAGCCAGGGGCCACCGAGCAGCGCGACGACACGCTGACCCTGCTGTTCCTGTGCTGCCACCCGGAGCTGTCGGTGCCCTCCCAGCTCGCGCTGACGCTCCGGGCGGTCGGCGGCCTGACCACCGCGGAGATCGCCGCGGCGTTCCTGGTGCCGGAGCCGACGATGGCCCAGCGGATCAGCCGGGCCAAGAAGTCGCTGCGCGGCGCCCGGTTCGAGCTGCCGCCGCCGGCCGAGCTGCCGGACCGGCTGCGGGTCGTCCTGCACGTGCTCTACCTCGTCTTCAACGAGGGGTACGCGGCCTCGTCCGGGGAGCGCGCGCACCGCGCCGACCTCACCGCCGAGGCGATCCGGCTGGTCCGGCTGGTGCACGCGCAGGTGCCCGCGGACGGCGAGGTCGCCGGGCTGCTCGCGCTCATGCTGCTCACCGAGGCCAGGCGGGCGGCCCGGACGGACGCGGACGGGCTGCTGGTGCCGCTGGCCGCGCAGGACCGGACCCGCTGGGACTCGCAGCTGATCGACGAGGGCGTCGGGCTGATCAGCCGTACGCTCGGCCGCGGTCCGGTCGGGCCGTACCAGCTGCAGGCGGCGATCGCGGCCGTGCACGACGAGGCGGCCACCGCAGCCGCCACCGACTGGCCGCAGATCCTCGCGCTGTACGACGTGCTGACCCGGGTCTCACCCGGGCCGGTGGTCACGCTCAACCGGGCCGTCGCGGTGGCGATGGTGCACGGGCCGCTGGCCGGGCTGGCCGAGCTCGGCACGCTCGACGGGGACGAGCGGATCGCCCGCGGGCACCGGCTCGACGCGGTCCGGGCGCACCTGCTGGAGCTGTCCGGCGACCGGGCCGGCGCGGTCGCCGCCTACCGCCGCGCGGCCAAGCGCGCGGCCAGCATCCCCGAACAGCACTACCTCGCTCTGCAGGCCGCCCGCCTCAGCTGACGCCGTGCCTGGGGAGACACGCGCTAATCCCGGGGGCGGCGCTGGCTGAGCGGGATCACGTCGGCGCCGTCGTAGGCGGCCGCCGCGCGGACCGTCGAGCTCCACAGCGCCGGACCGATCCGGTCCGCCGGCAGCGGCGGGAAGAAGTGGTCGCCCTGCCCGGCGTGGCAGCCGAGCGAGATCAGCGTGGCCCGCTGGATCGCCCCGGTCACGCCCTCCGCCACGACCCTCAGGTCCAGCGCCCGGGCGATCTCCAGCGTCCCCCGGACCACCGCCGAGGCCTGCGGCGAGGACAGCAGCCGCTCGGTGAACGTCGCGGCGATCTTCACCTCGTGCACGGGCAGCCGGGCCAGGTGCGACAGCGAGCTCCACCCGGTGCCGAAGTCGTCCAGCGCCAGCCGCACGCCGAGGTCGCGCAGCTCGTCCAGCACGCCGTCGACCACGGCCAGGTGGCTGACCACCGAGGTCTCGGTGATCTCCAGGGTGAGCCGCCCGGCCGGCACCCGGTGCCGGGACAGGGCCGCGGCGACCTCGCCCGGGAAGCCGCGGTCGAGCAGGGTGCGCGGCGACACGTTGATCGCCACCGGCACCTCGCTGCCCTGCCGGGTCCAGTCCGCGGCGCAGCCGAGCGCGCTGTCCAGCACCCAGCGGGTCAGGGCCGGCAGCAGCCCGGCGTGCTCGACGACCGGCAGGAACTCCTCCGGCGCGAGCGCTCCCCGGGCCGGGTGGTGCCAGCGCACCAGCGCCTCGGCGGCCAGCGCCTCGCCGGTGTTGAGGTCGACGATCGGCTGGTAGAGCAGCTCGATCTGGCCCATGTCCTCCTGCAGCGCCGCCCGCAGCTCGCTGGCCAGCACCAGCCGGCTGACGCTGCGCATGTCCCGCTCGGGCGCGTAGAAGTCGATCCGGCCGACCGTGCTGTGCACCGCGTGCAACGCCACCCCCGCCTGCCGCAGCAGCTCCGGCAGCTCCTCCTGGCCACGCGGCGCGTAGGCGATGCCGGCGACGCTGGACAGGCTGAGCGCGGTGCCGCCGACTGCGGCCGGGCTGGCCACCGCGCCGAGCAGCGCGTCCGCCCGGTGCGAGGCCTGCGCCGGGTCGGTCAGCTTCGGCAGCAGGACGGCGAACTCGTCGCCCTCCAGCCGGGCGACCAGCTCGCCGGGAAGCAGCGCGTCCGCGAGCCGGCGGGCGGTGTGCACCAGGACGGTGTCACCGGCGGCGTGCCCGAGCGTGTCGACGATCTCCCGGAACCCGCTGATGTCGATCAGCAGCATCGCCGCGTCCACCCGGGCGGCGGCGGTCTCGGCGAGCGCGGCCCGGCCCCGCACCTGCAGCCCGGCCCGGTTGAGCAGCTTGGTCAGCGGGTCGTGGGTGGCCTCGTGCTGCGCGGCCGCGTGCCGGCCGGCGTTGACCAGCGCGGAGTGCAGCTCGGCGGCGACCGCGCCGAGCATCGCCTGCTCCCGGTCGCTGAGCGAGACGGGGGCGCCGAAGCGGAGTCGCAGCATCCCGAGCGGCGCGGCGTCCGATCCGATCGGGCGCTCCACGATCGCGTCGTCATCGTCGTCGGCCGCCTCCGCGGCCGGGCCGTCGTAGTCGACGCCGTGCTCGTTCCCGCGCACCAGCCGGCCGTCGGCGAGCTCGACCTCGGCCCGGTCGGCGCTGAACAGCCGGGTCGCTTCGGCGGTGGCCCGGGCCAGCACGACCCGCTCGTCCAGGTCGGCCAGCGATCGGGTGGCCTCGAGCAGGCCTTGCCAGGACTCCCGCTCGTCCCGGCCGCGGAGCCGGGCCTCGTACGCCTGCTGCAGGAAGAACAGCAGCGCCGGCAGCACCAGCATGACCCGCGGGTCGACCCGCACCAGCACGACCGCCAGCAGGGCGGCGGTGACGTTGCCGGCCAGGCTGAGCAGCTTGATGCCGAAGCCGCTGAGGAACACCCGGTACGGCGAGCGACCCTGGGACAGCCCGACGGCCACCGCCGCGCCGAACTCGGTCAGCTGGCTGAAGACGACTGCTCCGACCACCAGCGCGACGACGTCGCCGGGCCGGCGTACGTCCAGCGGCAGACCGGTCAGCGCGCCCACGACGAGGACCACCACCGCGGCCACGAACGTGTCCATGGACGCGTTGAAGAAGGCCTTGACCGGCTGCCTGCGGTGCCGGACGAACTTCGACACGCAGCCGAGGGCGATCGCCGGCACCACCCACGCCGGCGGCAGCAGCGCGAGCCCGACCACCACGGCTGCCTCGGTCCAGCCGATCAGCACCAGCTGGCTTCCGATCCGCATCGTCAGCCAGGCGAGGCTGGCCATCGCGAACAGCGCGGCGCAGGCGGCGAACTGCCACCAGACCGGGGCCGGCCCGTGGACCGCCTGCCAGAGGCTGACAGTCACCGCTGCGACGGCCGCCACCGCGACCGCCGTCACCAAGACGTACAGCGAACGCGGCAGGCCCGCACGCGGTCTCACAGCGGACGCACCGGTCACGAATGCTCCCTCTGGCCGACTTTGCAGCCGATCGTATCCGCCGATCGCCGGAGTGGCGCTGCCCGTCGCCATCACCCACTCCAACGGGGGACCGGCACGGACGGTGCCGGTCGCCTCGACTCTCCGTTACTACGCACAAAGTCTGCAATGTGGGCGAGGTCAGCCCCAGTTGCCACCGTCGAACCGCATGGTTGTGCACCTCCCGAAACAACCCTGTGATATGTCGGTTGGCTACGTGCTCTTCTTGATCAGCCCCAGTTGCCGCCGTCGAAGCTCATGGCCGGAGTCACCTCCGTTTCGGTCCGGTCGGGTGTGTGCTGCCGGAAGGGTTCAGCCCCAGTTGCCGCCGTCGAAGTTCATGGCCGGGGTCACCTCCGTTTCGGTCCGGTCGGGTGTGGGTGTCGGGGTGGGGGGTCAGCCCCAGTTGCCGCCGTCGCGACGCACGCCGACCACCCCCTCACCACAGCGGGAGGGGGTGGGGCAATGGGATGGGCGTGGCCTGGTACTCACTGCGCACACCCCCTCTCTCGGGGAGGCGTTCTCGACGAGAACGCGAGGAAGAGGAGGCGTACGCGACGTCGCCGCCCCGTACGGTCGAACTCAGCCTAGATTTACGCCCGTTCGGCGGTACACCGCCGTCGGGCGCAACTCTTCGTAAGTTGAGTCAAAAGGCAGCTACTGAGCGCTTTGTCAACTCACCGCAGGTGATGGAGACGACAGGAAGCGGCGACCAGCGCCGCTCAGCGACAGGGCGGCGGCGACGCCGAGCACGCCGGCGACACCGATGACCACGCCCGGAGAGGTCAGCTCGGCGCACGCGCCGGCCAGCGCGATGCTGATGCCCTGCCCGGCGACCAGGCCGGCGGAGACCAGGCCGAACGCCTGGCCGCGTCGCTCGGCCGGCAGCGCCTGCATGAACGCGGCGTTGGCCGGCAGGTTGTAGGTGGTGCCGATCCCGGAGATCACCAGCAGCCCGACGGCGAGGGGCAGCGGCGGCGTGGTGAAGAAGAACACCAGCGGCAGGCAGCTCATCACCGCGAGCCAGCCCATCACCTCGAGCCGGGTCGCCGGGCGCACCAGCCGGGACAGCACGACGCCGCCGACCACCGAGCCGATCGGTTGGGAGGCGAGCAGCAGGCCGATCGCGGTCGAGTCACCCTTCGCGTAGGGCGCGGCGAGTCCCTCCGGCACCACCCAGAACGTGGCCAGCCAGCCGAGCAGCACCAGCCCGCGCAGCCGCGGGTCGCCGAAGACGACCTTGGCCCCGGTCTTCATCCGCTCCCAGCTGTTGCCGAGCTGGACGCTCGCGATCGCCCCGTGCACCCGCACGCCGAACCGGACCAGGGCGGCGGAGACCAGGAACGACAGCGCGTTCACCAGCAGGGCGTCGCGGGGGCCGATCAGCCGGATCAGCGCGCCGCCGGCAGCGAAGCCGACCACCTGGGCGGCCTGGATGGTGAGCTGGTTCATCGCGGAGGCCAGCACGTACCGGTCGTCCGGCAGCACGTCGACCAGCAGCGACGCCCGCGCGGACAGGAACGGCGACTCGGCCAGGATGACCACGAACAGCAGCGCCGCCAGGGCGATCAACGGCATCCCCGGCACGGCCATGAGCGCGACCAGCACGGCGCTGGTCAGCTGGCAGCTGACCATCACCGCGCGGCGGGGGAGGCGGTCGGCCAACCCGCCCAGCAGCGGACCGCCCACCAGCCACGGCAGGTAGGTCACCGCGTAGACCAGCGCGGTCAGGAACGCGGAGCCGGTCTCGGAGAAGACCAGCGTGGCGATCGCGACGCGGGCCAGCTGGTCGCCGGTCAGCGAGATCGCCTGGGCAATGAACAGGGCGGTGAACTGGCGTTCGGAGAACAGCGATCGGTAGGTGGCCGGCTCGGCCGGCAAGCCGCGCTTGCTCTCCTCCACGGTCACCGGCTCACCACCCTCCTCGACTCTCCTGGCCCAGTCTGATGCAGATCGTCATCTGAGCGAAGAGCCTAAGGGATGTCTGTTCGTTGGGGCAGAGTGGTTTCACCCGAACGGCCCGCTCGATTCACGAACTGTAGTCGGCCACGCGGCGCACGATCAGGTCGACGATGTCGCGCGCCGCGGCCTCGACCGCTGTCTCGACCCAGGCCCCCGGCGTCGCAGGGGTGACGACCGTCGCACCGCGAGTGTCGTCGTCCGAGCAGTCGACCGTGATCGTCGCCGGTCGCGTGCGCAGCAGGTCGGGCCGGAGCACGGCGGTGACCGCGACCGCGTCGTGCACGGCCAGGGTGGCGACTCCGGTCTTCTGCCGTTGCCGTTCGGCCTCCGGACGGAGCATCGCGGCCGCCGCCTGTCCGGCCGCCCCACCAGCGGCCAGCGACTGCAGGTCCGCCTCGGTGAACGGAACCGTCAGCGTCAGGTCGAGCCCGATCATCGTGGTCGGCACCGGCCGGTCGAGGCCGGGGTCGGTGAGCACCCGGTACGCCGCCTCCGGGTCGGACCAGACGTTGAACTCGGCCGCCGCGGTGCTGTTGCCGCCCGCCGCCGAGCCGCCCATGATCACCACCCGGCCGAGCGTCGCCGCCACCTCCGGATGCACCGCGTAGAGCAGCGCGATGTTGGTCAGCGGGCCGATCGCGACCAGCGTGACCGGCTCGGGTGAACCGCCGATCGCGTCGGCGAGCAGGTCGATCGCCGGCCGCGGGTCCGGCTCGGCCGCGGGCTCCGGCAGCGTCGCCCGGTTCACCCCGTCCTCGCCGTGCACCTGCTCGGCCCGGCCGGGCGAGGTGCGCACCAGCGGGCGGCCGGCGCCGGCGGCGACCGGCACGTCGGACCGGCCGGCGAGGGCGAGCAGCCGGCCGGCGTTGCGGGTGGTGTGCTCGAGCGTGACGTTCCCGGCCACCGTGCTCACGCCGAGCAGCCGCAGCTCGGGGCTGGCGCAGGCCAGCAGCAGCGCGACGGCGTCGTCGATGCCGGGGTCGCAGTCGATGACGATCGGGACGGGGCTTTCCACCGGGTCGGTCACCGGTCCTCCAGGCTGTCCAGGTCGGCGGGTCGGGGCAGGGACGGCTGGGCTCCGGACCGGCTGGCCGCGACCGCGCCGGCCAGACAGGCCCGGCGCAGCGCGGCGTCCCGGCCCAGCCCGGCCAGCAGGCTTACCACCAACGCACCGGTGAACGCGTCGCCCGCGCCGGTGCCGTCGACCGCGGCCACCGGCGGCGACCCGGCCCTGGCCACCTCCCGACCGCCGGCCCGCAGCACCGCGCCATCCGCGCCGGCGGTCACCGCGACCAGCGCGGCCCGGTCGAGCCCCGGCACCGCGGCGAACTCGGCCCGGTTGGCGACGACGAGGTCGGCCCGGTCGAGCACCTCGGCCGGCACCGTGGCCGGCGGCGCCGTGTTGAGGCAGAACAGCGCGCCGCGCGGGGTCGCCGCGGCCGCGGCCGCCACCGCGTCCATCGGCACCTCCAGCTGGCAGAGCACCGCGTCGGCGCCGGCCAGCCGGCCGGGATCGACCGCGAGCCGGGCATTCGCGCCCGGCACCACGACGATCGTGTTCTCGCCCGCGTCGTCGACCGTGATGAGCGCCACGCCGGTCGGCCCGTCCACCCGGCGCACGCCGGTCAGGTCGACCCCGTCGGCCTCGAGCAGGGCGAGCGCCTCGCCGGCCGCCTCGTCGGCGCCGACCGCGGCGAGAAGCGCCACGTCAGCGCCGAGTCGGCGGGCGGCCAGGGCCTGGTTCGCGCCCTTGCCGCCGGGCACCCGCCGGTAGTCGGTGGCCGTGGTCGTGTCGCCGCCGGCCGGCAGCCGGCGTACCCGAGCGACCAGGTCGAGGTTCACGCTCCCGACGACGACGAGCCGCATGCCGCGACACCCTGCCAGAGAATTTGACAGGATCAGTGACGTGTTCACGACTCGGCCGGTCCTCTCCGGGACGTACGGGATGGTTGCGACAACCCACTGGTTGGCTACCGCGGCCGGCATGGCGGTGCTCGAATCGGGCGGCACCGCGGCCGACGCCGCCGCGGCCGCCGGGTTCGCACTGCACGTGGTCGAGCCGCACCTGAACGGGCCCGGCGGCGACATGCCGCTGATCGTGGGCAAGGCCGGCGACCCGGAGCCGGCGGTGCTGTGCGGGCAGGGCCCGCTGCCGGCCGCCGCGTCCACGGCCCGGCTCCGGGACGAGCTCGGGCTGACGGTCGTGCCCGGCACCGGTCCGCTGGCCGCTACCGTGCCCGGCGCGTTCGGCGCCTGGATCGAGCTGTTGCGGGCGCACGGCCGGCTGCCGCTGCGCGACGTGCTGTCGTACGCGATCGGCTACGCGGCGGACGGGCACCCGGTGCACCCGCGGGTGGCGGGCACGATCGCCTACTGCGAGCCGCTGTTCCGGGACCACTGGCCCACCTCCGCCGACCGCTGGCTGCCGGCGCCGGCGCCGGGCGAGCGGCTGCGCCAGCCGGCGCTGGCCGAGACCTACCGGCGGCTGCTGGCCGAGGCGGAGGCGGCCGGGGCCGACCGCGAGGCGCAGCTCGAGGGGGCCCGCCGGGCCTGGTACGAGGGGTTCGTCGCGGAGGCGATCGACACGTTCTCCGCCAAGGCGTGGATGGACGACTCCGGCAGCCCGCATGCCGGCCTGCTCACCGGCGACGACCTGGCCGGCTGGCGGCCGACCTGGGAGCGGCCGGTCACCCTGGACTGGCGCGGGCTGACCGTGGCGAAGCCGTCCGCCTGGAGCCAGGGGCCGGTGCTGCTGCAGCAGCTGGCCCTGCTCGGCGACGGCGACCTGCCGGCCGCGGGCAGCGCTGAGCTGATCCACCGGGTGGTCGAGGGAGCCAAGCTGGCGTTCGCCGACCGCGAGGCCTACTACGGCGACGTCCCGGACGTCCCGCTGGCCGACCTGCTCTCGCCGGCCTACACCGACGCGCGCCGGGCGCTGATCGGCGCCGAGGCGGCCGGCGGGATGCGCCCGGGCTCGCCCGGCGGGCGCACGCCGGTGCTGCCGCCGTACCGGACCACGTTCGAGGACTTCTCCGCCGCCGGCACGGGGGAGCCGACCCTGGCCGAGCCGGACCGCGGCGACACCTGCCACGTCGACGTGGTCGACCGGTGGGGGACGATGGTCTCCGCGACCCCGTCCGGCGGCTGGCTGCAGAGCGCGCCGACGATCCCGGAGCTCGGCTTCTGCCTCGGCACCCGCGGGCAGATGACCTGGCTCGAGGAGGGACTGCCGTCGACGCTGCGGCCGTCCCGCCGGCCGCGGACCACGCTGTCGCCGACGATGGTGGTGCGCGACGGTGAGCCGGTGATGGCCTGCGGCACGCCCGGCGGCGACCAGCAGGACCAGTGGCAGCTGTGCTTCCTGCTCGCGCACGTCGTCGGCGGCCTCGACCTGCAGGCGGCGATCGACGCGCCGGCCTGGCACATCACCTCGTTCCCGTCCTCGTTCGCGCCGCGGCTGGCGGTGCCCGGTGAGGTCGTGGTCGAGGACCGGGTCGGCCCGGACGTGGTCGCCGAGCTGGAGCGGCGCGGCCACCGGGTCACGGTCCTGGACGGCTGGTCGCTGGGACGGCTGTCCGCGGTGACCCGCGACCCGACGACCGGCGTCCTGTACGCCGCCGCCAACGCCCGCGGGATGCAGGGGTACGCCGCGGGTCGCTGAGTCTGGCGACGGTCCGCATCCGCACGGACACTGGCAACCGTGGCGGACGTGCTCAGTTCCGGGCCGGAGCCAGGCGGCCCGTCGCGTCCCCGCCGGCGCTGGACCACCCCGCTGGCCGGTGTGCTGGCCGCCGTGGTCGCCGCGTACCTGGCCCTGCACGCGGGCGGCGGGACGGTGAAGGACCCGCGGGCCGCCGAGCCCACGCCGTCCCCGACCGGCCTCACCCCCGCCCCGGCCACCTACCGGCTGCGCGGCGACCCAGGACCCGGACCGGCCGGCGTGCGGATCCTCGTCGGCGGCCGGCGGCCGGCCGTGCTCGACGCCGGCACCGGCCGGCTGGCACCGCTGCCGATCCACATCGGCCCGGTCGACGTGGCCGAGCTCGACCACGCCGGCGGGACCACGACCGTGGTGCTGCACAACCCCTACCGGCTGCGGTCCCGGGCCGTGGCGGTCGACCGGAGCGGCAGGGCGGTCGCGGTGGGACAGGTGCTCGACGTCCTCCCGCTGCGGGACGGGAGCGTGCTGGCCGAGAACTGCGGCGACCCCGACGGCACCGGCCCGTGCACGCTGACCGGGTACGCGCCCGCCGGCACCGTGCTCTGGCGGCGGGTCGAGCCGCGCCCGGTCGACCTGGTCCGCGACACCCCGTACGGGCTGCTGGTCCGGACCTTCGACGGCCCGCGAGGCGGGGTGGCCCAGCTGGAGGACCCGCGGTCGGGAGCTGCCTACCGGGTGATCGGGCGGGCGACCGGGGTGCTCGGCGCCGACGACCGGCAGGTGGTGTTCGCGCCGGCGTCCTGCGCGACCGAGTGCGACCTGGTGCTCGCCGACCTCGACACCGGCTCGTCCCGCTTCCTGCCGGAGAACCCGGGCTCGCCCACCGTGGCCGCGTTCTCCCGGGACGGTCGCCGGGTGGCGATCGGGTACGCCGGCATGCTGCCGGACGACCGCAGCGCGGAACCGCGGCGGGACGGCTACGTGGTGGTGATCGACCAGCACCGGTCCGACGCCGGGCAGCTCGTGCCGGAGGTGACCACCGGTCCGGCCAGCGCGGCGCTGCCGGTGTGGTCCCCGGACGGCCAGTTGCTGCTCGCGGTGCCGACCGACGGCTCCGGCTCCGGCCGGGTGGTCGCCTGGCGGCCGGGCGCGCCCAGGGTGACGCTCCTGCCGGTCGGCCTGACCGGCTTCTACGGCCTGCCCGGCCAGGCCGCCGCGCTCAGCTGACCTGCTCCGGCGCGGGGTCGTAGCCCCAGCTGTCGGAGATCCGCACCGCGATCACCGCGGCGTCGTCGGTGCGCGGGCCGGTGAGCAGCTCGTCCAGCAGCCGGTCGCACAGCCTCGCGACGCCGAGGACCGGGTCGTGGCCGGCGACGAGCGCGCAGAGCCGGGCGACGCCGGCGTCCACGTCGGTCTCCCGGTCCTCGACCAGCCCGTCGGTGTAGAGGATCAGCGTCGAGCCGCGCGCGATGAACGCGCTGCCGTCCGGCCGGCCGCCCTCCGACGAGCCGCCCGGGGCTCCGATGAGCACGGACTTGCCGCCGTCGAGCACCTCGACCGCGCCGTCGCGGCGCTGCACCACCGGCGGCAGGTGCCCGGCGTTGGCATACCGCAGCAGCGCGCCGCCCTCGACCGGCAGCAGCCGCCCGTACACGCAGGTCGCCAGCTGGGCCATGCCGAGGCCCTGCACCAGCCGGTCCAGCCGCTCGAGCACCTCGGACGGTCGGTGCCCCTCCCACGCGTACGACCGGAGCACCGAGCGCAGCTGGCCCATCGCGGCCGCGGCGATGAGGTCGTGCCCCATCACGTCGCCGACCGCGACGCCGACCGAGCCGTCGGGCAGCGGCAGCACGTCGTACCAGTCGCCGCCGACGTCGGCCCGCTCGGAGCCGGCGAAGTAGTGCGCGGAGATCTCCAGCCCGGCCACCGGCGGCACCCGCGGCAGCATGCTGCGCTGCAGCGCGACCGCGACCTCGTGCTCCTTGCCGAACAGCTGGGCGTTGTCGACGGCCAGCCCGGCCCGCCGGCCGATGTCGACCGCCATCGACAGGTCCTCCTCGTCGTACCGGCGGTCGGTCCGGGTCAGGCCGAGCGACAGCGCGCCGAGCACCCGGCTGCGCGCCCGCAGCGGCACGACCATGCCCGAGGTCACGCCGACCTCGCGCAGCAGCGCCAGCCGCTCGGGCGGCCCGGCCAGCTCGGCCAGCCGGTCGTCGTCGAGCTCGGAGTAGAGCTGCGGCTGGCCGGCGGCGAGCACGGCGGCGACCACGCCGCCGCGCACGCCCGCGGTCGGCGGCACCGCCCGCAGCGCGGCCACCCGGCCCGGGTCCTTGTGCGCGACCGCGACCCGGCGCACGCCGCCCTTCGGTTCGGCCAGGTCGACCGCGCACCAGTCGGCGAACGCCGGCACCAGCTCGGCGGCCATCCGGTGCAGTGCCTCGCCGGCGTCGAGGGTGGTCGACAGCGCCGCGCTCACTCCGGCCAGGACGGCCAGCCGGCCCTGCGCCCGCTCAGTGGCCCGGTATGCCTCCTCGCGCTCGGCCTCCGCCTGCACCCTGGCGGTGACGTCGGCCTGCACGCCGACGAAGTTGGTCAGCCGGCCCGCCCCGTCGAACACCGGGGACATCGACACCTCGTTCCAGAACGCGGTGCCGTCCTTGCGGTAGTTGACCAGCGTGACGGTGATCGACTGGTGCGTGTCCAGCGCCTCCCGCATCGCCCGCACCGTCTCCCGGTCGGTCGCCGCTCCCTGCAGGAACCGGCAGTTCCGACCGGTCGCCTCGTCGAAGCCGTAGCCGGTGATGCGGGTGAACGCCGGGTTGACCCAGACCAGCGGGTTGTCCGGAAGGCCGGGGTCGCTGATCGTGAACGAGACGTCGGTGGCGAGCACGGCGCGGTCGCGCAGGCCGGACAGCACGTCCTCGACCGCTCGGCTGCCGGCGGAGGCGTCGGCGAGCCGGAAGAAGACGACGAGCGCCCGGTCGGACAGCCCGGGGGCGTCGGTGAGCGGGAAGCCGGTCACCCACAGCGGCTCACCGGCCCGGACCACGCCGGAGTCGCGGGCGGCGGTGACCGACTCGCCGGCCACCGGCTTGCCCGACGCGATGCGGGACAGCGACGAACCGGCGTCGGACAGGCTCAGGCCGTCCGAGTCGCGCAGCCCGGCGAGTCGCGACCACTCGTCGATCTTCACCGGCAGCCCGACGTCCGGCGCCATGAGGATGGCCTGCCGGTTCGCGTACGTGACCTCGCTGCGGTTGAGGTCGACCAGCAGCATCGCCGCCGGGGAGTCGTGCAGCACCCGCGGCAGCAGCTCGACGAGGGCGGGCGTGGTCCCCCCCGAAACCGCGGTGTCCGCCAACGAGCGCCGCCCTTCCAGTGCTTCCTGCCGGGTTCCGATCGGATCCAAGGCTAGTGCCCGTGCCCGGGCGTAGCCCAGTCCCGATGAGCACAGCCGATCACGGTCCGTCGACCTCCGCGTGCCGGTCCAGGAACGCGTACACCTCGGTGAGGTCGACGCCGCCGAAGGCGCCGGGCGGCACCGCGGCGAGCACGTGCGACTGGGCCCGCGGCGACGGCCACGCCATCCGGGCCCAGCGCCGGGCCAGCGGCGGCGGCGGGTCGGTGCAGCACGACGGGTCCGGGCAGCGCGACTCGGTGCGGTCCTGGGTGTCCCGCCCGCGGAACCAGCGCGACTCCACGTACGGCACGCCGACCGTGACCGCGAACGAGCCGCCCGGCTGCACGACCTGCTGGGTCCAGCAGAAGTACGTCCCCTGCGGGGTGTCGGTGTACTGCTGGTGGCCCGGGTAGTGCTCGACCGAGAACACCCGCCGGGCGGCCCAGAACCGGCACGCCGTCTGTCCCTCGATCGCCCCGTCGAGGTCGGCCGGGAACACCAGCCCGTCGTTCTCGTACGCCTTGTAGATCCGGCCGGCCTCGTCGGTGCGGAGGAAGTGCACCGGCAGGTCGAGGTGCCGGGTCGCCACGTTGGTGAACCGGTGCGCGGCCATCTCGTCGGACACGCCGAACACGTCCCGAGCGTCCTCCACCGACAGCGCCCGGTCCGCCTTGGCCCGCGCCAGCAGCGGGACCAGCGCCTGTTCCGGCATGAGCACGGCGGCGGCGAAGTAGTTGGCCTCGGTGCGCTGGCGCAGGTGCTCGGCGAAGTCGGCCGGCTCGCCGTGCCGGAGCAGGAAGTGGCCCAGCGCCTGCAGCAGCACGCTGCGGGTGTCGTGGCCGCCGGTCCAGCTGCCCTGGGCCAGGTAGATCCGCCGGTTGCGCAGGTCGGCCACCGACCGGGTCGACGGCGGCAGGTCCTTGACGTACCGCAGGCTGAAGTCGCAGTGTGCGGCGATGTCGAGGAGCACGCGCTGGGTCAGCGCACCGGTGCCGGGATAGCCGCCTGCCTCGAGCGTCTCCGCGGCCAGCCGCTCGATGTCGGCGAAGTAGTTGTCCCTGGCCCGCATGTCGGCCCGCAGCTCCCGATTGGCCGCGCGGGCCTCCTCCGGCGTCGCCACCACCCGCTCCGACTTGCGGCGCAGCTCCTCGTACAGGCCGACGAGGTGCTCGAGGACGACGGTCGGCAGCCGGGCGGTGGCCCGCAGCGGCGGCAGGGTGAGCGCGGCGTAGAGCGGATCCGCCTGAGCCCGCTCCAGGGCCAGCTCCAGTGCGGCCCGCTGGCTCGGCGGCTCCGGCCGGAGCAGCTGCTCGACGGGCACGCCGAGCCCGCTCGCCAGCGCGCCGAGCAGCCGCAGCGTCGGCTCCCGGTGCCCGTTCTCCACCTGGGACAGGTGCGGCGCCGAGCTGCCGGCGGCCTCGGCCAGCTGGGCCAGGGTCAGCCCGCGCTCCTGCCGCTCGTGCTTGATCCGCTGGCCGACCACCCGCGCGTCGAGCGGCGGTCGGTCCGGCTCAGGTGTGACCGACATCCGTCGACTTCTTTCATGTAACGAAACATCGCGTCTTCTTTCGCACCTGGAGCCTAGAGGTCGCGGGGTGCCGGTCACAAGACTCGACGGCAACGCGACCCGATCTCAGGAGGCGGTCATGGGACGTCAGTGCCCCGGCGAACTGTTCGACGGAACCCCTTGCAACTCCTACCAGTACGCCTGCCGGTCCTGCGACACCCACGGTTGCCGTGGTGACGGCTGCGAGTGGCAGGCCTTCGAGGGTGCCGACTGCGACCGGTGCGGGGACGCGGTGGTCCGGGTGCTGGCCGCGGCGGCCTGAGAGGGGCGAAAGATGTCGATCAAGGAAAACCCTCAGGGGACTCCGACCCCCGAGTGCCCCCCGGAAGGGTGGACGGCTGCCGCCGAGCTGGAGCAAGCCTGGCGGGCCGACCCACGGTGGTCCGGCGTCGTCCGGCCGTACACGGGTGAGGACGTGCTGCGGCTGCGCGGCACGGTCCAGGAGGAGCACACGCTGGCCCGGCTCGGCGCGGAGCGGCTGTGGACGCTGCTGCACGAGCGCGACTACGTCCCGGCGCTGGGTGCGCTCACCGGCGGCCAGGCCGTGCAGAGCGTGAAGGCCGGCCTCGAGGCGATCTACCTGTCCGGCTGGCAGGTCGCCGCGGACGCCAACTCCGCCGGGCAGACCTACCCGGACCAGTCGCTGTACCCCGTCGACTCGGTGCCGAAGGTGGTCCGCAGGATCAACAACGCGCTGCTGCGCGCCGACCGGATCGAGCACAGCGAGGGCCGGCACGACCGCTACTGGCTGGCTCCGATCGTCGCCGACGCGGAGGCCGGCTTCGGCGGCCCGCTCAACGCGTACGAGCTGATGAGCGCGATGATCGCGGCCGGCGCGGCGGGCGTGCACTGGGAGGACCAGCTCGCCAGCGAGAAGAAGTGCGGCCACCTCGGCGGCAAGGTCCTCATCCCGATCAAGCAGCACATCCGGACGCTCATCGCGGCCAGGCTGGCCGCCGACGTGGCCGGGGTGCCGACCATCGTGGTCGCCCGGACCGACGCACTCGCCGCGACGCTGGTGACCAGCGACGTGGACGAGCGGGACCACCGGCCGTTGCTGACCGGGGAGCGGACCGCGGAGGGCTACCACCGCGTCCGCGCCGGGCTCGAGGCCGCGATCACCCGGGGGCAGGCCTACGCGCCGTACGCGGACCTGATCTGGTGCGAGACCTCGACACCGGACCTCGGCCAGGCCAAGGAGTTCGCCGAGGCGATCCACGCCCGGTTCCCGGACAAGCTGCTGGCCTACAACTGCTCGCCGTCGTTCAACTGGCGCCGGTACCTCGACGACTCCGACATCGCCCGGTTCCAGCGCGAGCTCGGCGCGATGGGGTACGCGTTCCAGTTCATCACGCTGGCCGGCTTCCACGCGCTGAACTACTCGATGTTCGACCTGGCCGCCGGCTACGCGGCCGAGGGCATGCCGGCGTACGTCCGGCTGCAGGAGGCGGAGTTCGCCGCCGAGGCCGCCGGCTACACCGCGACCCGGCACCAGCGCGAGGTCGGCACCGGCTGGTTCGACCTCGTCTCCACCGTCATCGACCCCGAGTCGTCGACGACGGCGCTGGCCGGCTCGACCGAGGCCGCGCAGTTCGCCGCCGCCCACTGATCGCCGCGAGCCGCCCCGGGGAGCAGTGCTTCGGGGGTGCCTCCTCCCCGGGCGGCCCGCGGTCCGCGGCCGGAATTCCCGTTGTCCGGCAACCGTTGTGAAAGCGTGCTGTTCTCCCGTACCAAGACCCAGCTCCCGACCGCCGAGACGGCGCTGCCGGGGCGTTCCGACTACCCGTTCGACGTGCCGGAGACCCACGTGGTCACCGGCAACCGCATCGTGCCGCCCTTCCCCGAGGGACTGGCCACCGCCGTGTTCGCGCTCGGCTGCTTCTGGGGCGAGGAGAAGGCCTTCTGGCAGGTCGACGGCGTCTGGTCGACCGCGGTCGGCTACACCGGCGGGATCACTCCCTACCCGACGTACGAGGAGGTCTGCTCCGGGCTGACCGGGCACGCCGAGGCGGTGCTGGTCGTCTACGACCCCGAGAAGGTCTCGTACGAGCAGCTGCTGCAGGTGTTCTGGGAGGCGCACGACCCGACCCAGGGGATGCGCCAGGGCAATGACGTCGGCACGCAATACCGGTCGGCGATCTACTACGCCGACGACGAGCAGAAGAAGGCCGCCGAGGCGTCCCGCGACGCGTTCCAGCAGAAGCTGTCCGAGTCCGGCTACGGCACGATCACCACGGCGATCGAGCCGGTCGGGCCCTTCTACTACGCCGAGGCCTACCACCAGCAATACCTGGTGAAGAACCCGTTCGGCTACTGCCCCGACAACGGCACCGGCGTCAGCTGCCCCGTCGGCCTGTTCGCCAAGGACGCCAAGGACGTCAAGGACGCCTAGGGAGCCTCGAGCAGCGGGCGGTAGTCGGCCCGGTAGATCCGCTCGCCGGCACGCCGCAACACCGCGTTCCGGGCCGGTGCCGGCAGACCTCGGGTGCGGTCCCGGCGGTGTGCCCGGGCCCGCACCCAGTCCGTCCGCGGCCGGCGCCGGGCGGTGAACGCGCCCAGCGCCGGTTCGACCGAGCCGTGGGCGGCCAGCTCCTCGGCCAGCACGAGCGCGTCCTCGATCGCCATCGCAGCGCCCTGCGCCATGTTCGGCGCGGTCGCGTGCGCGGCATCGCCGACCAGCACCACGCGACCCGTCGGCGGACCGGGCGGAACCGCCTCCTCGATCCAGCTCACGTACGCGCCGGCGGGGTCGGCGAGCCGGTCGAGGGCGGCCGGCACCGGCCCGGCGTACCCGCCGAACAGGTCTCGCAGGTCGCCAGCGGCGTCGCTGTCGGCGTAGCAGTAGACCTCCTTCGCGCCGACCGGGACGAGCAGGAACGACGTACCCCGGCCGAGCAGCACGGTCCAGGCCTCGACGCCGGGCAGGTCGACCACGAACCGCCAGCTGAGCTGGCCGACCCGGCGCGGCGGGGCCGGGTCGCCGAGCAGCGCCCGGGTCGTCGACCGGATCCCGTCCGCGCCGACGACCAGGTCGAGTTCGCGCCGGCTGCCGTCGGACAGCCCGACGGTGACCGCGTCCGGGCCCGGCTCGATCGCGGTCGGCTCCAGCCCGTGGGTCACTTCGACGCCGTCGGACAGTGCCCGGTGCAGGTCCACGCGGAGCATGCCGACACACGGACCGCAGCCGTCCCAGAACGCCGGCAGATCCACGTCGGTGAGCACCCGGCCGCGGTGGTCGAGGATCCGCTGGGTGCGGATCGGGACCGCGTCGAGCCGGTCGAGGCCGAGCCGGGCCAGCGCCCGGGTCGCGTTGCCGGGCAGGTAGAGCCCGGTGCCACCGCGGTCGGGGCCGCTCGCGTGCTCTACCACCTCGACGCTGTGCCCGGCCCGGGTCAGCGCCCGGGCGGCGGCCAGACCGGCGATGCCGGCCCCGACCACGAGAATCCTCACCGCTGCCCTCCCCGGGGGAACGTTGCTGGTATGAGGGTGTCGGGCCGGGCCTGGATACACGTTGCCGAAAGGTTGGCGCGGACCCGTACGGTCGGATCATGGAGCAGGTCCGCAACGCGCCGGCGGCACTCGACGCCATCGCCCAGCCTGGCAGCCGCACCGGCTGACCAGCATCAACGACTACGACGTCAAGCTGGCCAAGTTCGAGGGCGAGTTCGTGTGGCACACCCACCCGGATACCGAGGAGTTCTTTCTCGTGCTGGCCGGGTCGATCAGCATCCGGATGCGCGACCGGGATGTCGAGCTCGGCCCGCACGACGTGTTCGTGGTCCCGCGCGGCGTGGAGCACTGCCCCGCCGCGGCGGCGTCCGCCTCGGTGCTCATGTTCGAGCCGCGCAGCACCGTCAACACCGGCGACACCGGCGGCGCCCGCACTCAACCCGTCCGCGAACTCACCTGACCGCCCGGCGATACGACGGCGATCCGGCCCGGCTCCGTTCCGGACGAGGCCACGCGGACTCGGGAACCGCTCGATGCCGCCTGACCGCGGATCTCTCCCGACGTCGATGCGCCTGCGGCCGGTAGGACGCCGTATCTGGAATGATCGCCTTAGGGACTTCTTTGACGCAGAACGGTTGGGAGGGGCGGTGAGCCGGTGACCTACCCGGCGGCAGTCGCGTCGGCGCTGAGCGGTGCGACGGTGCGCCAGCTGTCGTACTGGCGATCGGCGCGGTCCGCCGAGGGTCCCCTTCTGGCGCCCGAGCTTCACATGCCGCGCCCGCGGGTGTCGTACTCCTTCCGGGACGTCGTCGCGCTCAGGACGTTCGTCTTCCTGAGATCTCGGAACGTGCCTCTTCAGCGGGTCCGCAAGGCGGTGAGAAGCCTGCGCGAGCTGGGCGAGCAGAAGCACCTGTCCGCCTACCGGCTCGTCTCGATGGGCAAGGAGGTCGTCTGGTGGCCGTCCGAGACCGTTGCCATCGATCTGACCGGGCAGCCGGCGCACCAAGTCATCGCCGAGATGCTGGACATCCTCGGTCGATTCCGCACACAGGACGGCCACGAGGTTCTCCCACTGCTGCGGCCGGTGCCGGGAGTCGCCGTCGATCCCGAGGTTCGCGGGGGCTATCCGGTGGTCGAAGGCACTCGCGTGCCGTACGACATCGTGGCCGGACTTGTCGACGATGGTCTCGGTCCCGAGGAGATCGCAGGCTTCTATCCGTCGGTGCGATCCGCAGATGTCCGCGGCGCCTCGGAGTTCGCTCACTACGTAAACCAGCGTCGACCCGCTGCCTGAAATGCGGCTGTTACTCGACGAAGACGTACCGGTCCAATTGGTGGAGCCGCTGCGGCGCATGCTGCCGGGACACCGAGTCGACCACACGGCTGAGCTCGGCTGGAAGGGCAAGAAGGATCGCTTCCTCCTGCCGGACGCAGCCAAGCGCGGATACGACCTGCTGCTGACCAATGACAGTGCTCAACTCGACAGCGTTGAGGAGTGCCGAGCGATCCGGGACTCCGGGCTGCACCACGTGCGTTATCACCACGACACCCGACGTGGCATCGACG
>Ga0207683_10000788_pt1 | contig 28890 bp, 21 predicted proteins | sample KBSM73metaG_FD_184333 | JGI IMG/M metagenome (GOLD analysis project Ga0207683, IMG submission 184333) | Miscanthus rhizosphere microbial communities from Kellogg Biological Station, Michigan, USA - KBS M7-3 metaG (SPAdes) (version 2) | ecosystem: Host-associated > Plants > Roots > Rhizosphere >... | reverse complement strand
ATGCCGCCAAAGCCATTCATTTGCTCTTTTGCGATTGAATAGCCGGGATGTGTTTCAAGCCCGGGATAAAACACATCGCTTACTTTTTTTTGCTCTTTTAAAAACCGGGCAATTTTCAAAGCCGATGCATTTTGCCTATCGATACGTAATTCCAGCGTCTTCATGCCACGGGCGATCATGTATGCAGGATCAGCCTGCAGGCTCGCACCATTTATTTCCCTGAATTGAAAAACTTTCTGTACCAGTTCTTTTTTACCGGCAAGCAATCCACACATTGCATCAGAATGACCACCGAGAAATTTAGTAGCACTGTGCAAAACCAGGTCAGCTCCGAGTTGTAATGGATTTTGATTGATGGGCGTGGCGAATGTATTATCCACCACCGTCACCGCATTCACTTTTTTTGCTGCTGCCGCAATTCTTTTTATGTCCGTTATTTTTAATGTGGGATTAGTAGGCGTTTCCAGGTAAACAAGATCGCAGCCCTTCGCAATTTCTTTCTCCAGTTCTTCATGATTGCCTGTTTCGCATAAAGTAACATTCACATGATAATCCGGTAAAAACTCAAGAAACAACCTGCTGGCGCCACCATATGTATCTTTAATTGATATAACTTTTTTACCCGGCGCCAATAAGGCAAATAATGTGTTGCTGATAGCTGCCATGCCGGTGGCGAAAGATATAGCCGCTTCTCCCCCTTCCAGTACGCGAATCTTTTCTTCAAGCGCCGCCACTGTAGGATTTGTATTCCGGCTATAAATAAATCCTTCTGCTTTACCTGTAGCTACGTTATGCCACTCATCAAGATCATGATAAGCAAATGTGACACTATTGACTATCGGTGATACAACAGCGCCTTTTGTAAAATCTCCGGTTTCGCCTGCCCAGACAGCCGCCGTACTTTTTTTGCTTTTTGAGAAATCCATTTGTATGTGTGTATAATTTGAATTGACAATAAAGATTACAAAGCTATTAGCATTTCACCTACTTCGTCGCCGCACCAACCAGTTTGTACATTTTGCCATCCAGCTTTGTTAATATATACAGTTCGCCATCTGCATCTTTTCCAAAATGCATATCAACACGTCCCTTGTTATAAATATGGGAAAACGTTTCCGTAGCACCATCAATACTTATTTTCCATTCTTTAATTACAGCCTGCTTTCCCTGCTTTATATCAGCCATGTTGATAAAGAATAATCTTCCCGAAGGAATGTCGCCGAAAATAAATTTTCCTTTTAATGCCGGGATATTCTTTCCCGTGTATTCATAGCCACCGGTAACGGCTTTTCCTTCGTCATGATCGTATTCAGCGATGGGATAAGTTATATGATACGAACTGTCATCAGCAGGAAGCGAATAAATTTTATTAAGATTACCTGATGGATTGACCACAAATTTTCCTTCCCGTATTGGCCAGCCGTAATCGTGGCCCGGTTCAAGCAGGTTAACGGATTCAATATTGCCATGACCAACGTTAGAAACGAGTATTAGCCCCGAACTTGTCCAGGTAATACGATGCGGGTTCCGGAAGCCATAGGCGTATATTTCTCCAAGTGCATTTGCTGAATGGTTTTTTACAAACGGATTCTGCGCCGGTATTCCATATTTTCCTTTGGCACTGTTTCTACCGGCAGGGTCTATACGAAAAACGCTGCCCCATGGTTTTGCGGGATCGTGGGCAAGGAACGGGTAACCGGCTTCAACTGCGCCACCATCCCCAATTCCGATATACAACAGACCGTAATCACTACTTCCCGGTTTTGCCTGCGGATTAAAAACAATCTCCTGCACACCATGAATACCCTCCACCATGCTTATACGTAAAAGTTCACGACCCGTTCCCGCAAAAGGAACAGTGCCGGGTTTACCTGTTTTCCATTCCGTGAGCACCCATTGCAAGGTTTGTTTGATGCTGTCTGCAAAGCCAAAATCCGGTGTGGCAGTTTTGGCAGGTTCGGTATGTGTTGTATACAACAAACCGTTTTTAGCAAAATCAGGATGAAATGCAAAGCTGCCAAAACCTGTAGCTAATCCCGGCTCGTTGATAAACTTTGGTTGGAGTTTATGCATATCCATATACTCCACCGGTTGATCATTTACCATTTTATATAATTTACCTCGCAGGTCGAGAACAAACAGATCTTTTGTCTTTGGCTGATAATCGAGTTTTGTAATTCTTGCCAATGGTGTCTTGCCACTGTCACTTGAAGCCGGGAACCGGGTAATGGCTTTTATGGTAACGACAAGTCCCGAATATTGAATTGAATCCGGAATGGGGTTTTTTAATGAATTATCATTTGCATCTTCGGCCTTTTTACCTTTCGATTTATGTGTGTTTAAAAAGGCAATGATCGCATCAATTTCTTCGACAGGCTGTGCTGCAAACGACGGCATCGTTGTATGATACTTTTTAAATAATGCGGTTGCTCTTGCATCACCTGTGTCGATCATTTTCTGTGGATTTTCTATGAAATGATGAATCCATGAAGGAGAAACTTCTTCGGTAAGGCCGCTCAACTGCGGCCCGATCCCATCCTGCCTGAAATTGTGACAACCGCTGCAGTTTTTATTAAATGAAATTTCTCCCTGGGAAATTGTAAGAGAATCAGTGGCAATTGCAACGCTGTCGGATGATCCCGATTTACAGGATTGGAAAAACAGGATTAATAACAGACCGGAAAGAATAATTGAACAGGTTGTTTTCATCTTTTGATAACTGGTTAATACGTGAACATTTTAATCTTGCATGTCTTCGCCGGGATGAAGCACGCAATCCTTGTGTTGTGAAGTTATTGTGTAAACACAAAAGCGCCAATTTCGGGTACAGATTTCGACAACTAACAGTGTTTACTGTACATGTCATAAATTCGTTGTGTTCTCGCCGCCTTAATAATCATCATTCCGAAAACCTTTCCATTATGCACAATCAAGTTCCCCGCAGAAAGTTTTTGACATCAATTATTGGACTCCCGGTGGCAGCATCTGCCGGCATATCATTAAATGCAACACCGGCAAATGAACAGCGACGTCAAAGAAACATAAGCGGATTAAAAACAAGCCTGAATGCTTTCTCATTTAACGATCTGCTTACGAATGGAACAATGACGATCAGCGATATGCTCGACTTTTGCGCGGCAGCGGGTTTTGAAGGCGTAGATATAACGGGCTATTATTTTAAAGGCTATCCGGCTGTTCCTCCGGATGACTATTTATTCCAGATAAAAAGAAAGGCATTCCGTCTCGGTATCGAAATAAGCGGAACAGGTGTGCGCAATGATTTTACGTTTGCCGATAGCGCCCGGCGTGAACAGGAAGTGGCGCTGGTAAAAAACTGGATTGAAGCAGCAGCAAAAATCGGCGCACCGGTGATACGCATCTTTGCAGGAAATCAAAAGATGGATGGCTATACCACCGAACAGGTAACGCAATGGATGCTGAAAGATATTCAAACCTGTGTTGATTATGGCAAACGGAATGGTGTCGTGATCGGTTTACAAAATCACAACGATTTTATACAAACAGCCAGCCAGGTAAACAGTATCATTGAAACGATCAATTCAGAATGGCTCGGTCTAATTTTGGATACCGGCAGTTATAGAGTAAACGATCCGTATGAAGAAATAGCATTGTCAGTAAAACATGCCGTTAACTGGCAGGTAAAGGAAAAAATTTTTATCAAGGGTGAAGAGAAAGATATTGATCTGAATAAATTAGTGGGTATTATCAAATCATCCGGATATAAAGGTTATCTGCCGATAGAGACGCTGGGTGATGGCGATGCGAAGGTGAAAGTGGTGGCGCTGTTGGAAAGGTTGAAGAAGGCGCTTGGTTAAAAATCTATCGCCAATGAATAAGTGAGAAATTTTTATGCTTTAACTTTATGTAATAATTCACCTGGAGCATCTTTTATCTATTACTGTTTATGAAATATGCCATTAGCCTGCTTATCCTTGCCTTTATTATTGCAATAGGCTGCAATACCAATAAAAAAAGTCGTCCATTTTCAAAAGATAATCTTCCGGTGGAAAAATTCACAGTTAATACCGGGCAAGATACTGTCATCCAAACTCAATATGGCGCTTTATTAAAAATTCCCGCCGGTACACTCGAAAATAAAAATGGTGGCAATGTAACTCTCGAAATTAAAGAAGCCTATTCGATAGAACAAATTATTGAAGCTGGCTTATTTACACAATCCAATGGTCAACCTTTGAGCAGTGGTGGAATGATTTATATCAACGCGTCAGCCGGTCAGGAAGTAATATTCAAACAAAAAATAAATATCGCTATACCGGCTGATTATTTACAGAAAGGAATGGAGTTATACAAAGGAGAAGAAAAATCTGATGGAACAGTTAATTGGGTTAAACCGGATACTTTACCGGAGAATAAACAGTTGACGAGTGTTGAGCGAGGTAAAATATATTTTGAGAGTCACTGTAGATCTTGTCATCAAATTGGAAAAGATGCGACGGGGCCTAACCTGGCTCATCTTAAGAAAAGATTCAAATTCGGCGATGAAGGGCAAGGTTTATATTATCTGCATCAAATAGAAGTTTATCGCTTAAGAGATCAGTATTATTCAAATCATTTTAAATCAGACAGCTCAAAAAAGCTCGATTATGACGATAAAATTGACATTTATAAATGTAACGTTCGTAAAATGTTCGGCTCGGTTGGACCAGCGTTCCCGGACCTTGAAAGAGGAGATAGTTTGCGCGACATTGTAAATTATATTCAAACCGAAAGCGACAGACTAAACTTACCATTGCCTTCACATGCATTTCTTTTAGATTGTGTGGATAGCTGCAAAGAATATAATGAGCAAACAGCTGAACTAAGAAGATTAAAATCTTTATCAGAACAGGAAAGGCAGAAATTTATTAAAGATAATGGCGAAATGACTGTTCTAAAACCAGACTCTCTTAATCCGCGTTTGAACGAACAGGGCTTCATCGAAAAAGTTTCACCGGAAAATTTTGATGCTACCTATTACCAGTTCACTGTTAGCAGCTTTGGCTGGTTTAATATTGATTTACTACTAAATGATCTGGATGGAGTTAAACAAAGTGAATTGCTTGTTAGAATCACAGGTCAATACAAAGACAGAGTAAATCTATTCCTCATTATTCCGTCGGTTAAAGTTTATGGTGAAGGTGGACCTGCAAACGGCAACAGTGGCAAGTATGCCTTCTTTACAAAGGACGGAAAAATTCCGCTACCGCAAAATGAAAAGGCATACATCCTCGCAATAACCGAACAGAGTGACAAGATTGCTTATATCCTAAAGGAATTTACGACAAATCTCCAACAGGAGTTTGATATTGAGCTAAAGGCTTCTTCCAAAGAACAATTTAAATCAGCAATGAAAAGTTTTGATATCGCGCGGCTGCACATTAAAGTAGATAAATCGAAAAATTCAGATTCAATAAGAGCAAAGGACAAAGAAATTAAGGATATAGATGCCCGATTAAAGCAGTCTGAAAGACTCAAACCCAAACGTTGTGATTGTAATTGCACAACCGGTACTTATCCTGCAATTGCGGACACTTCCAAAAAATAAAGGTGGTTAGAAGCATTTCACGATAATTCAAAACCCAATCCCAAACTTCTCCGCCAGATACTTCAAATCATCCAGCACCACAGGCATCAATGGAATACCATGTTTCATACGTTCCGCCTCCATCTCACGTTCGGGATCACCCGGAATGATCACACGCTTCTGCCCTTCTACCGTCTTTGCACTGCGGAAACGCTGTATCCATTTATCCATATTCTTTTTAAAATCCTCTGCAGGACGAAATGCATCAATACGCATTGCACCAAAGAAATGACCGATGCCTTTACCCGGCTGTTCATCCGGCATGGGTACATAGGCAGGAAATGGAGGAACCCACGGACCATAATTTGCACCACTGAGCACCGCTGATAAAATATCTACAATAGCACCCAGTGCATATCCTTTATGACTGCCGTGCTCACGGTCACCTCCAAGTGGTAATAAGGCGCCGCCTCCTTTTAATTCATGCGGATTCGTGGAAGGTTTGCCTTCTTTATTTTGTATCCAGCCTAATGGAGCGACCCCATTCTTTCGTTGCAATATTTCCAGCTTACCATTTGCAGCAGTTGTAGTAGCCATGTCTGCAACGAATGCCGGTTCGCTACCGGCAGGTATGGCCACACAAATCGGGTTTGTACCCAATAAACGCTCAATTGAAAATGTCGGCGATACCAATGGACTTGCATTTGTCAATGCTATACCAATCATATCATGTTCAAGCGCCATCATCGCATGATAGCCGGCAATGCCAAAATGATTACTGTTTTGTACACTTACCCAACCTGTACCCACATTCTTTGCCTTCTCTATAGCCACCTGCATCGCCCAGGGAGCGATCACAAGACCGAGACCACTATCACCATCTACTACTGCAGTTGAAGGTGTTTGATGAATGATGTTAATATCGGGCGTTGCATTTATCCGGTTCACCTCCCAAAGACGCACATAACCACTCAATCTCGCTACACCGTGTGAATCAATCCCGCGAACATCTGCGGACAATAGTACTTTAACCGCCAGCTCCGCATCTTTTTCAGAACAACCAATCTTTTGTAAAATCGCCTTTGCTAAATCAAATAATTGCTGGTAAGAAATCTTATGTTGCCCCATGCAGCAAAGATATTGGAAACCCCAATCCCCAACGGAGATTAAAGAAGATGCATAAAAAAAGATACCTGCAATCAATGCAGGTATCTTAAATAAACATCAAAGGTTTTTTTAAGAATGATCGTTCACCCATTTAAGCGCACGCCATTCACCATTCACGTTCACGCCTTCAGCTTCATCCCCACCGGGTCCCAATTAATGATCTTATTCTGAAAATAACTTGCATTGGCAGCAAGACAGGGCGCTGCTGCCCGGAAACCGGTAACCGGGTTTTCAATCACTTCCTTACCCTCACGCACACCCGAAAAGAAATTAGCGAAATGTTCAACGTGCGAATCGTAACCATCCGGCACTTTATATTCTATATTGGGTTTTGTCGGTTGTTTCTGATCTTCTGCCGACCATTTCTTATTATAGGCACTCTTTAATTCGTCCTGCATCGATTGAGGATAGGTAATGATCGCATCCCACCCGCCGATGCCCGGTGCTTTTGGCATCAGGCTATGCGTGATCTTTAATCCTGTCCAGTCTTTTTCCATGACACCTTCGCTGCCTATCAACCGAACCATGCCATTTTCACCGCTGCCACTGATAAAATTAACGCGAAGCATCACTTCAAATGCAGGATGTTCTTTGGTCGCGGGATAATGCATGATGGAGGTCATTACATCTGGTACATCGCGGCCATCTTTCCAGTAACATAATTGGCCTGAAGAAAATATTTTTTCCGGACCGGCCGAACCGGTGATATAATGAATACCTGTCAGCAGGTGCACAAACAAATCACCCGACATACCCGTGCCAAAATCTTTATAGTTCCTCCACCAGAAAAATTTCTTTTCATCATATTTCGGTTTCGGGTTCATACCGGCTACATACCGATCCCAGTCTACTGTCTGAGGCGATTTATCGGTGGGCATTGTATATTCCCAGGCGCCGAGAGCACTTTGCCTGTCAAAATTTGCTTCCACGCAATTTAACTGGCCTATTTCACCAGCCTTAAATAATTCTCTTGCCTTTGCATAGTCAATACCACTGATACCCTGGCTGCCCACCTGCATTGTTTTCTTCGATTTTTTCCATGCATCGATTACACCGAGCCCTTCATTTAACTTATGCACCATTGGCTTCTCACAATACACATGTTTGCCTGCGTTCAATGCGTCTGTGGCGATCTTTGCATGCCAGTAGTCATTTGTAGCCAGTATAATCGCATCAATATCCTGCCGGTGTAGTATCTCACGGTAGTCCTTAGTCGTAAACAGGTCTTTACCATGTTGTTCTTTCATTCGGTCAAGACGACCGCTATATAAATCACAGGCGGCTCCTATTTCCACACCAGGCACTTTCAACGCGGCTTCGAGGTCGCTGTGACCCTGTATGCCCGTACCTATAACGGCAATGCGCACCTTGTCATTGGAAGAAAAAGTCCTTTCAAACGGAAGTATTTTGGTTTCATATCTTTCTTCAGCCATCAGTTTAGACATGCTGCCGCTGCCGAAAATCAACGCGGTGCCGCCCAGGTGCTGTAAAAAAGTACGACGGGATGATTGTTTTGCCACTGTCAATAAATTTTATGCGAATGAAAAAATTATTTTAATGCTGCTACCTGGTCGTGAAAGAATTTAACTTCCTGTATCACATCCGGCACATTGTTGTTCCAATTATCTTCTCTTTCAATGGAAAACATCCCGGTAAAGCCCTGGCGTTTAAATTCTGCGAATATATCCGGCCATTTATTCACTCCCGTTCCCGTAATAACATCATCCGCCTTTGGGTTACCGAATTCTTTTACATCTTTAAAATGTGCACCGATGATATGTCCTTCCAGTTTTTTCAGGCACTCCACAACGTCGAGCCCGCTCCTGCTCCAATGTCCGAGATCAGCGCATGACCCGATATTCGGATGACCTTTTGCCGCCGCCAATACAGAATCGGGGCTCCAGTAATGACTTGGTTTTGGATGATCGTGAATAGCTGCTTTAACGCCGGTTGCGCCTGCAAGACTGTCCACTATTCCCCAATCTTTATCTTCCGGTTCAACCGTCACATACTGCAATCCCATATCTTTTGCGAATTCGAAAAGCTTTTGCCAATCCTTGGCATTTTTGCCACCTGTCACACCAAAAGCCATCATAGTGAGACCTTTTGACTTCAACAGGTCTTTCAATTTGGTACGGTCAGCCGCTGATAATTCGGGACCCATTGTTGCACCTTTGCTGAAGTCGCCGCCCATTTTTTGCCCGGGAAATGCTTCAATGAATTTCACACCGGCACTATCCGCTTTATTCAATGCTTCTGTCACGGTAAATAAGCGGAAAGTCCATAGCTGCACGCCGATCTTCCATTGATCCGTCACACTGGTATTGACTGCTGTCGTTGAATCTGTTTTTGCCGCTGTTGTATCTGTCGTTGAGGCGGACTCATTACTGCTGTTGTTACAACCAATCATTATCATGGCTGCTAAAGAAAGGCATCCAATAGTTTTTTTCATCTGGCGAAAATTAATTTGATTGAATATTTTTAAGAGTGCTGAAGTTAAGAATTATTCCTAACTGAAGCATCCCGTTCTTACAATGCAATCGCTTTCGTCAATTTTTTGGAGCCCGGCTTAAGTATTGCTATTAAGCTGACGTTGCGACGCTCCGTTCATCATTCTGTCCATTATTGAGCCGGAAGAGTCTTTAATCTCATCAATGAGTTTGAATTCTGATGACTGGCACAATTTAAAAACCAGTCATGTGCTACCATCGGCACAACCCGGAGGGTTGAACATACATAACCACCGGTGCAACCGGTGGCTATATGAAAATGGTCTCAACAGAATCCGTAAAAAAGAAACCGCCCCGCAAACGCCTACTTCAATCCATACTTACTCTTGTACCGTTCATACAACTGTGTCTGTTTGTTCTGAAGACTTACCTCACGGCCCTGGATAAACGCATTTGTTACAACACTCGTACGCATATCGAGTATATCGCCCTCGCTGATCACAATATTTGCATCTTTGCCTGCTTCGAGCGAGCCAGTACGATCATCAATGCCCAGGATCTTTGCAGCATTCAATGTTATTGCAGTCAACGCTTCCTCTTTTGTTAATCCGTATGCTACAGACGTACCGGCATTGAACGGAAGATTGCGATGCCTTGCACTCTCATCATCATCATTTAATGCAAAAAACACACCGGCCTTTTTCAACATCGCAGGAGTTTTATACGGTTGGTCCACGTCATCATCATCTGCTGTTGGTAAGGTATGTTCCTGGCTAAGAATAACGGCGATATTATTTTGCTTCAACAGGTCCGCTACCTGGAAGCTTTCAGAAGCGCCGACCAGTACCACATCAAATCCAAATTCTTTTGCAAAATCAATAGCAATGAGAATTTGTTTAACAATATCACAATGAACAAAAAACTTTTGTTTCTTTTCAAATAAAGGCTTTAACGCCTCAAACTTAAGATTGGTTTCTTTATGTGCTGATTCCTGCAAATAACTCTTTGCCTGGCGAAAAAATTCTTTCACCTTCTCAATTTTTTCAAGCCCCTCTTTCACCGGGTCTCCCTGCTGTGGCTGCTGAAAGAAAGGGTTTCGGCGACGGACCAGCAGATTGGGCATGATAAAATGAACGGCAATATCCGTTTTATAAGCCGCATCTTCATAGTTCCATGCATCGAGCTGTACAACAGATGAAGTTCCCGGCAACAAATCGCCGCCGGGGTATGTATTTGCCAGCAGAATTCCATTCGCCCGAAGCGTACCAATGATCTTTGAATCTGCATTGTAAGCAACAATAGAACGGACATTGGTATTATACTCACCCAATTCATCAAAGTCATTACTTCCTCTAACGGCGTTCCCTCCAATTTCCTTCAATCCTAATTGAGTTGAAGATAAAATCAATCCCGGGTACACGTGCTTACCCTTTGCATCGTATACTTTCACATCACCGGATGGTATGGAAACATCGGTACCTACTTTTTCGATCTTACCATTATTTACCTGGATCGTTCCGTTTTCAATCACCTGCCCGTTCCCAACATGTATCGTCGCATTTTTTATAAAAAACGTTCCTTTATTTTCCTTTGCCGGATATACATCATCCTGTGCAAAAGATGATACCGTTAAGGACAGAATGAGAATAGGTATAAAAAGAATTTTTTTCATCGTTTGAAATTTTAATTGTTAGCGTTTGTTTCATCGTCAGTTGTTTCCAGCAGTCCCAACTTATGATCATGATCACCACAGGTAAGCATAAGATGTGCGCTGGGCCTTGCCGGCATTGCAGATCCGCCAGTTTTACCTTCAGCGATCATTTTCTGTATTAGCCTGTTTCTTTCTGCAGCGATTTGCTTGCGCAGTTGCATATCCCTGTCCCTGTCGAAATAAATGGTACCGTCAACAATTGTATATAACGCCTTCGCATAAATGCTTAAAGGATTGTCGCTCCACAAAACCAGATCTGCATCCTTGCCCACTTTAATGCTGCCCACTTTGTCATCTACATGCAGGGCTTTCGCCGGGTTCAGCGTTACCATTTTAAACGCATCTTCTTCGCTCATACCGCCATACTTTACACTTTTGGCCGCTTCCTGGTTCAACCGTCTTGCCATTTCAGCATCATCAGAATTTATACAAACATTCAATCCTACACGCTGCATGATTGCCGGGTTCTGCGGAATAGCATCCTGCACCTCAAGCTTATAGGCCCACCAATCAGAGAAAGTAGAGGCATTAGCGCCATGCTCTTTCATTTTATCGGCCACTTTATAACCTTCCAGGATATGCGTAAATGTGTTCACCCTGAATCCGAATTTCTCTGCTACGCGCATTGTATATATAATCTCCGGTTGCACATAAGAGTGACAGGTGATAAATCTTTTCTTATTCATTATCTCTACCAATGCGTCCAGTTCAAGATCACGGCGAACAACCATCGGCGCCGCACCTTTCTTCTTGTTATTCTCGTCTGCCTCTTTTAATTTCTTTTGATAATCAGTTGCCCTGGTAAATGCATCCATCAGCACTTCTTCTACGCCCATACGTGTATCGGGGAACCTGGTATTGCCGCTTGGCTGCGCGGTTCTTTTCACATTTTCACCCAGGGCAAATTTGATAAATGGATCAGCGCCTTTGAATTTCAACTGTTCATCGTTTACACCCCACCGTAATTTTATCAATTGTGTTTGCCCCCCAATCGTATTTGCAGAACCATGCAGAATATGAGAACTTGTAACACCCCCGCTCAGGCACCTGTAAATACTAACATCTTCGGGGTTGAGATTATCGGCGATGCGAACTTCAGATGTTACTGACTGAGCACCTTCGTTAATCGAAAAAGCAGCAATATGCGAATGTTCATCAATGATACCGGGTGATAAGAACTTACCGGTACCATCAATCGTTTTTGCACCGGCATCCGTCAAATTTTTCCCGATCTGGACGATCTTTCCCCCTTTTACCAATACATCTGTATTTTCCAATCTTCCTTCTTTTTCATTTGTCCAGACCGTCGCATTTTTAATCAAAAGATTTTCCTGTTTCGGCACTTCTTCCGATCCGTACGAACCAAACGGGTAAGTTATTTTTCCGAGACGCGGAGGCGTCTTTTTCTTTGTACTATCTGTAGTTTCATTTGCTTTGGTTAATGTTGCTGTCCATAAAACCGCATTCCCTAAAGTATCTACACCGTTGCCCTGCCATACCGGGCCGTTGTTCACGCCACTTAACCGCATTGAAGGACCCTCAGATTTCCCGGTTTTCTTTCCACCTTTTGCCGTATCCGTTTCGGGTTTTTTAGAAGCAACAAGTGGAAAATTCAGTTTCACCAATTTTCCATCGTAACTGAATTTTGCTTTCAAGGTATCTTTTCCGATTACGTTTGCTTCATTTATACTTTTCACATCCAGCGTATAGTTTGTTGCACTTCCACCGGCATTGATTGTAAGATTATAGGTGCCCGCAACATTTATCCACGCTTCTTTCTTTACGTCGTATTCATCACCCTGTACCCAGTTTTCAATAATATTTGTTTTCTCATTGAATAAAGGACCGGTTGTAATTAAAAAATTCGCGAGCTTTCCTTCATCAAGACTTCCTACCTTATCATATACGCCAAGCAACGTAGCAGGAGTTTTTGTCAATGCTTCGAAAGCTTTATTTTCACTCAACCCATATTCAATCGCTTTCCGGAGATTTGTCCAAAACTGTTTTACATCTTTCAGTTCAGCCGATGTCAAACAGAAAGGGATATTCGCTTTTTCGAATGCAGCCGGATTTGCCGGTGCCAGTTCCCAATGTTTTAAATCTTCCAGTGAAACAAACCGTGCATCATTCGGGTCTTCTACGTCCTGTGCCTGGGGAAAATTCAACGAAAGGATATAAGAAGCTTTTGTTGCAGCAATATCATTGATACGCTGATATTCATCGCCACCTCCTTTTATAATGTATTGCACGCCGAACTCATCGCCGATGCGGTCTGCACGTATATCCCCCCATTTATCAGCTGACTCAAATATCTGTGGCAAACTTTGATTGTCGTTCCATGCCTGCAGGCTCATGTTCACCCCTTCACCAACAGGTTTATTTTTGTACCATTGTGCATCAAGATAGGTTTGTCGAAGCAATGCAACGCTTCCCATCATAGAGCCGGGATAGCTTTGTGTGGAAATACCTTTGCTGAATGAATAATTCGCCGACGCTTTTTCTTTTACAATAACCAGGTTTTCTTTTTCATCCGCCAGGGTGACGAATACACCTGTGCCTCTTGCTATTCCATCTTTCTGATGCGTCAGTACCGATCCAAAACCAATCTCACGAAGAGGTTTTGCTTTGTTATCATCGGCTGCAAATAAAGATGCGCCATCTACTTCGCTGCGGATAGCCTGGTTCCATCCATAAGCACCTTTTGTATTGGATAAAAATTGTTGAGGGCCAAAAAAACCGCCGCCACCGGCTTGTGGTCTTTGCGGAATGGGTATTCCATAATCACTGTAAATATCTACCAGTGATGGATAAATGAATTTACCGCTGCAGTTTATCAAAACAGCTTCTTTTGGAACGGTTACATTTGTACCAACGCTGACAATCTTTCCTTTGCGGATAATCATTGTCGCATTCTTCAGTGTAGTTTGCCCATCTTTTACAATGGTAGCGTTGGTGAAAGCAAAATAGCCTTCGCGGGGATCAGTTATGCCATTGACAGGAAATGTTTGTTGGGCTTTCATTGCAGGAGAAAAAAATAACAGCAATGACAGCCACCCAAGGCTTCTCAATTTTCTCATATGTGATTGGTTTTTTTGAAAGTTATTGAAAAAACGAACAAAAGAATTTTCGCAGGCAGGAATAACTTACTCACCAGGAAATCAAACTCAATAAGACGGTGAAATAATAAAAACCTTTCGCTTGCAGCAAATTTTAATATTCACAACGATTGCACATTTATGAACGCGTTAAAAAGCTTCGAAAAGAAATACAGAAGAACGGATCCCAACATCACCATCGGCACCGGTATCCCATGAAAAACGGAAGCTGGTATCAATATATTCCTTCTTACTTTTGGTACTGGAAAATACTATTATGATCGCTGCGAAAGACAAATTTTATATGCCTGATTTCCGGCTCTCTCCGCATATTGACCAGGTAGGCATTGAAGAACGGGCTTCGCGATTTACAAAACGAAGCATAAAGAATGAAGCGAAACTGAATGGCCTGAAACTGGTGCTTAATATGATTGACCTCACCACGTTGGAAGGAAAAGATACTGAAGGGAAGGTAAAACAAATGTGTTACAAGGCCATGCACCTTCATGATGCTTACGCGGGATTGCCGGCAGTTGCAGCAGTATGTGTGTATCCATCGATGGTAAAGACTGCAAAAAAAGCAGTGGAGGGCTCGGGTATAAAAGTAGCGTCTGTGGCAACAGCTTTTCCAAGTGGACAAGCTGCCCGTGAAGTAAAACTGAGAGACACAAAGTACGCGGTATCGCAGGGCGCCGATGAAATAGATATGGTGATCAGCCGCGGCAAATTTCATGAAGGAGAATACAATTTTGTTTTTGATGAAATAGCTGCTGTAAAGGAAGCTTGCGGTGATGCGCGACTGAAAGTAATCTTGGAAACAGGCGAATTAGGAACATTTGATAAAGTTCGTCGCGCCAGTGATATTGCGATGTATGCCGGTGCTGATTTTATAAAAACATCTACCGGCAAAATACAACCGGCGGCGACAATGCCTGTAACACTTGTTATGCTCGAGGCAATCCGTGATTTTTACTATGATACCGGTAAAATGATCGGCATGAAACCGGCGGGTGGTATATCCAAATCGAAGCTGGCATTGCACTACCTTGTCATGCTAAAAGAAACGCTCGGTGATGCATGGATGAATAATGAATGGTTTCGGTTTGGAGCGAGTAGTCTCGCTAATGATGTGTTAATGCAGATAGTGAAATTAGAAACAGGCGTGTACCAGGCGGCGAATTATTTTAGTGTGGATTAGGTGACCTGATTTGACGGTGCTCCGTCTGACCATCAAATAATAAAGCCTCAGTTCATTGCTCAATGGTGACAGAACGATGAAGAGTGCGACGCAACGAAAGGTGATCAGGATTGCTGTCGCTGGGTAAATAAAAATTTAAATATGCCTTCAGTTAAAAAGACAAATTCAGCACAAAAGAATAATACGCTGAAACTGAATTTTGATACTTCGTGGTCCTACGCCCCTGCGCCGGAGAGTAAAAGTGCGGCTACAATCAATCCTCAATATGATTTATTTATCGATGGACAGTGGCAAAAACCGCTTAGCAAAAAATATTTCAACACCATTAACCCCGCAAATGAAGAAAAGCTAAGCGAAGTAGCAGAAGCCAATGAAGCGGATGTGGAAAAAGCGGTTAGGGCTGCCCGTAATGCATACGAAAAATACTGGAAAAAATTAGTACCCAAAGAAAGGGGAAAATATATTTTCCGTATTGCAAGAATGGTACAGGAAAGAGCAAGAGAACTTGCTATTATTGAATCACTCGACGGCGGCAAACCAATCCGCGAAAGCCGTGATTTTGATGTGCCGACCGCTGCCAATCATTTTTTCTATTACGCAGGCTGGGCCGATAAATTAGAATATGCATTCCCCAATCGCACAACAGAACCACTAGGTGTAGCGGGACAAATTATACCCTGGAATTTTCCTTTATTAATGGCCGCATGGAAAATCGCTCCGGCATTGGCAACAGGAAATACAGTTGTGTTGAAACCTGCAGAAACGACGCCATTAACAGCATTAAAATTAGCGGAGATCATACAGGAAGCCGACCTGCCGCCTGGTGTAGTGAATGTCATTACCGGTGCAGGGGCTACAGGTGCTGCAATCGTCAATCATCCGGGTATAAATAAAATCGCATTTACAGGTTCGACTGAAGTTGGAAAAATTATTCAACGTGCAATTGCAGGAAGTGATAAAAAAGTAACCTTGGAGTTGGGTGGTAAAGCGGCAAATATCATTTTCGAAGATGCCCCGATAGACCAGGCTGTTGAAGGGGTGATCAATGGTATTTACTTCAACCAGGGTCATGTATGTTGTGCCGGTTCGCGATTGTATGTGCAGGAATCTGTTGCGAAGAAAGTAATAAAGAAACTAAAAGACAGAATTGAAACATTAATTGTTGGCGATCCGCTCGACAAGAATACGGATATCGGTGCTATTAATTCAAAGCAGCAGCTGGAAACAATTCATAAATATTTAAAGATCGGCAAACAGGAAGGCGCAGAAATGTATGAAAGTTCCTGCTCGTTACCCGGAAAAGGATTTTGGTGCCGGCCGACGTTGTTTACCAATGTTGCGCAAAGTAACCGGATAGCACAGGAAGAGATATTCGGACCGGTACTGGCAATCCTGACATTCCGAACAGACGATGAAGTAATTGAAAAAGCGAATAACTCACCGTATGGCCTAAGCGCAGGAGTATGGACAGATAAAGGTTCAAAGATTTTCAATATGACAAAGAGAATGCGTGCGGGTGTTATTTGGGCAAATACTTTTAATAAGTTTGATCCGTCTTCGCCATTTGGCGGTTATAAGGAAAGTGGTTTTGGAAGAGAAGGTGGATTGCACGGCTTGCATGCATATGTGAATCTTGTAAATTAATCCCACTTAGCCACGAAACACACGAAGAAATCCTTTGTGTTCTTCGTTTCTTCATGGGAAAAATAAAACAGACTATGAGTAAGACCGAGATAAAAAAATCTGTGTTAAGCATCAGTGAGAATGGTTTGGAAAAACCGGTTTCAAACAAGCGATTAGCAGTGTTGAAAACTTACAAGATATATATCGGCGGGCAATTTCCCCGAACCGAGTCAGGCAGGTTTTATGTTGCAAAAGATTCATCTGGTAAGCAATTAGCCAACGTATGTCTCAGTTCCCGGAAAGATTTTCGCGATGCCGTCGTTGCAGCGAGAGGAGCGTTTGGTGGCTGGAGCAGTCGCGCTGCATTTAACCGCGGACAAATATTGTATCGGATGGCAGAAATGCTGGAAGGCAGAAAGGCTCAGTTTATTGATGAATTGATACAACAGGATTTACCAAAGGGAAAAGCAGAGAAAGAAATTAATACAGCTATTGACCGGTTGATTTATTATTCCGGCTGGTGCGATAAATTTCAGCAACTATTCAGTTCCGTTAACCCGGTTGCGTCTTCTCATTTTAATTTCTCAGTACCTGAGCCAACCGGTGTAGTTTCCATTATTGCTCCGCAAAATGATTCATTACTGGGATTGGTTTCGGTTATTGCACCTGTTATTGCCGGCGGAAATACCTGTGTTGTTCTCGCTTCGGAAACAAAGCCGCTGTGCGCGGTGACGTTTGCTGAAGTGCTCAATTCGTCTGATCTTCCCGGTGGAGTTGTCAATATTTTAACAGGAACCGTAAAAGAACTCGCATCCTGGTTCGTTGATCATATGGATGTAAATGCAACCATTTATTGTGAAAATGATTCTGTTATTCAGAAGATGATGCGCGATAAAGCGGCTTTAAACCTGAAAAGAGTTTTCTTTTATAATGATATAAACTGGAACGGTGATAAAGGGCAATCTCCATATTTCATAATGGATACGCAGGAGATTAAAACAACCTGGCACCCGGTAGAGAATATTGCCGGCGCAGGGGGAGGTTACTAAGTTTAAGGCTGAAAGTTCTGTGAACAGAAGAACCATTAATAATGAAAGGATTTTTCATTGAAACAACTTTAAACTTTAAACTGTTAAACTGTAAATCTTTGTTTGGTAAGATATTTGAACAACAATAATTCATGAAACTACTTTTTTCAGCAGTCGGAATTTTCTTTTTCACGGTCTGCAGTTTTTCACAGGATACAACATTGAAAGCGATGGATACCGGTTCCTCCGTTGTTATTCATAAAGACCAACGGGTGGACATGCTTATCCGCAAACAAATTGAAATCAATGAAGAGACCAGCAGGGATGCCAGGCGTATTGCGAGAGGTTTTCGCCTGCTTGTTGTAAATACCAACAACAGAGAAGATGCGCTATCGGCTAAAACCAAAGTATACACTTATTTCCCCGAATTGAAACTTTATCTTATTTATCAATCTCCTTATTACAAATTAAAAGTCGGCAATTTCAAAGAAAGAAAAGATGCGGAAGCGTACCAGAAAAAGCTGAATGATTTTTTCCCAAAAGGAGTATTCGTCATCAATGACATCATAGAAGTAAAACTGGATACTGATCCGCCGGACAATACGCCGCAAAATTGATTGCCGCCAGCAACATTGTGTTTGGTTATTACCTTGCCGGGAGGCAGGGATTCTTTATTTTTGATGGATAGTTACAGAGTAATATGCTAAAGGAAGAAATAAAAAGACTGGCAAAACAATACGCCCCTGAATTTATTGACGTTCGCCATCATTTACATGCTAATCCCGAACTGAGCTACGAAGAATATGAAACGTCAATGTTTGTTCAGCAGCAGCTGCAAAAATTCGGAATTCCATTTGAAGTAAAAGCGGTTACAGGAGTAGTCGGCTTAATAAAAGGAAATAACCCCGGCAAAAAAACAATTGCGCTTCGTGCGGATATGGATGCGCTGCCAATAACGGAAGAAAACGACATTCCCTATAAATCTAAAAAGAAAGGCATCATGCATGCCTGTGGTCACGACGTGCATACAACCTGCCTTCTGGGTGCTGCAAAAATTCTGAATGAATTAAGGGATAAATGGGAAGGCACAATCAAATTGATCTATCAACCGGGTGAAGAAAAAAATCCCGGCGGTGCAAGTCTGATGATAAAAGATGGCGTGCTGGAGAATCCCAGGCCTTCTGCGATATTTGGCTTGCATGTGCACCCGGGATTGCCACTTGGCAAAACCAGCTTCCGCGAAGGCAAAGTAATGGCCAGTGCAGACGAACTGTATATAACGGTAAAGGGCAAGGGCGGACATGCCGCCTCTCCCCATTTATGTATAGACCCGATACTCATTGCATCCCATCTCATCACGAGCCTGCAACAAGTGATAAGCCGGAACAATAATCCTTATAACCCTACTGTTCTTTCGATTACTTCTTTCCAGGGAGGCACGACAACCAATGTCATACCCAATGAAGTACAATTGAAAGGCACATTCCGATCCATGGATGAAGAATGGCGGTTTAAGGGACATGAATTGATCCGGAAAATTTCAACTGATCTTGTCCACAGTATGGGCGGTCAAATTGATTTGACGATTGATGTCGGTTATCCGTCCGTATACAACAATGAAAAATTGAACAGTGTAGCGAAACAAAAGGCAGGAGAATTTATGGGGCAGGAAAACGTGGAAGAAACGGAAAAAAGAATGGGTGCAGAAGACTTTGGCTATTATTCCCAATTAATTCCCGGTTGTTTTTACCGGTTGGGTGTAATGAATGCAGAAAAAGGAATTACATCAGGCGTTCATACGCCCACATTTAATATTGACGAAAATGCAATTGAAATCGGAATGGGAATGATGGCCTGGCTGGGAAGTAGCGTAGAATTTTAATTTCCAATAAATAAAAAAGTTCAGCGCCACGATCAACTGCTGAACTTTTCACCTTATAAATTTTCAAACGTTTTACCTCTCTTTATACATTCCCAAAAACTTCTTCGACTCAAACTCTTTCTGTGCGGGCTTCATCGCATCCTGCGCCAATTTTCTTAATTGATTGGAGCCATTACCCGGCATCACCCTGAACGATCCGGTGGTTATATACTTCAACGCTTCGGCGAGGCACGGTTCGTCCGGATCTCCCCAATTTTTATTTACGCCATCCGGTGTCAACTTATCCGGCGCAAATCCTGAATAATAATCAGCGCTGCCTGCACTGTTAATCGTTCGGAAGGAGATAGGATAAATATCGTAATCAAAAATATCGATTGGGAAAAAGCCAACCGGTTTACCATACGTTGTATCACCGATCAGTTTCACGTCCATGTATGGGCGAAGATTATTAATTGTTAACTCACTCGCCGAAGCGGTGGAGTTAGACACAATAAAAAATACGCGGCTTAAATTCAGGGTTCCTGCTTTTTTATAATTTACAGTATTAACAGTTTCTGAAAATGAAACATTATCAAACCCGGGCTTTTTCTTCAGCAATGGAAAATTTCCCTGTTGCAGTTGCTGATTGAATTCATACGTATACATTTTCTGGTTATTCGCGGCTAACGGTGCAATGAGATCAGACAATGTATCCTGTGTTTCCGTTGAGCCGCCACGGTTATAACGAAGATCAACAACCAGGTCGGTAATTCCTGCTGATTGAAATTGTGTGAACGCTGTCGCCAGTTCTGCTCTCGATGGCGCATCGAAGAATTGATTAAATACGAGGTAGCCGATCTTATTTGATCCTGAATTGAAAACCTGCGTATATAAAACCGAATTAGCCTGGTAGCTTGTTTGATTCAGTGTAAGCGTAGCAGTTGTACTATCTGGTTTCATAAACTCAAACGTTGCCGAAGTAGCTGTGCCGAAGAATGTGTTATTCAACACATCAATGCTTGCCTGGTCGTAGTTTAATTGCGTACCATTTACTTTGTTTATCCGCCATCCTCTTGTTACGCCGCTCAGACCGGCGTTGGATTGGCTATATACATAATTGACAAACCAATAAATGGAATCTACAGGTTCGGCCTGGTCAATTGAATATGATTTTACAAGAAATCCAAAGTCGGTGCCCGCGCCCGTTTGTATGCCATCCGATTCTTCTTTGGTAACAACGAAACTATACCTGTCCAGCGATTCCAGCTTTCGTATTGCATTCATCACGTTTGTTGCAGATGTCAATTCATCTGATCCGGCATATTGCCTGGGATTAAATTGACTATAAGAAGGTAACACGCTGTTCCAGAAATACACTTCCTGCGAATAGAGGTAAACGGAGTCCATCAGTTTGTCTTGCTCCGTACCCGTTGAGGGGGGTGTGTTTGAACTATCGGAACTATTTTTTTTACACGAAAAGAACAGAATCGAAGCGGCCAAACTTAGAAAAGCCAGCTTAGTTTTCATAACCAGCATATCATAATTTTTAATTAGAACTGTATAATTAACGGAAAATTGCGGGATTTAGTTGTTCCTGTCGGCAACTTCCGGGAAATTAACGACTAATTAATAAAAAATTATGCCGGGTCACGATTGAACTATATCAAAATGTGCCAATAAAATTCGGAAAACGTAAATCAGTGCCTGCACTTAATTCAGCTATTTATTCAAATACAGATCCAGTTGATCAAATAAAGCCTGGCCATCGTGTGGTTGTTTTGCATTAGTCACTACTACTTCTCCCCTCTTGTCAATAACCACGTACCGTGGTATAAAGATCTGTGAAGTATCCAACGTTAATTGGCGAAAAAGCATTTCGTAATCATCGAAACCAAGAAAAATATGATCCCCTTCAACGTTGTATTTTCTTATTTGTCCTTTCCATAAATATCTGTTCCCTTCAGAAATGTAGAAATACGCCAGGTCCTTTCTTGACTTATACTTATTCTTCAACGAAACTGTAAAATCTCTGAATTCCTGCAAACAGGGGCCGCATGTTGTTCCCCAAAAATCAACGTATACAATTTTCCCTTCGAAATTTTTTTTATAAAAATTTTTAAAAGAATCGCCGCCGGGTGAAAATGAAAGAAACCTTACCTTATCATTTCTGATGATTTCATTGATGACAAAAATTTTTATCAAAAGAAACAACACAATACTGGATAAGGACATAAAAATAATCGCCTTGTTCACAGGCAACTTCGACCTTCTTTTAAATAGTCTAAAACAATAGAATGCCGCAATCAACGCGATTGCACCGCCGATGCCCTTTATAATAATCAATGTCGTAAGCGTATAATTTCTTTCGAAAAGTCTGTCCAGTATTTCCTTTTTCTGACTATTACTGAAATTCTCGTATGCCACAGAAATTATTTCTGATCGTACTTCTTTTTGCCAGTCAAAAGAATGTTGCAGGATATCCAAAAACAGCATGGGGACAATGCCTACCAATGCAATGGCGATCCATAAATACTTTGATTTAATCATAACTAAATCATAAAAAGACTTTTGCTTAAGCTATCCCCGTTCTTTCCTGAATTTCATATCAGCAAAAGCGAGAGCAATAAAACAAATAAAATAACCAATCGAGTTCCATTCATGATTGGTAAGGAAAGGAGCATTTTTCTTTTTGATTTCCTGGAGCGTAAGAATTGGATGAGCGTAAGGAACTTTATAAATATGCTCCCATCGTAATAGTATCAGTGCCGTTACTAATAACGCAAGCCCAATACCGATAGGTGCAATAAAATTCTTAAGCCGCAAACTCAGCCAGTATTGAATTGCGCTGATGCCCAGTGTGGACACATATGTTTTAAAACTAAGTTTTAATAAAAAGGCCCAACCCAGAGGCTGATGAAGGAACTGGTAGTTTTTATTAAGAAGGTTAACGACCACTGCACAGGTGATCATGCATAAGTCGAACAACAGGAAACAAAAAAGAATCATCAGCTGGATCGTCAGAAATTTAGAAAAGAAAATATTTCCCAGCGTTTGTGGCGAAGCAAATACCTGTTTCCATGTATTATTCTTAAACTCGATTTGCGAAATGAGGCTACAGGTTAAAATAACAAACATCGGCAACATAAACGCAGACAGTGCTTGCCATCCCGTCATAAAATGATTCTCCCACGAATTGTTCTTCAGTTGAACTGAAAATACCTCCGGTCTGAAGAAATACATCAGGAAAAAAATTGCAGGCACAAAGGCTGCTCCTATAACGCTCAGCCAGAAGGCAGCACTTCGTTTTGTTTTTATTACTTCAACACGTAGTGAGATCGCAAAGCTCATAAGTTATCACTTGTAATATCAATAAACAATTGCTCAAGATCGTTTTGCTGCGGATGTAACGAATAAACATCAATTCCGTTTTGTATCAGCAGGCGGTTAATAACTGCCGATTGCTCATTGTTTGTAAAAGGCAAAACGATTTTTCCGTTTTGTTGTTTTGGCATATACTTCAGACCTAAAATATCAACCGCTTTTGCATTGTCGTTCGTTGCTACTTCCAACAATGTTTGGCGGGTTTTCATCTGTTGCAATTCATTCAGGGTACCCTGGAAAAGCATTTTGCCTTTGTGAATAATGCCGACATGTGTAGCCATCCGTTCCACTTCATTCAATATATGGCTCGATACAAGTATTGTTGTATTATGTTCCTGATTAAGTTTTTTAATCAATTCACGCGTCTCAATAATTCCATTCGGATCAAGGCCGTTGGTAGGTTCATCGAGTATGAGAAGTTCCGGTTGATGTAATAAAGCTATTGCTATAGATAACCGTTGTTTCATGCCGAGAGAAAACTGCTTTGCTTTTTTACTGCCCGTGTTTTCCAACCCAACAATATTTAACACTTCGGCAATGCGGCTTTTGTTACATTGATAAATGAGCCTGTAGATCTCAAGATTTTCTTTCGCGGTTAAATGTCCATATAACGAGGGTTGCTCTATCAGCGAACCAATACGTTTCAAAACAGGAATACGGTGTTGTAAAAAATTTTTACCGAAAATTTCGATCTTTCCTTTTTGTATACGCAAAAGCCCAAGCACCAAACGAAGTGTAGTTGTTTTACCGGCACCATTCGGACCAAGAAAGCCATAGATACTTCCCTGCGGAACGTTCAGGCTTACATTGTCCAGTATCTTGGCCGATCTGTTAAATGAAAAATCAAGCCCCTGCGTTTGAATGATCAAGCCACTCATCTATTGAGACAAAAATTTTGTTTTCGAAATGTTTTTTCCGCTTAGCTGAACAGTAGAGGCATTGTCTGCATGAATCGAAATAGAATCAACTTGAGCCGCGCCATCTTCAAAGCGTGAAGAATCCATATTCAGATTCATTTCTTTGATCAGTACATTCGCCTCCAATTCGATCAAACTATGTGAAGCTTTTGCTACAGTGATCTTATTGAAATGATTTACGCCATGTGAGTTATCTCCATCTTCAAACGAGAAATGAAGTTCTGAATTTGTAAGGTCAAACGAAAGTGATTGCGCCGATGCAGGATCTTTGCTTCCTTTTATCTGAAGATTGCATGATTCCGATTGGATATTTTCGATGCCGGGCAGATAAATAATTACATCACGGTAATTTCTCTCCCGGTCAAGATTATTGTTCCAATGTTCGACCAACGTATCCCCGTTTAAGGATAGCACTCCGTTAACGACGTCATGGCTGATTTCCCGGCCACCTACCTTCAGCACTTCCAGCTTTGCTGTATCAGACGGAATGATTTTTACATTTTGCAAACCGCTAAGCACCAGCGATCGCACGCCGCTTAATTTATACGTATCATAACGTTCTTTATGCAGCACCTGCATCGTTACAAAATCATTGCGTTTATATTTTGCATAAATCGCGGCGTGAATGGCTGTGATGATAACCAGGACAAGGAGTAATGTGCCTAATAAAATTTTATTACTTGTCTTCATGTTTATAGCAATTAGTTTACTGGAAATTTTGTTTTTTATATTTTTCAAACCGGGGCTTTAATTCTTCTATTTCCATCCCCAGCAAATACATATTCCTGAATACAGCCGGCATATCTTTTTCGGTAAATTCATTTTTGCGGTACTGCAAAGCATTCTTATAAGCATTCGATGAAACGAAATAGCCAATTCCACGCTGATTGTAAATAATTTCCTGTTGCTGCAAAAAATCAACGGCACGCATAGCTGTGTTGGGATTTACTTCCAGTTGTATCGCAAGATCTCTTACCGAAGGAATGCGCTGATCAGGCGACCACTCCTTCAGCAATATTTTCTCGCATACATAGTCTGCTATCTGCAGGTATATCGCTTGTGATTCTCTGAATTGCATAATTAGTCAGTTTAATTCCTTATATCTCTTTTTCCTTTACCCTGAAATAAGTTACCGTCCATAATATCGGGGCAAATGCATACTTCAACAGGAACGCCGCACCGCTGTTGATCCATTCAGGTAACCGTATAATTTTTTCTTCATTGCTGCCTGTATTTAACCGGTACGACGTAAGGCCTTCAAAATAATTTCCATCGGGCATAAACGAGTCCATTACTTTTCCCACAAACACAATAATGAATAACCATAACACGAGCAATGCCACTGTAGTTTTTATAAAACTAAACCGGCTGAAATAAACCGATCCCAATATGTACGCAGATTGAACAGCGAAATACGAAAGCAAAATGACGAAGTATGGATTAATGTCTCCCGTGTTCATTCTCCTGCTGTTCCAAAAAACATTTTCTACTTCCTGTGGCCTGAACACCTGCGCGGTTGAATGATGTTTCTGCCAATACGTATACGCTATTTCATTGCCGACTTTTACCATAATGATGTCCGACAGGTAGAAAATAAGCGTGTATGCAATAAAAAATACAACGACGCCATAAAGCAATGCACATAATGTCTTCTCCAGCTGTGATGCCGGCAGGGAGAGATAATTAATACCTTTCGCTTTGGACGCGAGTTCCGAAAACAAAGTACTCGCATAGAGACAACCCACGATAAATAAACCAACGAAGTAGGTACTCACCTGCGTTCCACCCGCCATCGGATGATACGGTTCCATGACAATATTGAACAAAAACCAGATGAGCATAATACCTGTTATTGCCGTTAGCCCGAGTAAATATTTCTTACGGTTCTCCGACCAATGTTTTGCTATTAATAGCAGCCACCTGCTGAAACTGAATGCCTGGTTCATACTATTTATTTATGCATTAAAAGCAGATTGAACGCCCTGCCTGTTTAGAATGATTGCTTTGTATAAAAGTTCAAGATCAATTTTGCTTTCATCCCCTTCCAGGTTCCTTGCAACGATTGCATTTCCCTTCAGAGAACTTTCACTATAAAGAGAATTTTTTATCTCATCTGCGTCATTCGATATTTTAAAAGAAAGTTTTGCCGCGATCCGCTCAATAGCCTGGTCAAAAAGAATGGAGCCATCATCAATAATGGTGACACGATCAATGAGATTTTCCAAATCCTTTACCTGGTGTGTACTGATGACGATACATTTTTTTTCATCCAGCGCACCCGCCATCACTTTGCGAAACTGGCTCTTACTCATAATATCAAGTCCGTTCGTTGGCTCATCCAGCAACAAAAACGAAGTATTGGCAGCAAGACCAAAGCTGATCAATACTTTTTTCTTTTGCCCATAACTCATGTGCTGAAGTGTGTTATCAGTTGGAATTTCGAATTCCTTTATATAATTTTCAAACTCACTCCTGCTGAACTTTGGATAAAAGCAAGCCTGGTGTTTTAATAAATAATCCAGCGGAACATTGGGTAAATAAAATTCTTCCGGCACCATAAACACATCCTGCAGAAAAGAAGGATGTCGCTTTCCGGGTGTATGGCCCGATACGGCAATACTGCCTTTATCCGGAAAGAGTAAACCGGCTATACCGCGAAGTAAAGTTGATTTGCCGGTGCCGTTTTTTCCAAGCAATCCATAAATATACCCGGGACTCAACTCAAGACTAAGCCCTGAAAAAACCTTTTTCTTGCGGTAGGAAAAGTGCAGATCATGAATGGAGATCATAAGCGGTGTTTTAGTGTACTACTTAAATAGTACACACAAACATAATCAATTTATTTTATCGCCCAAATATTTTTTCTGTCGTTTCATAAAAGATGTGCCCTGGTACTATTGTATTCTGTTGCGCATTTACCGAAACAAACCAAAACATTGCTAAAAATTGCCGGCGCAATTAATCGGTCACGATTTTTGTACCTTGCGCCCCGAACTAACGTTTACTATTTCGACCAGCCATTGATAAGCAGATGATAAAAAAAATCAGGAAGGCTGTAATAAAATCATGACTATGCAAAAAAACTTAAGGAAGCAGGATGCCCTTGAATACCACTCTAAAGGAAGACCGGGAAAAATTGAAGTTGTACCAACCAAAGATGCCAAAACACAAAGAGATCTCTCTCTTGCATATTCGCCGGGCGTAGCGGAACCCTGTAAAGAAATTGCGGCCAACGTTGAGAACGTATATAAATACACGGCGAAAGGAAACCTTGTCGCCGTAATCAGTAACGGTACGGCTGTTCTTGGTCTCGGCGATATCGGCCCGGAAGCAGGAAAACCTGTTATGGAAGGAAAAGGTGTATTGTTTAAAATCTTTGCCGATATAGATGTATTTGATATTGAGATCAATGAAAAAGATCCGGAAAAATTTGTACAGATTGTAAGAGCACTGGAACCAACTTTCGGCGGCATCAACCTGGAAGATATAAAAGCACCTGAATGTTTTTACATCGAAAAGAAATTAAAAGAACAGTTGAATATACCGGTGATGCACGATGACCAGCATGGCACAGCAATTATCAGTGCTGCTGCATTGCTGAATGCGCTTGAAATTCAAAAAAAGAAAATCGATAAGGTAAAGTTTGTGGTAAATGGTGCAGGCGCCGCTGCGATGGCCTGTGTACAATTGTATGTATCGCTTGGCGCTTTGCCGGAAAACTTTATCATGTTCGACAGGAAAGGCGCTCTTCACAAACACAGAACCGATCTTGATGAATTCAAACAACCTTTTGCCAATGCTGCCACTGAAATAAGTCTCGGCGACTCCATGAAAGATGCCGACGTTTTCATCGGCCTTAGTGCAGGGAATGTCGTTACTCCGGATATGGTGAAGAGCATGGCTAAAAACCCGATCGTATTTGCCATGGCCAATCCCGATCCTGAAATAAGTTGGGAAGATGCAACGAGTGCACGCAAAGATGTAATTATGGCAACAGGCCGCAGCGATTATCCCAACCAGGTAAACAATGTATTAGGCTTCCCGTATATATTCCGCGGAGCATTGGATGTGCGGGCAAAACATATCAACGAAAGCATGAAGCTTGCTGCTGTAAAAGCATTGGCCGAATTGACAAAGACTCCTGTACCCGATATTGTGAACCTGGCCTATAATGAAAAAAGCATGTCGTTTGGCCCCAATTATATAATTCCTAAACCGCTCGATCCCCGGTTACTCATCACCGTGGCACCGGCCGTTGCACGGGCTGCAATGGAAACCAATATCGCCCAGGCGCCGATCGCTGACTGGGATGGTTATATCAATACGTTGAATAAACGACTTGGCCTGGACAACCAGGTAATGCGTGTGATCGGTAATAAAGCCCGTAAAGACCCCAAGCGCATTGTTTTTGCAGAAGCAGATAATATTAAAATACTAAAAGCAGCACAAACCGTTTTTGATGACGGTATCGGCTACCCGATTTTGCTCGGCGATGAAAAGAAGATACGGGAACTGGCCATGGTGAATCATATAGACCTCGATGGCTTGCCGATTTTCGATCCGCGCAGTGATGAAATGGAAGAGAAAAGGCAGAAGTATTCAGCAATGTTTCTAAAAAAGATGGGGCGCAAGGGATACAATGCTTATGAAGCAAAGAAAATAATGCGCGACCGCAACTATTTCGGATGTATGATGGTGGAGTGCGGTGATGCCGATGCAATGATTTCGGGCCTGACGAAAAATTATCCGGACACGATTCGCCCCGCATTGCATACCATCGGCCTTGAAGAAGGTGTAAAACGGATTGCGGGAATGTACCTGATGCTGACTAAAAAAGGGCCGTTGTTCCTTGCCGATACAACGGTTAATTTCAATCCTACGGCAGAAGAACTGGCTGACATAACATTGATGGTC
>Ga0207683_10000786_pt1 | contig 28900 bp, 30 predicted proteins | sample KBSM73metaG_FD_184333 | JGI IMG/M metagenome (GOLD analysis project Ga0207683, IMG submission 184333) | Miscanthus rhizosphere microbial communities from Kellogg Biological Station, Michigan, USA - KBS M7-3 metaG (SPAdes) (version 2) | ecosystem: Host-associated > Plants > Roots > Rhizosphere >... | reverse complement strand
CAGTTCGGTCGCATCGTGCGGAGGCGGCTCGTCGTGAATCAGCGGGATTGACATACGCGCCAGCTCATCCATGGACTCGGGTTTGCGGATGAGTTCTTCGGCAAAGTAGGGACTATGCTCGAACAGATCCAGGGCTGTAGATGCAAGTTCAGGCTCGGCATTCAGCCGCTCGAGGCGGGCGGTGTCTGGCGAAAGACGTTCCAGGAAGTATTCGAAGGGGCGATAGCCGCGATGGAGGTCGGCGTGCGCGATGGCGGCTGCTAACGCGGGTGCGCGCTGCTCCAGCGCCTGAATCACAAATGCCGTGTGGCCTCCACCGGGCGAAAACGGCTCGCTTACAGCAGCTCCGGTTGACGACGGGCGGGAGTGTTTGACGACCCGGTCATACATCTCGAGGACTTGAGCAAAGTGACGATGCAATTCGCGCAAGAGCGATTCGGCCGAGAGCCCGCCGGGCATGCGACGCGCGATCAGCTCCAGCGCGGCGGGACCTTCAGGCAACCGGTGGGTCTGCCGGTCTTCGTCAAATTGCAGGCGATGTTCCAGATGGCGCAAGAACTGGTACGCGGACGCCAACCGTGCCGCCGCCTCCGGTTACCTCGTTCGCGATTGATGGAGGTGCCCGCAGCACGAGCGTAAGCGGCCCTGGCCAGAATCGGCCGGCGAGACGCTCCGCAAGTGGCGGGAGGAGCCCGAACCGCGCGAGCACCTGTTCGATGCCGGCTGCAACGAGCGGGATGGCCTTGCCGGCCTCGCGATCCTTGATCGTGAACAGTCGCGAGACGGCCGCCGGGTTGAACGGGTCGGCGGCAAGACCGTAAAGCGTGTCGGTCGGTACTGCCGCGATGCCACCCGCGCGAAGCACGGCTGCCGCGCGCCCAATCGACGCAGGATCGGGCGCGGCGGCACTCACGATGATGCGCAGCATCGGGTGGCTAGAAGCGGATCTTGACGTCTCTGCCTGGCGCGACGTGGATGCTGTCGATGAACCGGATGTAGTGGGGATCGTTCTGCATGATCACCGAGCTGGTGCGAACGCCTTCGCCGAAGAACCGGACGCCCCGCATCAGTGTGCCGTCGGTCACTCCAGTGGCAGCGAAGATGACGCGCGAACCCGGCGCGAGATCCTTTGCAAGATAGATCTTCTTGAGATCCGTGATGCCCATCGCGCGGCATCGCTCTTCGTCCTCGGGCGTTCGGATGACGAGACGCGCGAAGATTTCGCCGTTGAGGCAGCGCATGGCGGCGGCCGTCAGCACGCCTTCAGGAGCGCCGCCGGTTCCCATCACCGCATGAACGCCGGAGCCGACGACGGCGGCTGCGATTCCTGCCGAAAGGTCACCGTCGCCAATCAGTCGAATGCGAGCGCCGGTTGCGCGGATGTCGGCGATGAGCTTTTCGTGGCGGTCGCGTTCGAGCACCACGACCACCAGGTCCTCAACGCTGCGCCCCAGGGACCGGGCGATCGCCGCGAGATTCTCTTTCACCGGCGCGTCCAGACTGACGTGGTCCTTCGAACTCGGACCGACGACGAGCTTCTCCATGTAGAGATCGGGCGCGTGCAGCAGGCCGTCGCGATTGGAGGCCGCGAGCACCGCGATGGCGTTCGGGGCTCCCGTGGCGCACAGGTTCGTCCCCTCCAGTGGGTCGACCGCAATGTCGACCTGCGGGAAGTCGGCCGGGGATGCCGTACCGCGCGTCGCGTGCGGCATGCCGACCTTTTCGCCGATGTAGAGCATCGGCGCTTCATCGCGCTCGCCTTCGCCGATGACGATGCGTCCGTCGATCGGCACGGTATCCATCACGCGGCGCATCGCCTCGACGGCCACCTGGTCCGACTTGTGGCGCTCGCCCTGGCCCATGGTGTGGGCGCACGCGATGGCGGCTTCTTCAACGACACGCAGGAATTCGAGGGAGAGGTCTGGTTCCATGGCTATTGGCTCACGGCAGGCAATTCGCAACGGGTCGGACGGTCGGTGCGATATCCGAGCAGGTAGTCTGCCTGCATCAGCTTGTGAATTTCACGCGTGCCTTCATAGATGACTGCGCCCTTGCAGTTCCTGTAGAACCGGCCGACCGGGTATTCGTCGGAATATCCGTTCGCGCCGTGAACCTGCACGGCGTCGCCCGCCGCACGCTCGGAGGCGACCGTGGCAAACCACTTGGCGAGGCCGGTCTCGCGCGTATTGCGCCGGCCTTCGTTCTTCATCCACCCTGAACGCATCCAGAGAAGCCGCGCAGCCTGGTAGTCCGACTCCATCTGCGCGATCATTTCCTTCACGAGCTGGTGCTGCCCGATTTCGACGCCGAAGGTGTGGCGTTCCTTCGCGTACTTCACGCTCGCATCACGACACGCGCGAATCAGCCCCGTCGCGCCAGCAGCCACCGTGTAGCGCCCCTGGTCGAGGGCGAACATCGCGATCTTGAACCCTTCGCCGGGTTTACCGAGCAGGTTCTCCGCCGGCACCTCTACGTCGTCGAGCTTGAACCAGCCGGTGTTGCCGGCGAGGATGCCCCACTTCTCCTTCATGGGACCGCTGGAGAACCCCGCAAAACTGCGTTCGACAATGAAGGCGCTCAGGCCGCTCGGGTCGCGCTGCTGCTTCTTGTCGGTATCGGTCCAGGCAATGACGAGGAAGTTGTCAGCGACGTCCGCGAGCGAGATCCACGACTTCTCCCCGTTCAGGATGTATCGGTCTCCCTGCCTGACGGCGGTCGTCTGGATAGCGCGCGCGTCGCTGCCAGCGCCCGGTTCGGTCAGGGCGTAGCCGGCCACACGCATTCCCTGTGCCTGCGGGACGAGGTATCGCTGCTTCTGCTCTTCGGTCCCCCACGCGAGCAGCGTGAGGCAGTTGAGTCCCGCGTGGACCGACATGATGACGCGCAGCGAGGTATCCACGTACTCGAGCTCTTCGCTGGCCAGCCCGAGACAGATGTAGTCCATGCCGGCGCCGCCGTACTCCTGCGGAATCGAGATGCCGAGGAGCCCAAGCCTCGCCATGCCGCCGAGGATACGTTCGCGATCGAAGCGGTGCCGGCGATCGTCCTCTGCGATGTGCGGCGCGACGTCGCGTGCCGCCCACTCGCGAACCGACTGCTCGAGCAGCCGCTGTTCGTCAGAGAGGTCGAAGCCGATCATGGAAGTGCCGGAATCGTATCACGCGCCCGAGCGCAGCCGCACGTGCGCGGAGGTCCCGCGAGTGGCGTTCAGAACTGCGGCGGCGCTCCCGCCGTTGACCGAGATCTCGAGCCGTCCGGTGGACCCGATGACGGCGCAGAGCGCCCCGTGCGCAACGTCGGCGTAGTTTCCTGCCACGCCGTCGATTGTCGCGCCCGCGATATCGATGGACACGGCGGTACCCAGTGCCGCCAGCTCTTCGTCGTCGATGTTGGTGATGAGATTCCCGAAATGGTCGACGCGGATCACGACGCCGTCGATGCCCTTTCCCAACCTGGTCGCAGCGGGTGCCTTCAGTTCCACGAGATCGGCCACCGCCGGTCCCATTTCGAAGAGTTGCGCGCCGCACGCGAGCCACGCAGCCGCCGGTGCGAAACGATCGCGCCCCTCGAACGTGCGGCTGACGCGGTTGAGCGCGAATCGCCGCTCCTCGATCGAGACGGCGGTGTGGCGCGGCAATCGCGCCAGCGCCAACGAGAAGAGCCCGTTGTCCGGACCGACGAAACGGATGTCGCCTGCCTCGATCGCGACGCCTCGCCGGCCGGAGCCGACGCCCGGATCCACGACAGCGACGACGATGGTGCCTGCCGGGAGGTACGAGACGATGGCTTCGAGCTCGAGCGCTCCGGCAAGAATGTCCTGGGCGGGGATCTCGTGCGAGATGTCGAGGAGCGCGGCATCCGGGCAGATGCCGAGGATGACGGCCTTCATCGCCGCAACGTAGTGATCGCGGAGTCCGAAATCGGAGAGCAGCGCGATGACGGGCCGCGCCATCGTCAGCGGGTCTCGCGGGACATCAGTCAGCGAGTCTCGTAGGCCGGCTTTCTGAAAAGGATTTCCCGCAGGTTGTTCTGCAGGAGGAACGAGTCGGACACGCGCAGGCGCTCGAACAGCCGGATGATGTCGCGGTTCGCAAGCGTAGCCAGTCTTCCGCGCGTCGCCGGATACGGACGGTGCTTGAGGTTCTGCTCGTCGACGATGATGTAGCGGGTGTAGTGGGCGTCGCGGGGCTGCGCGGTTCCGAAGAATGCGAGCAGCGCACCCTCGGGTTTCAGCACGCGGGTGAGCTGTTCGGAGAGTGCCTGCGCGGCCGGTCGCTCCAGGTAATCCATCAGATCCCAGCAGAGGATACCGTCGACTGACGCGTCGGCCTCCCGGAACCGCTTCGAGAAAAACTCCGGCAGTTCTGACAGCTTCTGCTCGCGTACGTGACGTTCGACGTCGGCGTAAGCGTCCTCGATCAGAACCTTGCAGCCGAGATGCTCGCCGAAGAAGTTCAAGTTCCCGCCAACCACTGGCGCGAGATCCATCAGCGTCGGCGATTCCTTGCCCGCCAGGGTGGTCAGAAATTTTCGAAGGGCCTTCGTTGAAAAGACGAGTTCCTCGACGCGCGAACCGCCGGAGTCGGCAGGATCGGAGTCGGGACGGCGTTGTGCGAGGCGATCGAGCAGACCCACGGGTTCAGGAAGTTAGAAGTGAGAATTGAGAATTTAGAAGTTAAGGGCAACCGCCCAGCTCGTAGGTTAGAACCGATCGGGCACGAGCGAAAGAGAAAAGGCGACTGAGCCGGTGTCCCAGTCGCCCTGCTCGAGAGCCCCTTGTGCCCGGATCGGTGCGGACGTGGCGCGCGGCTTTCGAGCGCCGGACCGTCAGCCAGTCCCTAGGTGCGCGCCGATGCCGGCTGCTGCGCCGCGGCTGCGGGCTTGGGCTGCTCGGCGGCTGCGGCCTTGGGTGCCTCGGTAGCGCCCGCCTTCCGCTGCATGTCGACGCTCCCACGGAAATGGGCGCCTTCGGCGATGGCCACGCGCGGCGAAATGATGTCGCCATCCACCGAGCCGTTGTCGCGGATGTCGACCTTCTCCGAGGCGGTGACGTTGCCGGTCACTGAGCCAAGCACGATGACAGCCTTGGCGAAGATCTGAGCCTTGATCTTGCCGTTGGGGCCAATCGTCAGGATATGGTCGCGCAACTGAATCGTGCCCTCGACCTGTCCTTCGATCGTGAGGTCTTCACTGCCGTTCAGTTCGCCCTTGATGACCACCGATTTGCCGATGTTCACGGTATCCCTCTCCAGTTTTTGGCTCGATTCGGGCCGGTTGGGTGTTGCTGGTGCACCGGCTGCTGCCGGCTGCGGCTGCGGTTGCGCCGCGGGTTGTCCGCTTGGGGGGCGAACCGCTTCATCGCGTTTCCACATGGTTAAAGACCTCCGCCTCACGATGGCGTTAGGGTGTCTGCCTCAACTGCGAGGGTCGGCTTAGACGATTGGTCAGTATAGGCCCCGCAAAAAAGTGTTGTCTAGTCCTTTTGCTGCCTACACTTAGCGCGAATGCTAGAATGAATGATTCACTATGCGTGTCTATTTCGACTACAACGCGACAACGCCCCCGTCCCCGGAAGTCGTTGAGCGCGTAGCAGCAGTCACTCAAGACGTGTTCGGCAATGCGTCGAGCGTGCATCATTTCGGCCAGGAGGCGAAGGCGGCCCTCGACGAAGCGCGCTCGGCGGTGGCTGCGCTCATCGGGGCAGACCCCTCAGAGGTCGTCTTCACTGCGGGCGGCACCGAGTCGGACAACTTCGCGCTGCGCGGCGCCGCCGATGCGCTCGAGCCGACGGGGCGCCGGCATCTGGTGGCGACGGCGATCGAACACGAAGCCGTGTTGAATACGTTGAAGGCGCTCGCGCGTCGCGGCTGGCGCACGACGCTGGTGCCGGTCGACCAGTCGGGCGTCGTGTCGCCCGACCGCATACGCGAAGCGCTGGCCGACGACACCGCGATCGTGTCCGTGATGCACGCCAACAACGAGATCGGCACGATCCAGCCGGTTGCGGAAATCGCCGCCCTCGCCAGGGCGCGCGGCGCACTGTTTCACACTGACGCGGTGCAGTCGGCGGGCAAGGTTCCGATCAGCGTGAAAGCACTCGGCGTCGACCTGCTGTCCCTTTCCGCGCACAAGTTCAACGGACCGAAAGGGGCCGGCATTCTCTACGTCAGGCGCGGCACGCGGATGCAGCCCATTCTCACGGGCGGAAAGCACGAGCGAAACCGGCGCGCTGGAACCGAGAACACCGCCGCCATTGCCGGAATGGGGGTCGCTGCGCGTCAGGCCGTGCAGAAACTCGAGACCGAGGCAGGTCGCCTGGCTGCCCTGCGCGATCGGCTCGAGTCTGGCATTCTCGCGGCGGTGCCGGGCACGGTCGTCAACGGTGGAAGCTCGCTCCGAGTGCCGAACACAACCAATATCAGCTTCGACCGGGTCGAGGCCGAGAGCCTGCTCATCGCCCTCGACCTCGAAGGCATAGCCGTATCGACCGGTTCGGCCTGCTCTTCTGGAACACTCGAGCCGTCCCACGTGCTGAAGGCAATGGGCCTTCCCGTGCACCGGACGCAGAACTCCCTGCGTTTCAGCCTCGGGCTGTTTTCGACCCAGGCGGAGGTCGACCGCGTGATCGAGACGCTGCCCCGCCTCGTGGAAAAGCTGCGCAGCCTGACGCGGTCCGGCGTCGGCGCCGCGCGCTGAACGGTCCGATCACATTGAAGGTGATTTGTTGAGCCCCATGAAGATCGTGGTCGCCATGTCCGGAGGCGTCGATTCGTCGGTGGCCGCCGCGCTCCTTGCCGAACAGGGGCACGAGGTCATCGGCCTGTCGATGCAGCTGTACGACCAGGCCGGCGGTGAGTCATCGTTTGGCAGCTGCTGCTCCCTCGACGATCTCCATGATGCGCGCCGCGTGGCGAACACGATTGGCATCCCGCATTACATCCTGAATTTCGAGCGCGAGTTCGACGAGCAGGTCGTCTCGAACTTCGTGCGCGAGTATGCCGCAGGGCGTACGCCGATTCCCTGCGCCCGCTGCAACAGCGACCTGAAGTTCGCGACGCTGGCGGAGCGCGCCGCCGGGTTCGGCGCCCAGGCGGTGGCAACCGGCCACTACGCGCGGACCGAGCGTGATGGCGCGACCGGCAAGGTCCTGCTGAAGCGCGGCCTGGACAGGTCGAAGGACCAGGCGTACTTCCTCTTTTCCCTGACACAGGATCAACTGGCGCGCGCGGTCTTCCCCGTGGGAGACGTCACCAAGGACGTCGTGCGCGACTACGCGCGCCGGTACAACCTCCCGGTTGCGGAAAAGCCCGACAGCCAGGAGATCTGCTTCGTGCCCGACGATGACTATGCGTCGTTTGTCGCGAGGCGGGCGCCGGGCGCGGCCACGGCCGGGACGATCGTTGACGAGGAGGGCCGTGCCGTGGGGCGGCACGACGGCATCCACCGGTTTACCGTGGGCCAGCGCAAGGGTCTCGGGCTCTCGGGATCCCCCGACGGCACGCCGCGCTACGTCGTCGCGCTGAAGCCCGTGGATCATCAGGTGGTCGTCGGCCCAAGGACTTCGCTGGAGCGCACCACGCTGACGGCGTCGGGCGTGAACTGGATCACCGGCCAGCCGGAAGGTCCGCGCCGCGTCACCGCGCAGATCCGCCACAGGCACCACCCTGCCCCGGCGGTGGTCTGTCCCATCGATGGGTCCGTCCAGGCGCGCGCCGAACTCACCTTCGAGGAACCGCAGGTCGCCATCACCCCGGGCCAGGCAGTGGTCTTCTACGACGGCGACATCGTGGTCGGCGGCGGCTGGATTGATTAGATCTCGCCAGGCTTCCCAATAGACAACCAACCGAGGGCGCGATGAAGGACGCACGACGCTTTTTCGACGCGTTGAATCACGAGTACTCCGCCGTGCACAAGGCCAAGGAAGACCGCTTCTGGGCCACTTACATGGGCATGAGCGACGACCATGCCGGCTTTGCGCAGGCGGAGAGCGTGTTCAAGGATTTCGTTTCCGATCCCGGAAAGCTGACCGCGACCCGCGACCACGTGTCACGGCTGGCGTCGCTGCAGGCGGGTCCCGGGCGGGACGCGCTCCTTCACGGCCTCAGGGGTTGGCTGGCCGTCTTCGAGGCGAACGTCATCGAGAGCGATGAGGGGCGCGCGCTGATGCACGAGATGGTGCAGGCTGAAGCGGCGCTCTTCGCGAAGAACCGCGAGTACTCGCCGCGGCACATCAACGAGCGCGGCGAAACAGAAGCCGCCACGCTCGGGGCGCTGGCAACCAACCAGGCCACCAACCCTGTCGAAGAGCGCCGGCGCAGTTCGTTCGATGCGTTTCGCGAGATCGAGCAGTGGGTGCTGGACAACGGATTCCTCGACCTGGTGAAGCTGCGCAACCGCTTCGCGCGGGCGCTCGGTTACCCGGACTACTTTCAGCTGAAGCTGCAGAAGACCGAGCAGATGGCACCCGCGCAGCTGACGCAGATTCTCGACGACTTCGTCAGCCGCACCGAGGCCGCAAATGGCCGAACGCTCGAGAGCCTGCGCGCGCGACACGGCGATGCGGCGTCAAGGCCATGGAACCTGCGCTTCCTTGCCACTGGAGACGTCGACCGCGAGATGGACCAGTACCTGCCGTTTGGTCCCGCCCTGCGGCGGTGGGTGCAGAGTTTCCGACGGCTCGGGATCGGGTTTCGCGGCGCCACGCTGCAGCTCGATCTGCTGGACCGTCCGGGAAAATTTCAGAACGGCTTCTGCCACGGTCCTGTCCCCGCCTGGATGAACGAACACGGCCAGTGGATGCCGGGCCAGATCAACTTCACTGCCGAAGCGAGGCCGGACCAGGTGGGCAGCGGGCTTCGCGCCATCAACACGCTTTTCCATGAGGGCGGCCACGCCGCGCACTTCGCCAACGTCGTGCAGAATTCGCCGTGCTTCTCGCAGGAATATGCGCCGACGTCGATGGCGTACGCCGAGACCCAGTCGATGTTCTGCGACAGCCTGATCGAGGATGCGGACTGGTTGAAGACGTACGCCCACCGGGCCGACGGCGAGCCGATCCCCGACGCGCTGGTCCGCGCGCGGGTCGCGAGCAGCCAGCCGATGCGCGCGTTCGACCAGCGATCCATCGCGGTCGTCCCGTACTTCGAATCCGCGCTTTACGCGCTGGGCGACGAGTCGTTGACGGCTGCCACGTTGCTGGACCTTGCTCGCCGGACGGAACGGCGGGTGCTCGGCATCGAGAGTCCGCGGCCACTGCTGGCCATTCCCCACCTGCTCAATCAGGAATCGGCCGCCTCATACCAGGGGTACCTGCTCGCCGAGATGGCGGTCCACCAGACGCGGGCGTTCTTCCAACGGCGCGACGGATACCTGAGCGACAACCCGGGCATCGGTCCGGCGCTCGCTGAGAATTACTGGGCACCAGGCAACAGCGTGCCCCTCGACACAGCACTGCGCGGGCTCACCGGAGAGGGATTCTCGGCCCGGTATCTTGCCGACGCCTGCAACAGGTCGGTCGAAGAGGCATGGGCATTGGCGCAAACAACCATGGCGCGCGGTGCTGAGCGTGGTGCTCCGGCGAGCGTGGAGTCGTCGTCTCTGGACGCCCGGATCCGCGTCGTGCACGGCGCGGAGGTGCTCGCCGATTCCACGCAGGGCGAGGATGCGATGTGCGCGCAGTTCGAGTCCTGGATCAGCGCCCGCTATCGCCCGAGCTGACAACAATCTACGGCGATGGCGCTCACTCTTCAGCCGATCACGCTCAGAGGCACGCACGCGACGCTCGAGCCGCTCGCACCTGACCACGCAGCAGCCTTGAGTGAAGCCGCCCGGGACGGCGAACTTTGGCGACTCTGGTATACGAGCGTGCCACCTCCCGAAGACATGGCGCGCGAGATCGAACGCCGCCTGTCGCTCTTGTCAGCGGGATCGATGCTGCCCTTCACGGTGCTCGACCCGGCCGGCACGCCGGTCGGCATGACGACGTTCATGAATGTCGATGCGGTCAACCACCGCGTCGAAATCGGATCGACCTGGTATGCCGCCCGCGTGCAGCGCACCGCGCTCAACACCGAGTGCAAGCTCCTCATGCTGACGCACGCGTTCGAGCAATGGCAATGCATCGCGGTCGAACTGCGCACGCACATCCTGAACACACGGAGCCGTCGGGCTATCGAGCGGATTGGTGCGAAGCTGGACGGTACCCTCCGCAATCACGTTCGCATGCCGAACGGCACGCTGCGCGACACCGTCGTCTACAGCATCATCGAGAGCGAGTGGCCCACGGTGCGGGCGCACCTGCGGTGGCAGCTGGAGAGGGCCAGGTAGGGCGAGCCCGACGCTCGCCCTCAGGGCGATTACGTGTGCAGATGTTCCGGGATGCCGTCGAGATAGTGCTCGGCGTCGAGGGCCGCCATGCATCCGGTACCGGCGGCGGTGATCGCCTGGCGATAGATGTGATCCTGCACGTCGCCGCAGGCGAACACCCCAGGCACGTTGGTCTTCGATCCGTCGTGAGTCAGGATGTACCCGTCGCCATCGAGCTGCAGGAATCCCTTGAACAGCGAGGTGTTCGGGGTGTGGCCGATCGCCACGAACACACCGGCCACCGGGATCTCCGTGATCGCGCCGGTGTCGACATCCTCGACGACCACGCCGGTCACTTCGCCCCTCCCGCCGCCGTCCTTGATCTCCTTGACGATCGCATTCGTGCGGATCTCCACCTTCGGATTCGCGCGAACCTTGTCCTGCATGATTTTCGACGCACGGAAGCTGTCGCGCCGATGGATCAAGGTAACCTTGCTCGCGAATTTCGTGAGGAAGTTCGCTTCCTCCATCGCTGAATCGCCGCCGCCGACCACGGCGATCTCGAGGCCTCTGAAAAAGTAGCCGTCGCAGGTCGCGCACGTCGACACGCCATGCCCCATCAGGCTGCGCTCGGATGGAAGCCCGAGCAGCCGCGCCGAGGCGCCGGTCGCGATGATCAGCGAACGCGCCTTGTACTCGCCTTCCGACGTTCTCACGGTGAACGGCGACTCCGAACAGTCGACCCCCGTGACGTGGTTCTGGATGATTTCGGCGCCGAACTTCTCGGCCTGCGCCCGCATCTCGGTCATGAGTTCCGGACCCATGATGCCGTCGCGATGCCCCGGCCAGTTTTCGACGAGCGTGGTCATCATGAGCTGACCGCCCGCTTCCAACCCCTCGATCACCAGCGGCTGCAGATTCGCACGCGCTGAGTACAAGGCGGCCGTGAGCCCGGCAGGGCCGGACCCAATGACGATGACGTTACGAATGTTCATTAGATGTGCTTGTCGATGGCTTTCTTGAAGTCTTCCTTGGGTGCGAGCCCCACGACCTCTTCCACGATCTGCCCACCCTTGAAGAGCATGACGGCTGGAATCCCGCGGATCTGGAACTTGATCGCGGTGTTGGGATTCTCATCGACGTTCAACTTGCCGATCGTGACCTTTCCGGCGTACTCCGAGGCCAGCTGGTCGATGGTCGGGCCAAGACGTTTGCACGGGCCGCACCACTCCGCCCAGAAGTCCACAAGCACTGGCTGTCCGCTCTGGAGCACGGACTGTTCGAAGTTCGTATCTGTAAAGGTCTGAACGTTCTCGGCTGCCATTAGGGTCTCCCTCTTGAAATCGCGCTTTCGTATATTTTGACGTACTCGCGAGCTGAACGGTCCCAGGAAAGGTCTTCCGCCATGCCGTTCACCTGCAGAGCCCGCCACGCGTCCTTATTGTCCCGATACACCCAGATCGCCCGGCGAATCGCGTCCAGCAAGGCCCACTCCGTGTACTCATTGAACACGAACCCCGTCGCGTCGAACCGGCCGGGCCAGTAGTCCTGGACCGTGTCCGCTAATCCTCCGACGCGTCGGACGATGGGAACGGTTCCATACCGCAAGCTGTACATCTGGTTCAGTCCGCACGGTTCGAAGAGCGACGGCATCAGGAACATGTCCGCGCCGCCTTCGATGAGATGCGCCAGCCCCTCGTTGAACCCGATACGGGCGCCGATCTGTTGGGGGTACTCGGACGCAAGCGACCGCCACATGTCCTGGTAACGCGGTTCACCGGTGCCCAGGACGATGAAGCTGGCATCGAGCGTCGGCAGGTATTGCGACAGCCTGGCGATCAGGTCGAACCCCTTCTGGTCGACCATCCGCGAGATCATGCCTATGAGCGGCCGCGCCAGCGTTGCATCGTCTGTCGGCAGGCCGTACTCGGCCAGGACGGCGACCTTCGCCGCCCGCTTTCCGGAAAGGTTGATGGCTCTGTAGGGCTGCGGCAGGAAGGCGTCGGCCGCCGGATCCCACTGCGCAGTGTCGATGCCGTTCAGAATGCCGACGAGCCGATCGCTGCGCGAGCGGAGCACGCCGTCGAATCCCACGCCGCCCTCCGGCGTCTGGATCTCCCGCGCGTAGTTCGGGCTCACCGTCGTGATGCAGTCCGAACTGACGACGCCTCCCTTCATGAAACAGAAGCTGCCGTAGAACTCCAGCTGATGCAGGTTGTACAGCGACGCCGGCAGGTCGAGTTGCGGCATCCACGAGACGTCGAACCGGCCCTGGTAGGCCAGGTTGTGAATGGTGAACACCGTGCGCGCGTTGCCAATCGTCGGGTTCAGCCCGTACATCGACTGCAGGTAGACGGGCGCGAGGCCCGCCTGCCAGTCGTGCGCGTGGATGATATCGGGCCCACTCGGCTGACGAAGTGCCCACTCGAGCGCGGCCCTGACCAGCACAGCGAACCGGCGGGGGTTGTCGGGATAGTCGTAGTTACCGTAGCCGTAGTAGAAGTCGCGATCGAACATCCCCGGCGCATCGACGAGCATCGCGCGCGCGCCGTCGCCAAGCGATGCTTCGTAGAGGGCGACCTCGGCGTAGTACCCGCCGACTCCGAGCCAGAAGCGCTCGCGAAACTCGCCGGCGGTTACGCCGCGATACCGTGGCGTGAAGAGCGTGACGTCCCACCCGAGCCTCGAGATCGCTGGTGGCAACGCACCCAGCACGTCGGCAAGTCCGCCAGTCTTGGAAAAGGGTAAGGCCTCGGAACCGATCATCAGGGCCGATCGGCGGGGGGCAGCGGCGGGCGAAGGGAGCGCCATGCGTTGACCACATTGTAGCAACCGTCCGCCCGTCCTTCGGGACGCGCGGACGAGGCACGATACAATTCCCGTTGTGTCTGAGCGACCGCCGCGCCCCGCACGCGCCGAACCGCGCGAAATCGTCGAATTGAAGCAGTTGAAGGCAGACAATCCAGACCTGGGCGACGCCGTCGATCTCCAGGTGGCCATCGTCGACGTACAGCGACGGGTGCAGAGCCGCGTGCCCCTGCCTCGCCTTCAACCCGACAACGCGTGGCTTGCGTCGCAGCAGGACGCCGGACGTCCTGCCGTCCGCTTCGCCGACATCCCGCTGGATTGGAGCGATTTCCGCCTCACGCTGCGACAGACCGCCGACATCCTCTACCGCTTCCGGCACATCGAGCGCGCGGACCACGAGCAGGTGCAGACACTCACGCGCGAGGGAAACGCTCTTGAACCGCTCGTGTCAAATTGGTACCTCGCGACCTCTGGTGTCGAGGCGTCTCCCGCGCCCGAACGCCTTCCCCCGGGCGTCCCCGAATCGCTGGACGTGCTGTTGCTGCTGTCCATCCGTCCCTTCCTCGCGCGCTGCGTTGAAGCGCTGATGCCCCGTCCGGACTTCGGGCGATGGCATCATGGCCACTGCCCCGTTTGCGGCTGGGAGCCCGATTTCGCCGTGGTCGCGCCGTCGGGCGAGCGCCGCCTGATTTGCGGACGCTGTGCGGCGCAATGGAATTACGGTGCGCACACGTGCCCGTACTGCGCCAACGACGACAGGGGGCAGGTCACCTCATTTGCGACACGGGACGGTCGATACCGGGTGTACGGCTGCGACGTCTGTAAGCGGTACCTCAAGGCGTACGACTCGCGAGGCGCGACGCGTCCGGTGATGGTGTCGGTGGACTCGATCGCGACCTTGCCGCTCGACGCGGCAGCGCAGCAGCGGGGCTACGCCGGATAGGATTCCGAGGCGCCGGCGGCGCGTGGGCTCGCCGGCTTCAATCCAAACTAAAAAAGGCCACAAAGCAATCAGGTTGCCCTGAGCGTCGTGGCCCCGTGTCTGGGTCGGCGGGTTGCTTACTGCTGTTGCTGCGTGATGCCGAGAGGCGCGCGGGTGGCGAACACCGTGGTCGCCTTCGCCGAGAGCCAGTTGAAAAGGTTCTGCGTCTCCATGAACCGCGCGGCGTTCGAGCGTGCGCCCAGCACCACAACCGCTACTTCCTGTCCACTTTGTGGCAGCCGTAGGAGTGTCGCCAGGCAATAGCCAGACTTCGAGATGAAGCCGGTCTTCCCAGCGCGAACCTCGACATCCGGCCGACCGAGCAGGTGATTCGTGCTGTGGAACACGATGTCCCGCCTGGCTGCGTGCACCGTGTATTCATAGGTGCGCATGATCGAGCCGATGCGCTCGTCGTTCGACGCGTGAGTGATCAGGCGCGCCATGTCGTAGGCCGACGAGACGTTGTCCGACAGCAGCCCGGACGGATCGGCGTAGTGCGTGCTCTCGAGTCCCAGTTCAGCGGCCTTCTCGTTCATCCGCCGGATGAACCCGATCGACCCATACGGCGACACACGCGCCAGCGCTCGCGCCGCGGCGTTGTCGGACGCAATCAGCAGCAGGTGCAGCAGGTCGTCCGTCGTGAGCTTGTCGTTCATGCGCAGCTTCGTCGTGGATGCCTGGAAGACGTCGCTGCGCGCGACGGTGACTGGCTGCGTGAGGTCCGGGTTGTTTTCGAGGAAGACCGTGGCGGTCATCACCTTGGTGATGCTTGCGATGGAACGCTGATCCTGCGAGTTCTCTTCCCAGAGCACCTGGTTGGTCTCGGGGTTGTAAATGATGGCTGCGGCGGCCCGAAGATCGGGGACAAGGTCGCCGCTGGCGTCGACCTTGTAGCGCGGAGTGACCGTGTCCGCCATCTCGCGGGCGGTTGCCACGGCGCGCGCAATCGCCGAGCGCTGTTTGCTCGAAACCGTCGAACGCGTCGCGGCCTTCTTTCGGACCGTCGTCGACGATGCCGCGCTGCGCTTCTGCGTGGTCGAACGGGTCGTCTGCGCGTCGGCCGTACTCAGGCCGAAACTGACGAGACTCGCGACTGCAAGACTACCGATCCAGAAATTTGATTTTCTGAGCACGTTTTACGACCCGTGGCTGTAAGTTACTGGAAGCGCAGGGCCATGATAGCAAGGAATTGTTAGAGCGCAAGCGGTTTATCGTCTCCGGACGAAAAACACTTACGGTGACGCCGCTCACCTCGGCGCTTTCCAACTCCTATGCCACAATGTCTCCCGTTCAAAATCGCGTCTCGACGTTACAACTTCGGTTATCGGCAGCCGTCAGGCATTGCGGCATATGACATCCCGTGAACTTGAAGAATACAGAGCGCTGCGCGACACCATCCGCGAGCGCGGCACCGCCAGGCACTGGATCGTCGTGGTCGGGTTTGGCCTGTGGGGCGCGCTCACCCTGGCAATCGTGGTGCTCGCCGCTCCGCCTGTCGCGACAATGCTCCCGCTACTCGTGCTGGCAGTGGTGTTCGAAGCGATCTTCGCGATTCACACCGGGGTCGAGCGGGTCGGCCGCTACCTGCAGGTGTATTTCGAGGCCCCCGAGGAGACTGCCCGGTGGGAGAACGTCGCCATGGCCTACGGGCGAGCGTTCGCGGGCGGAGGCATTGACGCCCTGTTTGCCCCGATGTTCTGGGTCGCGGCGCTGCTGAACTTCATTCCCGCCATGCTCTCCGGGCCGATGGCGATTGACTGGGCGGTTGTCGGCGCCGTGCACGCGCTATTTGTGGTGCGGGTGTGGTCCGCCAGGATGCAGGCCGGCCGCCAACGCGCCATCGACCTGGAGCGCTACACAAAGCTCAAAAGCGAGTCGGCAACACGAGACTCACGCGGAGACGAGAACAGCCTCGCGCACTCCGTGAACGGAGTTGACCAGCCACAGTTTCGTCGCAGCCCGTAGACTGGCGACACCCACCCGCTGCTCCACGACCTCGCCGGCTTCCAGCATTCCGGCTCTGCAGGTTCCAGGCAGCAGCCCACAATCCAGGGGCGGGGTCACGCGAACGCCGTCCACCTCGACGACCACGTTCGCGGTCGTCGCCTCGGTCAACTCGCCCGCCATGTTCCACAACAGGACTTCATCGACCCCTTCAACCGCGTTGCGCGCCCTATCGTAGACACCTCTATTGGTGGTCTTGTGAAAAAGGAATACGTCGGTGGAATCGATCGGTTCCGGCGCGAGTGCCACCCGCAGCGGAACGGCAGTGGGAACGTGCAGACGCGCTTCGGTGGTGACCTGCCCTGCCTCGTCGACGAGGAGACGCACTCGCATCGGTTCGGTCGCCGCCGCGACGGCAGCGGCAAGGGCGTCCCGTACATCTGTCAACGACAGAGTTCGTGAGAAGTACTCCGCGGACGCCCGCAGGCGTTGCAGGTGTCGATCGAGGAGCATGTACCCCTCGCCTGGGGACCAGAGCAGCGTCTCGAGAAGCTCGAACCGTGGTGGGCGCCTTCCGAGGACGCTGGCCTTGAGGAGGCATTCCTCATATTCCCCGCCGGCGCTCGAATCCCAGACGATCCCGCTGCCGATGCCAAACGTCAGCGACTGGCGCCGCCGGTCGATGACCGCGGTTCGGATGGCCACGTTGAAGCGGGCCAGGCCGTCGGGTGGAATGTGTCCGATCGCGCCGGTGTAAACGCCTCTCGGGCTGCCTTCCAGGGTGGCCAGCAGTTCCATCGTTCGGACCTTTGGCGCGCCCGTCACGGATGCCGAGGGATGCAGTGCTGCGAAGATCTCGTCGAGGGGCGCGACTGACCTCGCCTTGACGAGGGATGTCATCTGCCAGACGTTCGGGTAGCGCTCCACGGTGAACAGTTCGGAAACCTCGACCGTGCCGACATCCGCAACCCGCCCGAGGTCGTTACGAATCATGTCGACCACCATTACGTTTTCGGCACGTTCCTTCGGCGACGCCGCCAGCGACTCACCAAGGGCCCGGTCCTCCTCCAGCGTTCGTCCGCGCCGCGCGGTCCCCTTCATGGGACGAGCAAGGACGTCGATCCCCTGAAACTCGAAGAACAGTTCCGGCGACGCCGAGCAGATGGCGTGGTCCCCAATGTCGAGGAAGGCGCTGTAGTGCCCTCGCTGCGACGCGACGAGATCGGCGAAGAGCGCTTCGGGGTCGCCCTCGAAGGTGCCTTCCATGCGGAAGGTGTAGTTCGCCTGGTAGGTGTCTCCAGCCGCGAGATGTTCCTTGATGCGGGCGAACGCCGCGTCGAAGCCGTCCCGATCGACCGACGGTACGAGCGGGCCAAGCGTGTAGGCCCCGGTCGACTGCGGTGTTCCGGTCGGAGTCACGTGCGCTTTGTCATAGAGGGCGAACCACGCAAGGGGCAGCTGCTCGCCCGTCTCGCGCACGGCCAATCCGAAGGCGCCGGCCGCTTCGTACGAGACATATCCGACCGCGTGGAGCCCGCGGTCGCGGGTCAGTTGTTCGACGTCGACGATGGTCCGTCGAACCGCGTCGATCGAATCTGCCTGCAGGACGAGAGACGGATCACGGAACGACAGCCACTGTGTCGGACCGATCTGGACACGTGCAGCGAAGTTCTCAGCCACGCTCGCTCATTATTGCGCGACCCTAATCCAACCTGCCGGATCACGACGGCGCGTCACAAAGATTTTGCGGTTCGCTATTCGCCGACGCATCGTTGAATCAATTGATAATCACGCTGACGCGATTGCGACGTTTCCTGACGAGCCCATCGGTACACGGCTTGCTCACCCAAAATCAGTCGCACGTAGCACGGCGCCGGGATGACACGCGCAGAGGGGTCGAATCCCCCGGAGGGGGCGGTATGAGTCTGGTTCGCTTGCTCGGGTTCACGACGCTGACCTGTGGGTGCGTTGTGGGTCGCTACCGCGAAGTGGCGACGAGCCGCGAGGTCACGTATGTCGAGGAAAAGGGCAAGGGCTGCGCGAGCCATGGGCACCGCCGGAACCACACGGTCGCGGCCGACCGTCTCGCGGCGAACGTGGCGCTGAACCGAGCGTCGTAGGTCCGGACCACGGCCGCCTGCATCCCCGGTGCAGGCGCCCGATCGCCTGACCACCTGCCTCTTGTACTTCCGCGCACCGTAACGTACAATCCGCCCGCAGCCGAAAAGACTAGAGAACTCATGGGCACCACTGTGAACCCACACAAACTCGTACGTACCGAAAACCGTTCGGAAGGCCGCTTCTACCTCACCGACTGCCGGGAACTGTTCGCAGCGCTCCCCGAGCAGAGTGTCGACGTCATCGTGACGTCGCCGCCCTACAACCTCGGCGTCCGTTACAACACGTACCAGGACACGCTCGGCCAGGACGAATACCTCCAGTGGACCGGCGAGTGGGTGGCCGCCGCTGCGCGCGTGTTGAAACCCGAGGGATCTCTGTTTCTAAATGTGGGAACGCGACCGTCCGATCCCTGGACTGCGCTGGACGTGGCGCAGGCGGCACGACCTCACCTGCGCCTGCAGAACATCATTCACTGGGTCAAGTCGGTCGCCATCGACCAGGCGTCGACCAGCGCGGCCGCCGGCATCACCCGGGACATCGCCGTCGGCCACTACAAGCCGATCAACAGTGAACGTTACCTGAACGACTGTCACGAGTTCGTGTTTCACTTCACGCCGGGCGGCGCGACGAGGCTCGATCGTCTCGCGCTCGGCGTCCCCTACCAGGACCAGTCGAACATCAGCCGCTGGCGGGCCGGCGCGGAAGGCGTCCGCTGTCGCGGCAACACGTGGTTCATCCCGTACGAGACCATTCAGCGACGCGACCGCGACCGCCCGCACCCGGCGACGTTCCCGGCAAAACTGCCCGAGCAGTGCATCCTCCTCCACGGATTGTCGAAGGTCGAAACCGTGATGGATCCATTTACCGGCCTCGGCAGCACCGCCGTCGCGTGCGCGCGCCTCGGCGTGAACTTCATCGGCTCGGATATCGACGAGCTCTATCTGGTGGAAGCGGCCGAGCGGATGGAGGCAGCGGGAAGAGCACTCGCGCTTCCCGGCCGTGGTGTGAAGAGAATGGCGAAAGCGGAGCGGACGACGCCCGCTACTGCTGCTTCGGAACGGCGGTCGGCGCGGCGGGCTTAGGCGCCCGCAGCACGTATTCCTTCCGCGAGAACACGTCGAGCCCCTTGCGAGTGAGCTTCACTTCAAGCTGGCGGCGGCGCTTGGTCGCATCGGGATTGCTCGAGTAGTAGCCGAGCACGTAGTAGTCGCTGCTCGCCGCGTCGATATTCTTCAGCGCCTTGTCGAAGTCGTTCATGTTGACGACAGCGACGCCGCCGGTCTCCTCGGCGAGAACGCGAAGGCTGTCCTGCGACTTCCGCACGTAGTTACCCCACTCGGTGGGATCGACCTGCTCGTCGATGTCGGATCCCGCCACCAGGCCCCGCGGGTCGATGGTGTAGATCGTGGTGTTGGCGCGGTTGGCCGAACGCGTAATTTCGCCGAGCTCGAACGACAGTTCGGCGTCGCTGAACGTTTCGCTCTGCTGCTGCTGACGGACCATTGAGTCGGGCTGGCTGCTGGTGCTGCCGTCGCCGTTGTCCGGGTTGTTCGCCATGGTGTTCGACTGGTTCGTCAGGAACGGCGAACTGGGGTCGCGGAGACCAAGGCGGGAATCCTGGAACGGGTTGAAGTCGTAGCCTTCGCTCACCCACACCAACGCCTTCCGGCGGTTGTGCACCTTCTCAAGGTTCTCGAGCGCTTCCCGCATCGTCGAGAACGCCACGTGAGCCTGGTAGCGCAGTTCGGTCGGCCCTTCACTGCCGGTACCGGTGTTGATGATCTCGCTCGGCTTGAGGCCTCCACCGGTCATCTTGTTGATCGCCTCGTCGAGTCGGCGGCGATCGTACGTCATGTCGATCGAGATGGAGGACGGTCCGCTCGAGACGATGCCGAAGAGATCGCCTTCGTGAACGAGGTTCTTGCCGATCTTCTTGAACAGTTCGCGAACGCGACCCGTGTTCTGAAACTGCAGGTGCAGGTCGTCCACGAAGAACAGGAAGATCCGGCCAGAGGTGTCCTGCACCTTGCGCACCGGCGGCAGGATGATCCCTTCCGGCGGAGGGGGCGGCGGAGCTTCCAGCAGATTCGACACGCGGCCGCCGTGGCTGAGCGTCATCGAAGAGATGTCCTGCTTGATGCCGTCCTCGTAGACCTCGAATTCGTCCTTCTTGAGATCCGGAACGAATCGCCCCTGGGCATCCTTGACGATCACGTCCATCGTGACCGCGTCAATCTGGACTCTGAAGTTAGGCGGCTGCTGGTTTTGTGCAGGCCGTGCCGGCGTCTGAGCGGAGAGACCCGCGGCAAGGACCACCACGAGGGCCGACGACCAGAACCCATTCAATTTCAGAGTCATGACACCTGAATTATGCCACGCCTTCCGGCGCGGCTACTCCTCTTCAGACGCCGATTCTTCGTCGCCGGATTGGCCGTCCAACTCCGCGGCCTGGGGCGACTCGACCGATTCCGGCTCTTTCTCAGCGGATGCCGTCTCCTGTTCAGAGCCGTCGACGCCCGTGCCCCGCCTGCGGCGTCCGCCTCGACGTCGACGCCGTTTCCGGGCACCCTGGCCCTCTTCTGCGCCGCTGACGTCGGCATTCGGAGGTGTACTCGCCTCTTCGGGCGAGATGCCGGCCGGGTCCAGGGCTCCCGCGTCCGGCGCGGATTCGAACGCGACCGGGGGTTCCGCGACTTCGTCGCTGGACTCGTTCAGTTCGGGGTCGGTCGCACCCTCCGACTCGATAGCGCGACGTTCCTGGCGGGCGGCCTTCTCGGCTCGCCGCCGCTCGCGCCAATATTCCGTCATGTCGGGGGGCGGCATGGGTGTGTTGATGATGGTGTCCCAGGCGAAGTCGATGCCGGGGTTCTGGCGTTCGAGCGTCCGCTGCACTTCTTCATCGAAGGGCTGGCGCCCGATGCGGATGCCGGGAGGCGTCCGGTACCAATAGAGCACCCGAGTTCGGCCCGGCTTCCCGCGCCGCGTGGGCGTGTGAACCAGGAAAACGTACTCGTAGCCGCGCTTGTCGCGCGAAAACCTTACAGAAGGCACGGATTACTTGCGTTTGGCCGGTCGGACCGTCGTCTTCTTCACCGGCGCAGCCTTGCGCCGGGGCCCGGCCGACTTGGCGGCACGCGGCACGGAGCGCTTCGATTTCGACTCCGAACCCTTCGTCGCCGGGCGCTTTGCTACCGGTGCGACTTTCCGTTTCGCAGGTGAATCGGCCGCCGGAGCGTGATCTTTCCTGGGAAGGGGTGCCAGGACCGGTGCTTCCTTGGAGCGATGAATCAGGGCGAACCGCACATCGTCGCCGACGCTGTGGTAGCTCCAGACCTCGGTTACACCGATGTGGTTGTCCTCGCACAGGCGACGCGCGACGTCGACCATTCCGGCAGGCACATAGAGATGAAAGGCGGCGCGAATCTTCGCGAAATTCGCCCACTCGGCCAGCGCTTCCAGGTGGTTGACCGACTCGCCGGTCTCAACCTCGACGATCACTTCAAGCCGACGCCCGCGTTCCTGGGAGTGCAGCACGAGGTCCGGAAAGACTGCGGACGGACCGGCCCCGACCGGGGCGTTCTGCTCGGCGCCTGGGTTCATCCCGGCGTCATATTTGCGCCGGCACTTGCCGTGTAACAAACGGATAATGCGGTCGTGCTCGAGTTGTTCGCGGACTGGCCGCACCAGAATCGGGCTCACCTAGCGCCTCCAAGATATTGGATACTGACGGTAGGAAACTCCGAAGTGTAACACGGAGTTGTCAAGCTCTTCGGGGACCCACTGCGATTCCCTCACGTTTCGGTCGGCTACAATGACGCAGATGTCGGCGGCCACCGGGAACCATACTCCCTCAATCCTCATCGTGGACGACGATGAGGCGGTGACACAGACATTTGCCCAGATGCTGCGGATGGAAGGCTTCGCCGTCAGGACGGCCATCAACGCGGAGTCCGGGCTGACGGAAGCTGCTGAAAACAAGCCGGATGCCATCATTCTCGACCTCCGGATGCCGGCGATCGACGGCCTTGGCTTTCTCAAACGGCTGAGGGCCTCGGAAGGAGACCGCCGCACGCCGGTCGCCGTGGTGACCGGCGACTACTTCCTCGACGAGCAACTTTCGGCCGAGCTTCGACAGCTCGGGGCCGAGCTCAAGTTCAAGCCTCTCTGGATCGAGGACCTGATCAGCCTCGCCCACTCTCTGCTCAAGGTGACACACTGAATCGCGAAGATTTCCGCTTCATCCGCGCCTGCCGCCGCCAACCCGTCGATGCAACGCCCGTCTGGTTCATGCGCCAGGCCGGCCGTTACATGTCGGTGTACCGCGACCTGCGCCAGCGCTATTCCCTGCTGGATTTGTGTCGGACCCCAGATCTCGCGACCGAGGTCACGATGCAGCCCGTGCGGGCGATCGAGGTCGACGCAGCAATCCTCTTCTCCGACCTGCTCCTGCCGCTCGAGCCGATGGGAATCCGGTTCGATTTCGTCAAAGGCGAGGGGCCCCAGATCGAAAACCCGATCGTCGGCGACGACGACATCGCCCGGCTGCGCCCATTCGAATCGCGCGAGGCGCTTGCGCACGTCCTGCAGGCCATCCACCAGATTCAGGGCGAGCTAAAGGGGAAGATTCCGCTCATCGGCTTCGCCGGCGCTCCCTTTACGCTCGCGTCGTACGCAATTGAGGGTGGGCACTCGAACAACTTCGCCAAGACCAAGGCCATCATGTATGGCCACCCGGAATCGTGGCACCGGCTGTGTGCGCTGTTTGCCGAGGTGATCGGCGAATACCTGGTGGCGCAGGTCGAGGCGGGCGTCGACGTCGTCCAGGTGTTCGACTCGTGGGTCGGTGCCTTGAACGCGGCCGACTATCGCGAGTTCATCCTGCCGCACACCCGCCGCATCTTCGAGATCGTCTCGGCGAAGTCATCCGTACCCACGATTCACTTCGGCGTCGGAACCTGGTCGATCCTGGCCGAGATGCGGCAGGCCGGCGGCGACGTGATCGGCGCCGACTGGCGCACGCCGCTCGACGAGGCGTGGGAGCGCATCGGTCACGATCGCGCAGTTCAGGGCAATCTCGATCCGACGCTGCTGCTTGGCCCGATCGATCGTCTCCTTGCGGGCGTCGACGACGTGCTGGCCCGGGCCGGCGGGCGACCGGGTCACATCTTCAACCTTGGCCACGGAATCCTCCCGCCCACCCCGCTCGAACACGTCCAGGCGGTCGCCCGATACGTGCACCAGCGCACACTTCGATGACCACCGCACCGCAGCCTGCGCGACGTCGATGTGCAGGCGAGCGGCTATGATCGAAGTGTGAACAACGGCTCCCAGGTCCTGGTCCTGGGCGGTGGTATCGCCGGCCTCGCCGCCGCCTACGAACTTCACCAGCAGAAGATCCCCTTTACTCTGCTCGAAGCGGGGTCGCGCCTCGGGGGCGTCATCTTCAGCGAGCCGGTGGATGGTTTCAACGTCGACGGCGGCCCGGATGCCCTGCTGATCCAGAAGCCGGACGGCATCAAGCTCTGTCAGGAACTGGGACTTGGCGCACGCCTCGTCGTGACCCAACTCCCGCGCCTTGCCTTCATCCAGCGCGCGGGCGCGCTGCACGCCCTCCCGGCGGCGTCGGTAATGGGCATACCTACAGAGTGGGGACCGTTTGTCCGGACATCCCTGTTTTCGTGGCCCGGCAAGGTCCGCATGGGCATGGAGATGTTCATTCCGCCGCGAAGCGAGCCGGCAGATGAATCGATCGGGTCCTTCATGCGGCGACGCTTTGGCTCGGAAGCGGTCGACTATCTTGCCGAACCGCTTCTCGCGGGCATTCACGCCGGCGACGTCGACCGTCTCTCGATCCGCGCGCTCTTTCCGCGGTTCCCCGAGACCGAGCAGCGATTCGGCAGCCTGCTCCGCGCATTCCGCTCTCAGCCGAGGCATGCGCCGTCGCAGGACGGTGCGTTCAAGTCGTTGCCGGGCGGCTTGAGCGAACTCGTCAACGCTCTCGAGGGCGTGCTCCCGTCATCGTCGATCAGGAAGAACGCGGCGGTGACCAGGCTGACCTTCGACGGTTCCCTGTTCCAGGTCGAGACGTCGGGCGGCGAAACCTTCAGCGGACGCTCGGCGGTCGTCGCGACACCCGCGTTCGTCACGGGACGAATTCTCCGCGATGCGGTCCCGGCACTGGCCCGGCTGTGCGGCGAGATCCCGTACGCGTCGGCAGCAACCGTGGCGATGGCGTTCAAGCGGGAGGCGATTGCCCACCCACTGAACGGCTCCGGCTTCGTTGTTCCGCGCGTCGAGAAGAGCGGCATCATGGCGGGATCCTGGTTGTCGTCAAAGTGGCCGCACCGCGCGCCCGACGGCTACGTGCTCGCGCGTGCCTTTCTCGGCGGCGCGCGCGATCCCGGCGCGCTCACCAAGAGCGACAAGGAGATGGTCGCTACGGCCCTGAACGCGATGCGGCCGCTCATGGGCATCTCCGGCGATCCCCTCTTCACACGTATCTACCGCTGGGACAATGCGAACGCGCAGCACGAAGTCGGTCACCTCGATCGCCTGGCGTCGATCGAGCATGAACTGACATTGCACCCCGGCCTCTTCATCACGGGCAGCGGCTTCCGCGGCGTCGGCGTGCCCGACTGTGTCGCCGATGGTCGCGCAACCGCCCGCCAGGTATCTGCATGGCTCGCTTCCCCAGTCTCCTAGCGCTCGTTCTCGGCGCGGCGCTGCTCGTCGTCTCCGTTCGGGCGCAACCGGTTGCCTCGACCTCCGTCGTGGCGCCTGACGTGCTGAAGTTGATGCAGCAGATCAAGAGTGCGGATACCGATCTGCTCGCGGTGTCCGAAGAAGACGGACGTTTCCTGCGGGTGATGGTGGCCTCCAGCGGTGCGACGCGCGCGCTCGAGATCGGCGGCGCGAACGGCTACTCGGCCATCTGGATCGGCCTCGGGCTTCGTCAGACTGGTGGACGCCTGACCTCGATCGAATACGACCCGGCGCGGGCGAAGACGGCGGCGGACAACATCCGCAAGGCTGGCCTCGCCGACATCGTCACCGTCGTGTCCGGCGACGCGTTCAAGGAGATCCCGAAACTGACGGGCGACTTCGACTTCGTCTTCCTCGATGCGTGGAAGCGCGATTACAAGCGGTTCCTCGACATGGTCTTTCCGCGCCTCGAACCGCGCGGGCTGTTTCTCGCCCACAATGTCGTGAACAAGAAGAACGAGATGACCGATTTTCTCACCGCGATTCAAACCGACTCGCGGATGTTCACTTCCATCGTGACGCCTTCGGGCGAAGGCATCTCCATTACGGTCAAGGGCCGCTGACAGGCCATGAGGCCCCTGCACATCATCGGCGTCCCGCTCGATCTCGGCGGTGGCCGGCGTGGCGTCGACATGGGGCCGTCGGCCTTTCGCGTCGCGGGCCTGGCCGACCGCCTCGCCGCTCTCGGCTTTCCGGTTTCCGACAAGGGTGACATCGCGGTTGCGGTCCGCGAGACGATCCACGCCCTTCACCCGGACCGGAAGTACATCGACGAGATCGCGCAGGCCTGTTCGGACCTCTACGCGTCATCGCTCGCATCGCTGCAGGCCGGGGCTGTTCCGATCGTCCTTGGCGGCGACCACAGCATCGGCGCAGGCTCGGTGGCTGCCGCTGCGGCGTTCGCGCGTCAGCAGCACGCCCGACCCATCGGCCTCTTGTGGGTCGACGCTCACGGCGACATGAACACGCCGGCCACATCCCCGAGCGGCAACGTTCACGGCATGCCGCTGGCGGCGCTGCTCGGCCCCGAGCCGCATGAACTGTCCAGCATCGGAGGCTTCTACCCCACGGTGCTGCCCGAGCACACCGTGCTCATCGGCGTGCGCAATCTCGACGCGCGGGAGAAGGAACTCGTGCGCGCATCCGGCGTACACGTCTTCACGATGAAGGACATCGATCGCCAGGGTATCGCCACGGTGGTGGAACAGGCGGTGGCGCTCGCGTCGAACGGCACGGCGGGGATCCACGTGTCGTTCGACATGGACGTGTGCGATCCGTCGATTGCGCCGGGGGTGGGCACGCCGGTGAAAGGCGGGCTCGACTATCGCGAGGCGCACATGGTGATGGAGATCGTCGCTGATTCGGGGCGCCTTACCTCCCTGGATCTCGTGGAGGTGAACCCGACGCTGGACATCCGCAATGCGACGGCGGAACTGGGCACCGAGCTTGCGCTGTCTGCGCTGGGACAGAAGATCCTGTAGAGATCTCGCCGCGTAGTAAAATGGCGGTCCCCTCTTGTGACCTGGTAGCTCAGTGGTAGAGCATCTGACTTTTAATCAGAGGGTCGCGGGTTCGATCCCCGCCCGGGTCACCACTGATTTTCTAGCAATATCGATAGTTGGGGGCGCCGGTCGAAACAGTAGAAATTCGACAAGGCACACAGTAGGCACACTGCCCCAGCGCATGGCGAGAGGCTTGCCGCTGCTGCTTGTCGGAAAAGGCCCCACGCGTCACTTGTTCTCTCCGACGCTTGCAACGGTGATGCGCGTCCGCTTTTCTAGCTCAGCGATCACGAGCTTGTAGTTGGATTTATCGAGGCGCATCCAAACGTAGTCGTCACCGGTTTTCACCGTGGGCCAGTGGCTCTTCGAGCTGTTAAAGAGGAACAACGGGGAGACAAGCAAGGCAGCAGAGACCCGTGGCGATTTCCCGAAGCTGTATTCGGCGCTGGCCACATCTGCATACTTGAATGTCCGCCCGGCGGCCGCCTCCTTCTTGTCCTTCGGTTGGATCACGAGCGCGTCAGATTCATAGCGCAGCTCCACATCGACATCTTTGTGCTTGTCCCCCTGCTCGATCAGGAGACTGGCATCCTTGAACGAGGTCACCGGAGCTGTCGGAGAGGACACGAGATCCCCGGCTCGGCTAGAACTTAGAGGTCTGTCGGTCAGGAACAGTTGCGGCGGCGGGTGGCTGCGGCAGAGGCCCTCGCTGCGGCGCCACGGGCGAGATTGGCCGGCCGATTCTCACGAACTTTCGCTGCACATAGCCGACACGGCCACCGAATTCGGGATCCTGAAATTCCACGCGGCACCAGTCACCGAGTTGCTCAAGAAGCACCAACACAGAACCTTCGCGGGCCACGCGAAGCGGCTCCTGATTCTCGTTCTGAGATGCGAAAACCGGCGCGGTGGTATTCGTAGTCGCCGTTCGCTCCGGGGTCTGTGCATCTGCCTTGCTCGGAACTGACAAGTCAATCGGTTCTGATGATTTGCTCTGTGAAGCCGGTACGGATAGATCGACCGGTTGCAGTTTCTGGGCTGGAATTGACAAATCGATCGGCTCGTTAGATGTGGGCTTCGCCTCTCGGATGGACAAATCCATCGGAGTGTTCCGATTGGGTTCGCCCCGACCAACAGAGGTGCCGGCCGCATCAGTCTGAGGGGCAACGACGCTCACGAATCTCTTGTCAACCAGTCCAAAGAAGAGGCCCCGAGTCGGATCCTCGAATCGCACGTTGTACCAGTTAGCTCCGGACGATCTCACCAGCGTGACTACGGTGCCTCTGGCCAACTGTGTCAACGGCCTGCGGGTGCGCTCAGCCAAGATCGCCGTCTGACTGGTGATCATCAATCTCGAACCACCCGGCGGTGCCGCCGGAACGCCGGAAGAAGCCTCGGGCGACACGGCTGACGCAGTCGACCGGACCGCGTTTGCCGCTGGCGGTTTCGACGCAAAGCCGGGCGATTGGCGGCTGGCAGGAGTGCCCGCGGAGGACTTCGGCAAGTTAGAACGGGCTTCGGCTTTTGATTCCTTGACAGGAGTCATGACCGTACCGTCGATGATGACGACTTCTCCGGTGGACTTGTTCAGTCGAACAGTTCGGCCCTGAGAGTCCTGCTTGAGTTCGTATTTCACGTCCTCCTGCCCTGGCAACACCCTGCGCACTTGGTCGCAAGCGCACAGCAGGACTAGGGGAGCGACGAAGATAGACCGGACGAGCCCTCTGCTGAGCCAAGCCATAGATTTCCCCGCGCGGGCTAAGACCTTCAAAGGGACGGCGCGGCCTGACGCCAACCCAATGCACGTTCCACTGCGTCAGGCGGTGATGATGGCACGGAAACTGCCGCCCGCGCTCGCGTCGCTTGCTCGCGTGAAGATCGCGCCGGCGTTGATGGGTGCCGGAGAACAGCATGCCACGATTCCGGCAAGAAGCGCGAGGCCGAACTCGCACAGAAGAAGCGGCGGGCCGCCCCGTGAGCGGCGCCGCCGAGCCGTCCGTCGACAGCGTCTCCAGATTTCTACGTTTCTTCAATCTCGGTGACGCTTGGTGGGCCGACCGTTGCCTACAGTCGTGGATCGAATCGGCCCGCATGGGCAAAAACGTCCTTCATTTGTTCAGGTTGATCTCTCCTTCGAACGTTCCCTCTCCAGTGACCTTGCCTCCGGGCGCGAAATCGATAGTGTCGAACTCGATCATCGTAAACGTTCCAGTGGCCCCCGCAAACCGACCGGTTCCGTTCTCGATCGTCGCAACGTTCGTAAGCCTGGCGTTATTTGGTGGAATGAAGACGCCTTGACCAACAGTTGTGCCAGACAACTGGTCCCCATTCGCCGCAGTGAAGTGGAAGGTCCCCGGCCCCGTACTGTCGGGATGGACGTCAGCTGTGAAAATCCCGGTGAACCGACCGAGCTGGGTCGCAGTACCCTCGGCAGTCGCGTGGGCAGAAGGCGGCGGAACATCGATAACTGTCGTGA
>Ga0207683_10000784_pt1 | contig 28919 bp, 29 predicted proteins | sample KBSM73metaG_FD_184333 | JGI IMG/M metagenome (GOLD analysis project Ga0207683, IMG submission 184333) | Miscanthus rhizosphere microbial communities from Kellogg Biological Station, Michigan, USA - KBS M7-3 metaG (SPAdes) (version 2) | ecosystem: Host-associated > Plants > Roots > Rhizosphere >... | reverse complement strand
GGTGAGCACGCCCTTGATGTAGTCGACCAGGCGGTCGTGCTCGGAGTGGAACACCTGATGGATGGTGCTGAGTGCGATGTTCTCGTTGCAGCGACCATCACCGCAGACGAAGTGCGCGTTCAGCATCTCGTCGTCGTAGGTGCCGGGCGGCTGGTGTGCGAAGTCGGCGGACGGCGTGTTGTCGGCGTCCGGCGTCGGTGCCACCGGCGGCGTGGCCGGGTTGTTGTCGGTGTCCTGCGGGCTGGGATCCGCGTTGTGCGCGATGTCCGTGAGGAACGGCGTATCGAAATAGACGACGTTCGCAGGCACCGGCACCGGGTTCGCGAGGTTGCCCTCGACCAGCGTGCCGTTCTTCAGCACGTACTGCGGCAGACCGCGGAGCGGGCCCGGGATGAACTTGCCGTACGGGTCGGTCGCGATCATCGGGACGTTGAGCACGTCCATGTCGACCAGCTTCAGGCCGAGCTTCTCTGCGGCCTGCTTCTTGACTGCCGCCCACGTGCCGATGCCATCCTGGCCATCCGGCGAGTTGAGATACGTCTGGCCGGCGGGCAGGCCGCCGAGCAGCTTGCCGGTGGAGACCGGGCGGTTTGCGGAGTTGAGCACGTACTCGCGCAGGAACACCTGGTGCGCGGCGTGCGAGGTGTAGGTCTGGGACTGGTCGACCCACGGGGTATCGGTGTTGTTGGCGTTCTGGACGTCGTCTGCGGACTCATCGCAGCCGGCGGGAACGTTCAGGGACGTGCAGGGACCTGCGCCCGGGTCGGTCGGAGCACGGTCACCCAGCACGCCGTCGGGGCCGGGCTGGTTCTGGGCCCGCGTCAGTACCATGAACTGCTGTCCCGGGGGAACCTCGTCGCCCGTGTTGGGCTTGCCGTCGGGGCCGAGCGTGATCAGCGGATCGTCGGCGCGCAGGGGCACGAAGACGGTGCCGCCGCTCTTGACGGTCTGGTCGACGCCATGGTCGAAGAACTGACCGAAGAACGTGAACAGCGAGTTGTACGGCGGCGAGAGGCCGACGTCCGTCGTCACGTTCGGGATGAACAGCGTCTGATGCGACGGCACGCAGCCGGCCGGAACGCCGACGACCGGCGGAACCGCCGTCGGATCGGGATCCGTGGTGCACGGATGCACGCCGGGATTGCGCTGGGTGCGCACGGGAAATTCCGCTGCTGCGATCGCGGCCGGGTTCGTCGACGTCTGGTCGACGATCAGGTTCGAGATCACGCGGGGCTCGTCATCGAACACGAAGCCCTTCTTCTGGGCGTACGACGAGCTCGGAATCGTGCCACTGCCAGGACCGAAGAAATCCGTCGGGCTGCCCTGCGCTGCGCTGAAGAGCGGAGTCGTCAGGCGCGGGAACGGCTGATCCGAGGCCGCGAACTTGTCGCGACCTGCAAACAGGTTGTTGCAGGATCCGTCGACCGTGCGCAGGCCGTAGCTCGTGAGCCGGTCCGGGATCTGATTCGCATTCGGGCCGACGAGCGACTGGCAGTACTCGGGGTCGCCGATCGGATCGGGGTTCAGAGGCGTCCCGGCGTCGGGAATGCCCTCGAACGCGCGTGAATGACGCTCGGCGATCTTGATCTGCTTGAGAATGAAGGCGAGATCGGCGGGCGTGACCGTGAAGCCGTTGCCGACCGGCGCCTGTGCTGCCCTGGCCTGGTCGCTCTTTCCGGCCGAAGGCAGGGTGGCTGCGGCCACACATACGACCGCCGCCAGAATGGCGTAGGCCGCCGGCCGCATCAGCAGCCGGCGGCGCGATCGCCCGCCAGGCGTAGTTTCCGGCCGCAATACCCCGCGGCGCCTGAAGCGCGTTCCGTACATGGCGATCCTCCCCAGAGGTTGTGAAAATGGGCTGCCGGATCCCCCTCAGGAGAAGCCGACACGCCCCACAATCCGGGCGAGAACTTTGAGAAACCTTTTGATATTTGTGCACAGCGCTGGACTGCCACAAGACGTGAAAACCCGCGTGACAATCGGAGGAGAACGGCCTCCTCCGATCGGAGGAGGCGAGCCTACTTCGATCGGCCCATAGAGTGTTGCCTACGATTGGAGGAAGTCGCATTCCTCCGACCGTTGGATCAGATATTCATCCGATCGTTCGTCTGATCATAGGAGTGGCAGATAGCATTATTCGTGGCAGACGCCGGTCGTGCTCGTTCGACGCCTTTGCATTGCCGGCGCTCGACCCGTGCGCGAACTGACAATTCCGGCTGCGTCCGGCAGCTCTGCCCGCCCGGTGTGGCATCACCGCGCGCGTCGCCGGAGTGCGTCGCCGGCGGATTTCGACCGAGCGCGTCCGTCCATGGCGACGGCGGCGTCGCGCCGCGCGTTCAGTCGACGTTGTAGAGCCGCCCGCGCATCGTCAACCGCGGCTTTCCGCTCCTGGTCTCGATGAGGCCGATCACCTCGAGCTCGTGCCAGATCGGGTCGAGCGGGTCGACCTTCATGCCGGCTTTCAGCTCGCGGAGGGCGTCGACTTCGGCGGGCTCGAGGCCCAGGGGGTTGGTCATGGTTGCTCCGGCGGCGCGCTCGGACACGGACTCACCTGTAGACGCGGACAACGGATTTCCGTTAGGGCCGGCGATCACGGTCCGGCAGGGGGATTCCAGCCGGCCGAGGCGTGTGGAATGATTGTGCGATGCGTGACGATCGGGTGGTCGAGGCGCTCGAACGGGGAATGCGGCGCCCGCTCGCCCTCGCCGCAGCGGCGTTCTTCCTCACCCTGGGCGTCTTCGTCCTGGGGATCACGCTCATCGTCGGCTCGACGACCGCCGCCCAGGTCAGCTTCCCTTCCGTTGTGACCGTTGCCGCCCCCGCCCCGAAGAGCACCGCCGTCGCGGTCAGCTTCCCGGCCGTGGTCGTCGGCAACACCACGCACGCAAGCTTGGCTCGCGGCGGAGCCGCGACCTCGGCGACCGCCAGCACAGGCACCACGTCGGTCCGCGGCGCGGCCGGCCCGTAACGGTCGGCGCCGGTGGGTCGATCTGCCGGCCGGACCGCTGATTCCGGGGGCACGCCGGGGCGGCCCGAGCGGCCCCGCGGCACGGCATCACCTACCGTATGTCTGACTGCGCCGGCGACAGCCGCAGGCAAACCGCGAGGAGGCCGGGGTCGGTGGAGAGAATCTCGTTCGAGAGCGGCGGGGACTTCATACGAGAGACACGCCGGGAGGTAGAGGCGTACCTGGCCCGTGGATCGACCCGGCGCGCCGGCTACGTCCGGCTGTATGCGAAGGCTGCGGTGGCGATCGGCCTGATCGCCTTCTCGTGGTGCCTGCTCCTGTTCGGCCCTTCCGGGCTCGCCCCGAAGGGGCTGGCGTTCGCCGGGCTCGTGGCCGGCGCGATCCTCACCGGCTTCTGCGTTCAGCACGATGCGAACCACGGTGCATCGTTCCGCGCAACGCGCTACAACCATCTGCTCGGCTGGTCGGCCGACGCGCTGCTCGGAGTCTCGAGTTACGCCTGGCGCGTGCGGCACAACGTCGCACATCACACGTATACGAACATCGACGGTCACGACAGCGACATCACGCAGATGCCCGTCGCCCGGCTGGTTCCCGCGCAGCCGGCGAAGCCCTGGTATCGCTTCCAGCACCTCTACATCTGGCCGCTCTACAGCCTCATGGGACTGCGCCTCCAGACGATCGGAGACTTCGCCGCCTTCCGTCGCGGCACCATCGGAAGCACCTCCCTGCACACCCCCCGCCGCTGGGACCTCGCCGCGTTCATCATCGGCAAGCTGATCTTCGTCAGCTGGACGCTGCTGGTGCCGCTGCTGTTCTACCCATGGTGGATCGTGCTGATCTCGTTCGTCGGCGTGTCGCTCGCACTCAGCCTCACGATGGTGATCGTGTTCCAGCTCGCGCACTGCGTCGAGGAGGCTGCGAGCCCGTCGGTCGAGGAACTTCGCTCGCATCCGCGGATCTGGGCGGTCCACCAGGTCGAGTCCACGGTGGACTTCTGCCCCCGCAACCCCGTCCTGACGTGGGTCCTCGGTGGACTGAACTACCAGATCGAGCATCACCTCTTCCCGCGCGTCCCGCATACGCACTACCCGCAGATCGCACGCATCGTCCGCAGGACGGCGGAGAAGTACGGCGTGCGCTACACCGTTCAGGCCTCGTTCTGGGCCGCCATCAGCTCCCACGCGCGGCACCTGCGCAGGATGGGAGCGCAGGGCCTGGCGGTCGAGCTCGAGATGGGCTGAGGCCGCCGGCGGGCGCGTAGCCGAGAGCGCGCTCCGCACGTGAACGGCGTACACCTCTAGCTCGTCGCGCGCGCGAGGATCGCGTCGCGGCGCACCTCGCCCGGGAATACCCGAAAGGGGGCTTCCTGGATCCCGGGCGCTGGGTTGTGATGGCGCAGGCAGCAGTGACACAGGGAGCTGCCGGATCGTCCTCTCTCAGCCACACCGGCGGCACGCCGGCTGGCGTCAGCCTGTCCGCGAAGCGCGGATCAGGTCAGACGGCGCGACTACCAGGAAGGCCCTGCCGATCATGCGCATCGAGCTCGAGAGCGTCCTCCGAACAGGGTTGCGGACGATTCGTCTGGGTTTCCTCACGAGCGTCGCTCTCCTACTCGTCCCGGCGATCGGCGAGGCGGCCAACACGGCATCCCGGCAGGCCGGCAGCGAGCAGCGGGTACTCGACCTGCTGAACCAGATCCGGATCGACCACAACCTGCCTCCCTTCGCCGCCAGCGACCAGCTGCGCGAGGCCGCCCGCGCTCACTCGACCGACATGCTCGAGCACGGCTACTTCGGGCACGACGGGCCCAAGGAGACCTGGGCCGTGCGCATCGCCCGCTACCTCAAGAGCCCGCAGACGAGCGAGAACATCGCCTGGGGCTCGGGCTCGTACGGCACGCCCAGGGGCATCGTCACCCAGTGGATGCGCTCCCCGGGCCATCGCGCGGTGATCCTCACCGCGAGCCTCCACCGTGTCGGCCTCGGCCTGGCGTTCGGCACCTACCAGGGCTACTCGGGCGCGGTCATCGCGACCGCAGACTTCGCTGCCTAGGCTGCAATGAGCGTCCCCGAATCCCGCATCCGCGCAGCGCAGACCGGCGCCCGCATCGAGCGGGTGATCGCCCGGCTCCCGGAGGTCTCCGACGAGCGACTCGAGGGCATCGTTGACAACCTCTTCGAGCTCGCCGTCCTGCGCTCCCGCTGCCGCTGCGGGCACCTGTACCGCCCGTACCTCGAGCGCTGCCCGGTCTGCGTCCGGCGGAATCAGCCCGAGGTCACGCCGTCCTCGGGTCGGGGGCGAGGGCTCTCGCCTCGGATCGGCAACCAGTAACTCCTACCTCGGTAGGAGGGCGAACGCGACCAGGCGACGATGGCAGGTGCGCGCTGCACTCCTAGGGTCGAGCTATCGAACTCGACGAAAGGGAGCCATGAACGCCATCAGCACGCAAGGCATCGCCACCCCGGCACGAGATCTGATCGCCGGTCAGCACGATGAAGTCGATCGCTACGACGCGATACGGCAATACTCGCTTCCCCAGATCCTCAAGATCTGGGCGGCAGCGACGGGTCCAATGGCCATCCTCGCCTGGCTCGTGGCACCGTGGCTGGGCGACCGCATCGGCGGGAGCGAGCCGCTCGTCAAGGCGCTCCTGATCTGCTTCAACGCCGGGCTGATCTGGATGATCGTCCTCACGCTGATCCTCGTCCGGCGCGAGCAAGGCGGACTCGGGTGGGCCCGCGTACGAGACGCGCTGTGGCTGCGGGCACCACAGGATCAGAAGACGCGGCGCGTGGGCGGCAAGCTCTGGTGGTGGGTGCTGCCATTCGCCCTCCTGTCCGCCGGCATCAACTCGCTGCCGATCGATCCGATCGGGCCCATGCCGAGGGACCTCCCCGAGTTCATCGGCACCGACCGCGCCTCGCACTTCTTCCAGGGCTCGTGGGGCTGGTTCGCACTGACCGCGATGGTCGCCCTCCTGGCACCGCTGGCCGAGGAAGTGTTCTTCCGCGGGCTCCTGCTGCCGCGCATGCGGGCCGTCTTCGGAAAGGGCGACTGGATCGCGAACGGCGCGATCTTCACGGTCTACCACCTGCACCAGCCGTGGAGCATGCCCGCCACGCTGCTCGACGGCATCTTCGCTCAGGCCTACCCCGCGAAGCGCTTCCGCAGCATCTGGATCGGAATCGTCAGCCACACCGTGCCGAGCTTCGTCATCATCGGTGTCCTGCTGACCCTCGTCCTCAAATAGTCCACACCGCAGGACACACCCGGTTCGAAAGCGAGGCCCCGCCCCGGCGGGGCCTCGGCTGCGCTCGGCGCTGGCCCAGATCACAGACCGCGGGGGTCAGGTGCCAGCGGTACCCCAGTCGGCGCGACTCGGATTTGCATCGAGCGGGAAGTTCGTCAGCTTTCGCAGATGGCCGCCGTGCGCGTCCATCAGGAACAACTGGTTGACCTTCGAGCTGACCTTGTGCCAGACGATCTTCTTCCCGTCCGGCGACCACGAAGGCCCGAGCGCCTGAGTGGCGCCGCCGGCGTAGTGGGTGAGCGCGGTCATCTTCCCGCCGTCGGGCCGGATCGTGAAGATGTTCGGCGACTGGCCGGGCTGCACGTCGTAGTAGCTGTGGAAGAGCAGCTTGGATCCATCCGGCGACCAATCGGCGTTCGCGGCGTCGAGGCGCCACGGCGTCAGCCGCTTCAATCCGCTGCCGTCGGCGCGCACGACGAAGATGGCCGCCTCGCGCTCGTTCTTGACGCGGGTGAAGCTGATCCGCGTGCCGTCGGGCGACCAATCGGTGTTCGTGTCGTACGCGTCAGGGGTTGCGATGCCCGTGACCAGCCGGCGGGGATCGCTGCCATCGGCATTGGCCACGAAGATTCCGTGGACGTTCGGCCGGGAGGGCCCGGCGTCCTGGTCGAATGCAATCTTGGTGCCGTCCGGCGAGTAGGACGGAGCCCCGTTGAAGCCGGGCAGTGCGAGTGCCAGCTCGGCGAGACCGCTGCCGTCCGGCGCGACGGTGAAGAGGTTGATGAACGTGTCGCCGCCTTTGAGGGACGGGGCGTCGAACGCGATCGTCTGACCATCCGGTGACCAATCTGCCTGCTCGGCGCCGTCGGTATCGCCGGTGAACGGGATCTTGGTGACCTGCTCGAGTCCACTTCCGTCTGGCTTGATCGTGAAGAGCTGGTTGTAGCGGCCAACGTGAGCCTGGAAGAGGATCAGGCCGTTGGCGGCGGTGCCCCGGGACGCAGCCTGGGCGGCGTCCCGGGCGGCGAGGCCCACGATGCAGACGAACGCGACTGCCGCTGCCCACACGCGGGCACCTGGCGACGAGAACGTCCGGAATCCCATGCCCATGATCGATCCTCCCGGTAGCTGTGCGATGGGCTGATCGTCAGGGAGGGCGCTACCGGTCGGCTACCCGTTGCCTACGGGCGTGCCGAATCGACACCGTCGGTGTCAGCCGAGGGCCGCACTCGCCACGCGCTCTTCCGGCCGTCGCTCGGGGATGTCGGGAGACCGGGCCAAGCCCAACACCGGCAGGCGCTAAGATCATGCCGATGACCTTGCACGCGAGGACCAGCTGGTCGTGGCCGCGATAGCGCGGTCCTAGCTTCGCATGCACCAAAGGGCCGCCTTCGAGCGGCCCGTTTGATTTGTGGGAACGGCAGCGCTCGGGGCGACCTTCGACACGGAGGTTCGCGTTCAGATGCCAGCCACATCCGCAAAGCCATTCCCCGCGCGCGCGGGCACCGCACGCAACCGCGGGCTCGAGCATGCCGTGCAGAGCGACCCCGGCTCGTTCCGGATCCTGACCGGCGACCGGCCCACCGGGCCGCTCCACATCGGCCACCTCTTCGGCACGCTGGAGAACCGCGTCCGGCTGCAGGAGCTCGGCGTCGAGCTACTCGTCCTGATCGCCGACTACCAGACGATCACGGACCGAGTGGCGCCCGTGCGACTCCCGCACGATGTCGAGGGGCTCGTCGCCGACTACCTCGCAGTCGGCATCGACCCCGACCGGGCGATCATCTTCACGCACAGTCAGGTGCCCGAGCTGAACCAGCTCATCCTCCCGTTCCTCAGCCTGATCAGCGTCGCCGAGCTCGGACGCAACCCGACTGTCAAGGACGAGATCGCCATGATTGGCGGCGGATCGACCTCGGCGCTGATGTTCACCTACCCCGCCCACCAGGCAGCCGACATCCTCTTCTGCCACGCGAACCTCGTCCCGGTCGGCAAGGATCAGCTGCCCCACCTCGAGCTGACGCGGACCATCGCGCGCCGGTTCAACGAGCGCTACAGCCCGGATGTCCCCTACTTCCCCGAGCCCGAGGCGCTCCTCAGCCGGACGCCGCTCCTGCTCGGCCTCGACGGTCGCAAGATGGGCAAGAGCCGCGGCAACTCGATCCCGCTCGCGGCCAGCGCCGACGAGACTGCACGCCTCATCAGGGGCGCGAAGACCGATTCCGAACGGCGGATCACGTACGAGCCCGAGCGCCGACCGGAGGTCTCCAACCTCCTCGAGATCGCCGCGCTCAGCCTCGGGCGTCCGCCCGGGGAGATCGCGAACGAGATCGGCGACGCAGGGGCGGCGGCGCTCAAGCGCGTCGTCCTCGACGCGCTCAGCGAGCACCTCGGGCCGATCCGCAGCCGGCGTGAAGAGCTGGTGCAGGAACCGGACTACCTTCGTTCCGTCCTGCAGCGCGGCAACGCGCTCGCGAGAGAGATCGCATCGACGACGCTCGGGGACGTTCAGGAGCTCATGCATACGAGCTACTGACAAGCAACTGGGCGGGCGCGAGCCTATAGTCGCCGGATGACGAACACGCCGACACGCACCACGGTCGACCTCTCGGCCTACCCCGACCTGGTGGTCATCTATCTGGGAATGCGCGTGGAGGAGCCGCGCGGGTACGAGACGCTCCAGAAGCTCCACCCGCAGATCGAGGCCACGGTGGAATCTCAGCCCGACGGTCTACTGCTCCATGAGACGCTCACCTACTCGCAGGAGCCGCTGCACGTCGGCATGCGGCAGTACTGGCGCGACTTCGAGTCGCTCGAAGCCTGGTCGCTCACGCTGCCCCACAAGCAGTGGTGGACAGATTTCCTCCGCGACCGCGGCGGCACCTCGTTCTGGCACGAGACCTACTTCCGCCGCGGCGGCTTCGAGTCGGTGTTCGTCGATTGCGACGAGCCTCTCGGTCTCCTGCGCATCGCGCCATCCGCACCTGCCAAGGGGCCCATGCTCTCGGCCCGTCAACGGCGCGACGCCGATCGGTCGAGCGCGGCAGCGACGTAGGAGCCCGGTCGCCGCCGACGGCGTGCGGGCGCCGAATCCGTCATCATTGAGCCGCGCATGAGCCGGCCGCGCATCTTCCTCGGGTCGTCGGGCAAGCAGGCCAAACTGCTTCAGGCGATCACGCGCGGCCTCGAGGACGTCGTCGACGTCGAGCCCTGGACGACCACGTTCAACCCCGGGCGATCCACCCTCGACCGGCTCGTCGAGCTCTCCCAAGAGGTCGACTTCGCCGCGTTCGTGTTCGCTCAGGACGACTGGACCACGACGGATGCCTCCGAGTCCGGCCAGGCGTCGCCGCGCGACAACGTGGTGTTCGAGGCCGGGTTGTTCGGTGGCGCGCTCGGCATGCGCCGCACCTTCATCCTCCACGCCAACGGTTCCAAGCTACCTACCGACCTGCTCGGACTGACCTCCGTCCGCTACGAGCCCTCCACCAGTCCGGCGGAGATCCGCGCGATCAACCAGAAGCTCCGCAAGGCGATCGAGACCGAGGGTCGTCGCGGACCGGTCGAGGGCCTGTGGTGGCAGCTCTCGCTGACCGCGCGGAGCGAGGGCGAGCCCTCGGCCGTGAGTCTCTTGCGCATCGCGCGCGACCGCGACGGTGGCCTGACGGTGAACGGCCGGTCGTGGCAGGAGGACGGCACAGTGTCGGCCCGCTACTGGAGCGAGGCCACGAAGGAGCGCAGAGATCCTGCCGGCATCTTCTACTTCTGGAACGGCGAGCGCCCCCGGGATCCGAATGCCCCGCAACTCGAGGGCACAGGCGAGATCACGGTGGAGAGCACCGACCGCGCCAACGGCTACTTCACGACACGGTCGGATCGCGACGCCACGGTGAATTTCCGGACCTCCGGGGTCTATCTGCGAGCCGAGCCCTCTGACCTCCAGGTGCTCGAGAGCGGCAGCGAGCAGGAGCGGGCCGAGCTGATCGCGCGGCGCCTGGCAGAGTGGAAGGCAGCCGGAAACGCGTTCTGAGCACCGACCGCGATCGGGCCAGCGCTAGCTGCGGTCTCCCGCCGACGGCTTGGAGATCGCCTCGACGAGCGCGCCGGTCTTCGTCTCGTTCTCCCTGAGGGCGACGTCGGCCTGGGCAACGATGCCGACGAGCCTGCCGTTCTCGACGACGGGCAGGCGCCGAACCTGGTGGCGGGCCATGAGCTGGAGCGCCTCTTCGAGGTCGTTGTCGGGTGCGACGCTGATGAGGTCCCGGGAGCAGATGTCCCCGACAGACGTCCTCTGCGGGTCTGCCGCCTCGGCGACCACTCGCATCGTGATGTCACGGTCGGTGATCATCCCCACGAGCGCCTCGTCCTCGGTGATCGGGAGCGAGCCGACGTCCTCCTCCCGCATCAGACGCGCGGCCTCGACGACCGCCGCCGATGCGCCGATCGAGTGGGGATCCTCGGTCATCGCGTCGCGAACGCTCTCCGCCATCGTGTCTCCTCTCCGCTTCTCACGCCGGCTGCTGCGCGGCCAGTCGTAGCGCCTCGAGCGTCTCGCCGACCAGAGCGGCGAGCTCGTGGATGTTCTTCTCGTCGGTTTCGTCGAAGTCGCGTCCGCCACTCTTGTCGCTCAGCTGCAGCATCCCGCGGATTCGGCCGTCGTCGCCACAGACGCTCGTGGCAAGCCACCCCCGCATCGGCGGATGGGTGTCCGCGAGCGCACCGAAGCCGCGCCAGAGCGGATGCGCCAGCACCTCGGCCTCCGTGAGGCGGACGACCTCGCCGGGCGGGATCGCCATCCCGTGCAGGCCGTAGCCCTTCGGGTCGACGCGGAAGTCACGAAACTCGGCGTATTTCTCGCTCAGGCTGAAGTACTTGCGCGCCTGTGACGAATCCTCGCCGACCCACAGCTTGAGCGCGGCCTGCTCGGCGCCCGTCAGCGCGCGGGCGATCTGGCACGTGCGCCGCAGGAGCGCGTCGACCTGAGCGGCAAGCTCCGACTCGAGCGACGGGGCGTCGAGGATCGGCGTGATCTCGATTCCGACCTCACCGGTCTGCATGCGGCGAGCCTAGCGCGCGGGTGTCGTCCTGTCGAACGTGGCCGCGGATCGGCCGGCCACTTGCCGTTCGGGGAGAAGGAGCTGAAAGTCCCCGCATATCGACACAATTTCGGCACACTTTGTCGTCGCGATCCTGGTAGGATACGAACGTATGTTCGGTACCGCGCAGGGGACGGTCGACCAGACGCGCGAGCGTGAGCGGGAAGCGTGCCGTCGCCGGCTCCGCGAGCTCCGTGAGCAGTCGGCGCGGATCGATCAGGAGGTCACCGAGCTCGTGCGCGCGGCCGACGATCGCCGCGATTGGGAGTCGGCGGGTTGCTCATCGAGCGCGCAGTGGCTCGCGCAGGTCTACGGCAGCGACCACCGCACCGCCGTGCGCATCACGAGCACCGCCGACGCGCTGCGCAGCCTGCCGGCGCTGGATCGCGCCATGGGCACGGGCGCGCTCACGCTCGACCAGGTCGCGGCCGCGGCCCAGTTCGCGACGCCCGAGACCGACGCGCACCTGGCGCGCGTCGCGGTCGGTAAGGCGCCCAGCGCCATTGCGCTCGCCGCGCGCACGGTCGCTCCGCCCAAGGTGGCGGACGATCGGGAGCTCTACGAACGGCGCGCGCTGAGCATGACGTGGACGCGCGGGCGGCGCGAACTCGCCTTCAGCGGCCGCCTGCCGCTCGAGCAGGGCGCCGCGTTCGAGCAGGCCATCTGGAGCATCGCCAAGCTGCAGCGCGCCCTCGACAAGAAGACCGGCAGCGTGCTCGACTGGCAGCAGTACACCGCTGACGCGCTTGTGACGCTCACCCAGCGATCGGCGACTGGCGGCGGCGTGAAGCGCAGTCCGACGACCCTGATCCTGCACCTGAGCGAGGACGCGCCGCCGCTGCTCGAAGGTGCGGGGCCGATCAGCCCCGAGACCGCCGGACGCCTCGGGTGCGACGCGCGCCGCCTCACGATCAAGCCGTACGGCCGCGATCTCGTGCACTCGCGGGTCGGGCGCTGCGCCTCCTACGCCCAGCAGCGCGCTCTGCACAAGCGCTCACACGGGCACTGCCAGTACCCGGGCTGCACCGGGGCCCGCGAACTCGAGGCGCACCACCTCGTCGCAGTCGAGCATGACGGCCGGACCGAGCTCGACAACCTGATCCTGCTCTGCCCCCGTCACCACAAGTTGCTCCACGATCACCACATCCAGACCGGCGGCAACGGGTCGGAGCCCACCTTCACGGATGAAGCCGGGCGCGCGATAACTGCCAACCAGCCACACGCGCCGCCCGACCGGCTGTGACGACGCCGGGCCCTAGGCGCGAGACCGCTGGATGACGTCCTCGATCGCCGCGACGACCGTGTCGGGCGCCTTGCTGAGGATCTGGGTGTGCTTGTGGGGCGTTGTGGCGAACACGGACACACGCTCGTTGCTCGCCTCGGCGTCGGCAGCGGCGGCGCGCACGGTGCGCATCTCCTCTTCGGTCGCGCCCGAGTGGGCTCCGGTGCCGACCACGAACACCGTCGGGCATGCCAGCGCGGCGAAGTCGGGCCCGAGTTCGCCGTTGACGGCGTCCATCTCGATCACGACGTCCGCGGACTCGGCGGGAGACATCCTGGCCGAACGGCCGAGCGCCGCCAGAATGCGCATCATCCACCCCAGCCGGCGGAACTGGTTGCGGACCTTCTGCTCACCCGCCTCGTCGAACATGCTGATCGGATACGCGCCGTCGACCAGCACGAGGCCGCCCACCTGCTCGGGCCGGCGGGCGGCGTAGCGCACCGCGATCGTGGCGCCGTACGACCACCCGACGAGGATCGGGCGCTTGATCTCGGTCGCCTCGATGACGCGTCCGATGTCGTCGACGGCCCCCTCGAGGGAGTAGTCGGCCGATGTCCCCGACTTTCCGCGCGCCCGCGCGTCGAACCGCACCGCGCGGTACTTCTGGCCGAGGCGCCGGATGACGCGGTCCCAGCTCTGCAAGGTCCCGAAACCGCCGCTGAGGAACAGCAGGGGAGGCGGGCCGCCCGGGGTATCGACGGCATACAGCTGCGTATCCGCAGCGGGGATCATCAGGTGTCCGGACATGGCGATCGGCCTTTCGGGTCGCAAGTCGGTGGCCGTGCGCGATTTGCAATCAATTTGTTTGGGGCCCGCTGACGGCGTTTATGGCCGCTTTGCGGGGGAATGAGGCGCTGAGCGACGACCACCACGGCCGTCCGCGATGACGCGCCGATTCGCTGAGCGCATTCGCGGTCGATCCCGGCCGCAAACGCTCATCGACCCCTATCCACAACGCAGGAGGAGTAATCCTGATGCGCACAATCTGTGCCCTTGCCGTCGCGGCGATGGCTCTCGTGGCAGTACCGATGGCGGGCGCCGCGACCGTGCCCGTCTCGATCACCAAGAGCGGCTTCACGCCGAGCACCGTGGCGGCGACGACTGCCGACACGGTGCAGTTCAAGAACAACGACACGGTCGTCCACCAGGTCGCCTTCAAGCCGACGGCCGGCGCGACCTGCTCGCCGAGCCCGTTCACGCTGCAGGCCGGACAGAGCGGCACGTGCACGTTCACGCCGGCGGGATCCTTCACGTTCTCGGATCCGAGCGCGACCGGCACCGCCTTTCAGGGCACGCTGACGGTGAAGGCGCCGGCGGTTCCGGACACGCTGACGCTCTTCGCCGATCCGCAAGACGCTGCGTTCTCGAATCAGGTGCATCTGACGGGCGAGTTGTCCAGCAAGAAGGCCGGCGTCGACGTCGGCGTGATGGCGAAGCCGTGCGGCAAGAGCACGGCGACCAAGGCGGCAACCGTACAGACGACGGCAAACGGCGAGTTCTCGACCGATCTGAGGGCGGCGAGTAACACGGTCTACACGGTCCAGGTCGGCAGCACGGCCAGCCAGGAAGTGAGCATCGACGTCGCACCGCGGCTGCGCCTCGGCCGAGTGGCGGCGCATCGCTACTCGCTGCGCGTGTTCGCAGCGCAGAGCTTCGCCGGCAAGTGGGCGACCTTCCAGCGCCTCAAGGGGAACCGCTGGATCTCCGTGAAGCGCGTACAACTCCAGAAGAACTCGACCAATATCCTGCCGACGGTGATCTCGTCGGTGGCGTTCCGCTGGAACAGCAAGACGCGGCCCAGGGTTCGGGCCATCCTGCCCCAGGGGCAGGCGGGCTCGTGCTACGTCGCCGGCCTCAGTAACGACATCCGCAGCTGAGAAGGGCTCGTCGTCAGCACAACACGCGTGGGCGGCCTCCGTCGAGGCCGCCCACGCATGGCCGCCTCATGCTGCTGCGAGAGCGCCCGGGAGCTCGGCGGCCAGCACCTCGAGCTCGTCGTCGGGTGCCGCGCTGATGCGGATGCAGCGGTCGAGCGGCGCAACGCCGGGCATGCGGATGAACACGTCGCGCTCGGCGAGGGCCGCGAGCACCGCCCGCGCGAACGCGCCGTCGCGGCCGCAGTCGACCGTCACGAAGTTGGTCGCCGACGGCAGCGCCTGCAGTCCGTTGTCCTTGGCGATCGCAGCGATCCTGACGCGAGCGCGCTCGACACGTGTGACGACGGAGGCGATGTGGCCCTCGTCGTCGAGCGACGCGAGCGCTCCGGCCTGGGCCACGCGGTTGACGCCGAAATGGTTGCGGACACGGTCGAATGCCGCGACCACCTCGGGTGCCCCGAAGGCGTATCCGACCCGAAGGCCCGCCATGCCGTGCGCCTTGGAGAACGTGCGGAACCGCAACACGCGCGGATCGTCCGGGTCGATCGCGGGTAGAGCGCCGGCGGGCGAGAAGTCGGCGTAGGCCTCGTCCAGGCAGAGCAGCACGTCGCGCGAAAGGGCGGCGACGAACGCCTCGACTGCCGCCGCGTCCCACCAGCTGCCCATCGGATTGTCGGGATTCGCCAGGAACACGAGCCGCGGCCGCTCCGTGCTGGCGAGCGCGAGCAGCGCGTCGATGTCCTCGCGGTCGTCGCGGTAGGGCGCCGTGACGAGGCGGCCGCCGTTGCCGGCAACATGGAACGCGAAGGTTGGATACGCGCCGAGCGAGGTGACGACGGCCACGCCCGGCTCGACGTGCAGGCGAGCGACGACGCCGAAGAGCGCGTCGATGCCCTCACCGACGACCACGTGCGCCGGCGTCACGCCGTGGCGGGCGGCGATCGCGTGCTTGAGGTCGTAGTTCTCGGGGTCGCCGTACTTCCAGCCCTCGCTCGCCGCCGCGTGCATCGCCGCGATCGCGGCCGGCGCGGCACCGAACGCGCTCTCGTTGGCACCCAGCCGAGCGCGGAACGGGCGGCCCCGCGCGCGCTCCAGCGCCTCCGGGCCGACGAACGGCACGCTGGCGGGCAATTCGGAGACGATCGAAGTGAGGGGCGCGGTCATCGCAGAAGCTTGCCAGCAACGACTGAGCCCGTTCACCGGGCCACGGCTCGGCTCGGCCGCGCCGGCCTCGCACGACTTGTCATGTTCGATAGCGCGTCAGCCAACCCGGAAGTCGATGCCGCTTGCCTCGCTCCGGAGAACGGTTCGAGCACTGTTTGCAACGGGTGGCGCGCGGGCGTACGCTGGCGCGACGCGCTACCCGTGAGGGAGTTATGGACGCCAGTCGCGCCTTGGCTTTCAGTCGTTCGACGCTCGACCCGCGTGCCTACGTGGGCTTGTTTCGGATCGTCCACTGGTACAACCGTACGCACGTCAGTCAGCGGCGCCTGCTGACCTGCGGCGAGGGCGTGCGGCTTTCGCCGGTGGCTGCGTTCGCGAATGCCGAGCGGATCTCGATCGGCGACCGCACACGGATTGGCGATCATGTGCGCCTCTGGGCCGGCGACCGCGAGGGTTGCATCGTGATCGGCAAAGACTGCCTGTTCGCACCCGGTGTATTCGTGACTGCTTCCGACTACTCGCTTGACCCGGGCTCGACGATCAAGTCGCAGACGACGCGCGAGCGCGACGTGCTGATCGGCGACGACGTCTGGATCGGCGCGGGCTGCATCATCACTGCCGGCGTCGAAATCGGTCATGGCGCCGTCATCGGAGCCGGCTGCGTCATACGCCAATCGGTACCGGCATGGGCAATCGTGAAAGGCAACCCCGCGGGCGTGAGCGCCTCACGCCTGACGTGGGGACCCCGAAGACCGAGGGAGGGAGAGACGAACCAGGCCGGCTAGAACACGCACGGGGCGCGCGCAGGTCGCGTACGCACCTGTGCCGAGGTCAATGCCTCCGTGTCGTCGCGCCAATCACGCTCAGCCGATCGGCGCGCAAACTGCCACGACCTTGATCGGTGCGTCGGCACCACTGCTGTTCACGACGAATGCGCGCCAGGCTGTTGCCGGACCGTGCTGCCCGTCGGTCTGCGAGATCAAGGCGGTTCCGTCGACGACCGGGTACGAGGCGGAAACGCCCATGGTGAGGACGTTGTTGGGCTCGACTCCGCCGCCCACCACCTGGCTGCCGACCGGGCACGTCGCGGTCGCGCTGCCGAAGCTGCCGCTGGTGACGGTCCCGGAGGCGACGACGGTGACCGTACCGCGCAGGAACCGCGCGTCTGCCTGCGCCTTGGTGTAGAACTGGCTGGTATCGACGACGCCGGTGGGACCGATGGGGCCAGCAGGGCCTGGCGCCCCCTTCAGGATCTGCTTTCGAGCGAAGTCGACGGCCTTCAATGTGCCGTTCTTGACCTTGCCGCTCGTCACGGCGCCCCTCTGCAGCTGTGCCGTTCCGACGCTGCCCTGCGGCAGAGAGCTCGTGGCGTAGGCGGTTCCACCGAGTGCGATCGAGATCGCGAGAAGAGAAGTGACGGTCGCGAACGAGGCGCGCGGGCGTCGAACAGTCATCGGGCACCTCTCGTCGATGCGAATGTGGATGCTTTGGTCGACATCAGCCGATCGGCGCGCAGACGACGATGACTTTGGCCAATCGATCTGGATCTGGCAGAGTTGGTGGGCCGGAGAACCACGTCCGCCACATCGTGGCGCTGCCGTGCTGGCCGTCAGCTTGCTGAATCAGGCTGGTGTCCACGACCGGGAACGACGCGTGCGTGAAGCCTGTCCCCGTGTCTCCCCCGCCGGCGATTGCCTGATAGCCGGCGGGACACGTCGCGGTGACCTGGCCCCAGACGCCGGCGACGACGTCCGTATTGGAGATCCTCCCCGAGGCTACGACCGTGATCGTGCCGCGCAGGTACCTGGTGTCCGTCTGCCCCTTGGCGGCGAACTGGCTCGTGTCAACGGACCCCGGCGGGCCGGCGGGTCCACGGTCGCCACGCGGCAGCTGTCCGGGCGCGATGTCCGCAAGGAGCAACGACCCATCCTTCACCTTGCCGCTCGTCACCGAGCCCGATTGGAGCTGCTGCCGACCGACGGAGTTTCGCGGCAGCGCAGTCGCGGCGAAGGCCGTGCCTCCGATAGCCGTGAAGAGGGCGATCAAGGACAAGATATTCGCCGCCGATGCGCGGGGAAGTCGGTACCGCATGCTCACCTCTCGCCGTGTCCGGAAGGCTCGCGCGACGCTATCAAATCGGAGGATGCGGACGCAATCGTCAGAGAGGTTCGAGAACGGCGCGCTGGGAGAGTCGGACGGCGGTCGCGGGGACGAGGAGGCCGAGGACTGCCTGGTGGCTCTCGATCCGGATCGGGTAGCCCGAGTCGGGGACGGTACCAATCACCATCAAACGCCGATGGTTACGGGAGAGTGCGGATGAGAGGACTTGAACCTCCACGACCTTACGGCCACACGGACCTGAACCGTGCGCGTCTACCAGTTCCGCCACATCCGCGGGGGAGCAAGAGCATAGCGCGGGCCCTGAGGCCGGCGGTTCAGCCGCGAGCGATCTCGCCGACGGCATCGAGCGTGCGATCGACCTCTTCCTCGGTCGTGTAGCGGAGGAAGCCGAGGCGGGTTGCTCCGCCCCGACCCTCGAGGCCCAGGCGATCCATGATGCCCAGCGCGTAGTAGTTGCCGTCCCAGCCGAGGATGCCGCGCTGTGCCAGCTGCTCGCAGACCTGGCGGGGCGTGATGCCCGGCAGCGTGAAGGTGAAGGTCGGCGTGCGTTCGCCCGCGCGCGCGGGGTCCGTGATGCCGTACAGCGTCATGCCCGGCACCTCTGCCAGGCCGTCCAGCATGCGGGCCGTGAGCGCCGTCTCGTAGGCCACGATGTCGCGGAAGGCCGCGTCCAGCTTCGTCCGCCGGTCTGCGCCCTCGCCCAGGGAGGCGACGAAGTCGATCGCGGCCTGCACGCCCGCGAGCGCCTCGTGGCTCATCGTGCCGGTCTCGAAGCGATGGCCTGCGGGCAACTCCCCGGCCGGGCGCACACGGTCGGCCGGCCAGCTCGCGAGCAGCTCTTCGCGCGCGAAGCCGAGACCCTGGTGCGGGCCGAAGAACTTGTACGGCGAGCACAGCAGCACGTCGGCGCCGAGCGCTCGCACGTCGATGCGGCGGTGCGGCGCGTAGTGGACGCAGTCCATCCACGCCAGTGCGCCGACGGAATGCGCGATGTCGGCGAGCTCGCGTGCGGCGGGCATCGTGCCGATGGCGTTCGAGGCGAGCGTGAATGCGCACACCTTGGTGCGGGGACCGACGACCTTCTCGAGCGCCGCGGGCTCCACCTGCAGGTCGCCCTCGCGCACGTCGGCCGTTCGAACGACGAGGCCGTGGTCCTTGGCGCAGAGCAGCCAGGGGCTCACGTTGGCGTCGTGGTCGAGCGCGGTGATGACGATCTCGTCGCCCGGCTCGAGCGTGCGGCAGAAGGCATGCACCAAGTTGAAGTTGATCGTCGTCATGTTGGGGCCGAAGACGACCTCTTCGGGCTTCGCGCCAAGGAAATCGGCGGCCGCGACGCGTGTGGAGTCCACGAGCTCCGTCGTCTCGGCGCTCGTCACGAACGCGCCGTCGATGTTCGCGTTCGAATGCCGGAGGTAGTCGGCCATCGCGTCGATCACGACATCCGGCACCTGCGCCCCACCCGGTCCGTCGAGGAAGACGAGCGGCCGGCCGTCGGCTCCCGTGCGGGAGAGCGACGTGAAGGAGCGGCGGATGGTCTCGATGTCGGGCAACGGGTCTCCTCGTGACTGGGCGACGCAGTACAGCAGCGCAGGATAGATTGGCGGACATGACGACGATCCCAGATCGCGACCTCGCGCTCGAGATCGTCCGCGCCACCGAGAGCGGCGCACTGGCCGCATCGCGGCTCGTCGGCCGCGGCGACAAGATCGCCGCCGACCAGGCGGCCGTCGACGGCATGCGCTCTCTCCTCGACACCGTCAGCATGGACGGAATCGTCGTGATCGGCGAGGGCGAGAAGGACGAGGCACCGATGCTCTACAACGGCGAGCGCGTCGGCGACGGCTCAGGGCCGGAGGTAGACGTCGCCGTGGATCCGCTCGAGGGCACGACGCTGGCCGCCAAGGGCATGCCCAACGCTCTCTGCGTGGTCGCCATCTCGGCGCGCGGATCGATGTTCGACCCGGGCCCCTGCGTCTACATGGAGAAGCTCGTCGGCGGGCCCGACCTGCACGGCGTGCTGTCGATGACGGATCCGATCGAGGATGTGCTCTACGCCGTCGCGAGGCGCCGCGGCGTGACGCTGGGCGACCTGATGGTGGTCGTCCTCGACCGGCCGCGCCACTCCGAGATGATCACGCGCATCCGCGAGGCGGGCGTGCGCATCCGCCTGATCTCCGACGGCGATGTCTCGGGTGCGCTCCTCGCGGCCATGCCCGACACGGGCATCGACCTGCTGTGGGGCATCGGCGGGACGCCCGAGGGCGTCCTCTCGGCCGCAGCCATCCGCTGCGTGGGCGGCACGATGCTGGGACGGCTGTGGCCGCGCGACGACACCGAGGCGCAACTGGCTCGCGACGCGGGCTACGACCTGGAGCGCATCCTGACGACCGAGGATCTCGTCGCAAGCGAGGACTGCTTCTTCGCGGCCACCGGCGTGACCGACGGCGACCTCGTGCGCGGCGTGCGCTTCGACGCCACCGGAGCGACGACGCATTCGCTGGTCATGCGCGGGCGCTCGGGGACGATCCGGCAGGTCGACGCCCACCACCACCGGGCCAAGCTGCGCGCCCTCATGGGCGACAGGTACGGATGATCGCTCCGGTCGAGCGGGCCATGGCGGTCGAGGTCGACCAGAGCGTGCGCATCGCGGCTCCGCCCGAGCGGGTCTGGCGCGCGCTCACCGATGTCGCCGACCTCCGGCGGTGGCTGTTCGCGAGCGCGGAGGCCGACGTCCGCGAGGGCGGCTCGTGGCGCTTCACGTTTCCGCACTGGCCGTCGGCGCGCGGGTTGCACCACCCGGCGCTCAACTTCGGCGGGCCGATCGTCGAGCTCGTGCCGGGACGCGTGCTCGCAGTCCAGTTCGAGCCGCCCTACTGGGGCATCCTGCGCTTCGAGCTCTCCCCGGACGGCGATGCCACCGACCTGCGCGTGACGCAGCGCGGCTTCGAGGGCAACGAGGAGTGGCTCGCCGACTTCCGCGGCGGCTGGGGCTCGTTCAGCGATCGCCTCGCGCTGCTCTGCGAGATCGGCCAGGTCGCGACGGCCCGCCGCCTCGAAGGTGGAGTGGCGCGCCGACTGGAGCCGGGCGAGCTGGCCGGCGCGCTCGCCACCCTGCCACTCCCCCGGCAGTCGTACTGGTACGGGGAGGCCGGCAGGATCACGCTCGTGCTCCCGGGCGTCGAGTCGGCCGCCGGTTACGAACGCATGGCCGAACCCTGCGACGCGCTCTGTCTGGACCTGCCGCCCGGCGCAGATCTGGACGCCGCGCGCGCCAGCCTCGAGCGCTCGCTGCCACGCCGCGGCTGGACGGCAGCCGGCCCGCTGCGCGTCGCGATCGACCCATCAGACGGCTACGCGCTCGCCCTCCCCTACCGCCCGGCCGTGGATCTCGGCGATCCCGAGCCGTTCGTGCGCGCCTTCGAGCGCTCGTTCTGCGCGCCGGGTCGAGCCGCGGCGCCCACGTACTTCACCCGCGGCGGTGCGCTCGCTCTGGCCGGCGGCCCCCACCCGCGCCCGCTCGACACGCCGCTCTCGCGCCTCCCGGACCAGGCGGTTGCGCGCTTCTGGCGCCTACGCCTTGGCAGCGACGGCACGCTCACCGCCGACTGGGAGGGCTCCGGCTGGACGGCCGGGCGCAATCGCGGCACGAGCTCGTGGACATTCGGGAGCGATGGCCGGATCGAGCGGCTGATCCTGCGCTTCGACCCGGCTGTGCCGCGCATGGTGGCCGCATGACGGAGCCCTGGGTCGCCGCGTTGCGCGCGGCGCTCGGCGACCGCGTGCACACGCAGGCGGCCGAGCTCGCCGCCGTCGCCCGCGACGCCTCGCACGTGATCGGACGACCGGAGGCGCTGATCTATCCCGAGACGAGCGAGCACGTCGCGGCCGCGGTGCGCATCGCGCGCGAGCATGGCGTGCCGATCGTCGCGCGCGGCGGCGGGACCTCCCTGACCGGGGGGACGGTGCCGACGCGCGGCGGCCTCGTGATCGCCTTCAACCGCATGGCGGCCGTCCTCGATCTCGACATCGAGGAGCGAACGGCACTCGTGCAGGCCGGGCACCCGAACGCGGCGCTCGACCGCCTCGCGCGCGGGCACGGCTTGCGCTACGCGCCCGATCCATCCTCGCGCGCAGCCTCGGTGATCGGCGGCAACATCGCGACGAACGCCGGCGGCATCCACTGCCTCGGGCACGGCGTCACGGGCGACCACGTGCTCGCGCTCGAGGTCGTGTTCGGCGACGGGACGATCGCCTGGCTCGAGGACACCGACGCCAGCGACCTGCGTGCTCTCGTCACCGGCAGCGAGGGCACGCTGGCGATCGTCACGTGCGCGCTGGTACGCCTGCTCCCCCTGCCCGAGCGGCTGGCGGTCGTCGTTGCAGGCTTCGAGCGCCTCGAGCAGGCCGGTGCCTGCGCCGAGCGCATGGTGCTCGAGGCGCCGGGGCTCGTCGCCTGCGAGTTCATCGACGAGGGGATGCTGCGGGCGCTCGACCACATGGCGCCCGGCGTCCTGCCCACGGACGTCGAAGCCGCGCTGCTGATCGAGGTCGAGGCGATCGAGGAGGGCATCGACCGCGCGCTCGGCGTCGTCGTCCAATGCGTGGAGGAATCGGGCGGGAGTGCGCGGGAGGCACGCAGCGATGCGGAGATCGAGATCGCCTGGAACGCGCGGCGCTCGGCCTACGGCGCGCTCGGCCGCATGCACGCAGATTCGTACACGCACGATTTCGCGACGCCGCGTGACCGCCTCGTGAGCTCGCTGCGCGCAGCGGCCGACATCGCCGAGCGCCACGGTCTCGTGCTCTCGTCCGTCGCCCACCTCGGCGACGGCAACCTCCACCCACGCTTGCACTACGACGCGCGCGAGGCCGGAGCCTTCGAGCGCGCCCTGGAGGCCAGCGAGGAACTGCTCGTGATGGTGCTCGAGAACGGTGGGACACTGACCGGCGAGCACGGCATCGGCCTCGAGAAGCTGCACGCGCTGGGTCGCCAGTACGGCGAGCCCGAGCTCGATGCCATGCGCCGCGTCAAGGCCGTGCTCGACCCTGCCGGCATCCTCAATCCCGGCAAGGCCCTGCCCGAGCAGGGCACCGACTCGCGGCGAGGGATGTACGCAGATGTCGCCTGAGCTGCGCGCCGGCAACGCGAGCCTCACGGCCGACGGCGACGAGACGCTCGCTGCGGTGCAGGCCGCGGCGGCCGTCGCCGGGCAGTTCCTCCCGGTGGACGCGGACCCCGGCACGAGCGTGCGCGAGCTGTTGCAGCGTCGCGACGGCGGACCGCTCGACGCGCTCTACGGACGCCTGCGCGACCGGGTCCTCGCAGCCGGGATCGACGGTCTGTCGCTGGGGTCGGAGGCCGTCAAGGACGTTGCCGGCTACGACTTGCGCCGGCTGCTGCTCGGGAGCGCGCCCGTCGACTGGGCCGTCTTCCGGTTGGCGCGCCTGCCCGAGCGGCGCGAACGGCTGCTCGCACGGGGATGCGATGCATTTGCACTGGCCGAGGCGCTGCGCGCCGATCCGGCCCAGCCCGGCGCGCTCGTCATCCTCGAACCGCAGCTCCTTGCGATCGCGGACGACTGCGGAGCCGACGAGCAATCACGGCGCCGGGGCCTCCTCGAACGTTGCGCCGGTGAGGCCGGGGCCGAGCTCGAGGAGCTGGGCGAGGGCGGCTGGCTGGCGCTGTGCACCGCGCTGCCCACGAGTGCCGTGCGCATGGCCGGCCGTGACGCCCGCGTGACCCTTCCGGCGCACGAGGGCGCCTGGGCCTACGACGCGGGCCGCCGCCTCGCACTCGTCACACCCGCAGCCCGCGATGCGCTCGCGCCCGTTCGTCCTGCACCACCTGCCGGGCCCGAGCTCGTCGCGGCCGTCGTCGGCGCGGCGCGGGCATGACTGCGATCGACCTCACGGATGCCCGGCGCGAGCGCTTCGACGCGCTGGCCCATCAGTGCGTGTCGTGCGGCCTCTGCTTGCCGCACTGCCCCACATTCGACCTCCTCGCGGCCGAGTCGGACGGCCCGCGCGGCCGGATCCACATCATGCAGCGCCTCGTGGCCGGTGATCTGACGGTCGAGGAGGCGCGCGAGCCGCTCGACCGCTGCCTCGGCTGTCGCGCCTGCGAGACGGCCTGCCCGTCGGACGTGCAGTACGGCCAGCTGCTCGAGATCGCCCGCGACGGAGGCGCGCAGACGCCCTCGGTGCAGGTGCGGGCGCTGCTCTCGTTCGTGCGCCGCCCCCGCCTCCTGGCCCTTGCGCTCCGCGCCGGACGTCCGCTCGCGCGGCTCCTGCCGGGGGCCACCGGTCGCAGCGGTGCGTCGCTCGATCCACACGCGACTGTGACCTGGGAGCGCCGGCGCCCCGGCGGACCGCCTGCGGTCGTGCTGCGCGGCTGCGTGATGCGCGAGGCCTTCGCCGGTGCGCAGCAGGCTGCAGTGGATGCGCTCGCGGCGGCCGGCTACGACGTCGTCGCCGGCCCCGAGCAGGGGTGCTGCGGGGCGCTGCACCTGCACAACGGCGAGCTCGCGACGGGCGAGAGCATGCGAGATCAGCTGCTCGCCGGCCTGCCGGCCGGCGCGATCCTCGTGTCGACGGCGGCCGGCTGTGGCGCAGCTCTGCGGGAGCACGACGCGCGCGTGCTCGATCTCAGCGAGGCGCTCGTGCAGGCGCCCGCACCTCCGAAGGGCAGTGGCGGCGGTCCGGTCGCCGTGTTCGACGCGTGTCACCTCCTGCATGCCCAGGGCGTGCGCGAGGCTCCGCGCGACCTGTTGCGCGGAGCCGGGTACGAACCGGTCGAGCTGGCCGGAGCCGGGCGCTGCTGCGGCGCCGCGGGCGTCTACGCCTTCACGCAGCCGGAGCTCTCCCAGCAGCTTGCGCGCAGTCGCGTCGATGCGATCCGCGCGAGCGGCGCGCGCGTCGTCAGCTGCGGCAACCCGGGCTGCGCGCTGCAGTTGCGCGGCGCGCTACGTGAGGCGCAGCTGGACGTGCGGGTCGTTCACCCCGCCGAGCTCGTGGTGGAGGCGGCAGGGCCTCAGGCCTGAGGCGCGGCGGGCGGCGCCGGAGGCGGAGGAGGCGTCGTTGCCTCGGGAACGGCAGGAGCGGCCGGAGCGGCCGGCGGCGCGGACGAGCCCCCGCCGAAGGAGACGACCGGCACGTCGCGGTCGGCCGGCGCGTCGATCTCGAAGAACTCGCGCTTCGTGAAGCCGAAGGTGCCCGCGAAGAGCGTCCCCGGGAAGGTCTGGATGCTCGTGTTGTAGCTCTGCACGTTGCCGTTGTAGATGCGGCGCGCACCGGCGATCTGATCCTCGGTGTTCGTCAGCTCGGCCTGCAACTGCTGGAAGTTCTCGGTCGCGCGCAGCTGCGGGTAGGCCTCGGCGACTGCGAACAGCCTGCCGAGCGCTCCACTCAGCGCGCCTTCTGCCTGGGCGACCTGGGCGGGCCCCTGAGCGCTCATCGCGGCCGCGCGGGCCTGGGTGACGGCTTCGAAGACGCCCGCCTCGTGCGCCGCGTAGCCCTTGACGCTCTCGACGAGGTTCGGGATCAGGTCGTGCCGGCGCTTGAGCTGGACGTCGATCCCGCTCCAGGCCTCGTCGACCCGGTTGCGCCCGCGAACCATCCCGTTGTAGATCCCGACCAGGAACAGGATCAGGACGACGACGATGGCGATGACGATGATGACGGCCCACATACCCAGGTGCCTCCGGCGAAAGGGGGTGCGCGATCCCCGCGCGATGCCCGTGACTCTACCCTTCCCTGAGTGTTCGCGCTCACGCTCAACGCGCCGCAGGCGTACGAGGCCAACCCCGGAATCATCCAGGGCGTGGCGCCCCCGGGCACCACTGCGCTGCGCGTGCTCGCCGACGGGCACTCCGTGCGCGTGCTGCGGCTCACGAGCGGTCGGCGCGCCTTCCTGCTCGGCCCGATCGGGCTGCCGCCGCGCGATCTGACGGTCAAGGTCGAGGCGCTGGACGGCGCGCGGGTGCTCGCCTCGGCGACGGTCGAGCACGTCTTCGGCCTTCCGGCGGTGGCGGCCGCCGTCGCGCCGGCGCAGACGATCGACGGCGCCCTGCAACACGCCGTCGCCGGCCTCCCGGTTCGCACGGGGGTGACGTCGGCAGCCTGGGTGCGCGACCTCGCGACGGGTCGCACGGCTGCCTACAACGCGGGTGCGCACTTCCCCGCAGCCAGCACGGTCAAGCTCGGGATCCTGCTCGGCGTGCTCGCGCGCGACTCGGCCGACCCGCTGCGCTCGTCGGCCTGGTCGCTCGAGCGTGCTCTCGTGCTCGACTCCTCCAACCGCGCGGCCAATGAGTTACTCCCGCGCGCGGGTGGCGCGGGCGCGGTCGACACGCTGATCGGCGCGCTCGGTGCGACCGGCACGTTCACGTGCTGCGGATACCTGCTCGAGCCCAACGAACGGCGGCACGTCACCGAGCGAGCGCTGCGCCGGCCGCTCCCGCCGACGACGGTCGTCGACCAGCCCACCTTCCCGTGCTGCAAGTACACGACTGCGCACGATCTCGGCACGCTGCTCGTATCGCTGATGCTGGCCTCGACGGGACACGGCCCCGCCCTCCGGCTCGGGATCACCGCGCGCGAGGCACGGGTCGCGCTCTGGCTGCTGGTGCACGCGGGCTATCCCGGGCTCGTTCGGCCGGCGTCGCCGTTCCCCGTGGGTCACAAGGCCGGCTGGCTGCCGGACATCCAGCACGATGCGGCGCTCGTGTTCACGCCGCACGGCACGCTCGTCGCGGTGTTCATGAACTACTCGGCGGGTGGCGTCAGCTACGCGCGCGTGCGCGACGCTGCGGGCACCGTGGTGCGCCTGGCGCTACGCCGCAGCGGCTAGCGCCACGGCCAGCTCGCCGGCGAGCGCCGCGTTGCCGATGATGAGCTCGCGGTTGGCGCGTAACGTCCGCCCGTCGCTGCGCTCGTGCAGGCGCGCGAGCACGAAGGGGGTGATCGCCGGTCCGCGCACGCCCTGCCTCGCGGCTTCCGCGAGCGCCTCCTCGATCAGCGGCTCGACATCGTCGAGGCTCGGCTCGGGCGGGCGTGCGAGCGCGACTGCGCCCGTCGAGCCGAGGTTCCAGTGTGCGCGCGCGACGGCCGCGGCCTCGTCGACCGACTCCACGCGCGCGGACACGGGCGGCCCGCCCGCGGCGGAATAGAACAGCGGCAGCGTGTCCGTCCGGTAGCCGAGCACCGGGATCCCGAGCGTCTCCAGCAGCTCGGAGGTCGCGGGCACGTCGAGCAGCGACTTCACGCCACAGGACACGATCGCCACGCGCGTCCGTGCGAGCTCGCCGAGGTCGGACGAGATGTCCGGCGGAGCGGGAAACTCGCGATGGACGCCGCCGAGCCCGCCCGTCGCCATCACTTCGATGCCCAGCGGACGCACGGCCGCGAGCGTTCCGCCGACGGTCGTGGCACCGAGCGCGCCCTGCACGCAGCAGGCCGCGAGGTCGCGCGCGCCGACCTTGCGAGCGGCGGAGCCGGCATCGCCGAAGCGGCGGAGCTCGGAGGCGCTGAGGCCGACGACGAGCACGCCGTCGAGGATGCCGACGGTCGCCGGGACGGCACCCGCGGCGCGCACAGCCGCCTCGGAGGACTCCCCCACGATGACACCCTCACCCTGCGGAAACCCGTGCGCCACCAGCGTGGTCTCGAGGCAAACGACCGGGCCGCCGCCGGCCAGCGCATCGGCGACCTCGGGTGCGACGCGAACGGCCGCGCTCATGGCAGCGCACCCACGCGCGTCACACAACGCGCCGCAGCGGCCTGGCCGCGCTCGGCCGCCGCCGATGGCTCGCCTTCGAGCAGGTAGCCCGCCGCGAACGCATCGCCGGCGCCGGTCGTGTCGACGACGCCCTCGGTCGCGACCGGCGCGTGCGCGACAACCCGGCCGCCCTGCTCGACCGTGCATCCGCGGGCACCGCGCTTGACCACCCAGACGGTGCCGATCGGGTCCCCGAAGGCCTCGGCCTCGGCCTCGTTCGCGAACACGACATCGGGTGCGAGCGCGGCCACGCGAGTGCGCATGGCGTCACGCCCGAGCTGCTCGATGCCGTGCGCCGTCGAGAGGTCGACGCTCACGCGAGCACCGTAGCGCCGGGCGGCTTGCGCCAGCCGCAGCGCTGCCTCGGCGCCCGGCCGGCGCAGCAGCGTATAGCCGGCGACGTGCAAGACCCCCGCCCCGGCCAGCATGCCGTCGTCGACGTCGTCCGGTCCGAGCTCGCCGGAGGCACTGCGATCGCTCGCCAGCGTGCGCGCGCCGTCGGGCGCGACGAGGGCCAGGACGGTGCCCGACCGCTCGCCTGCCGCCACCGGCCCCGCCAGCTCGACGCCGAGACGCTCCATCTCGGCCGCGATCACGCGGCCCGCCGCGTCATCGGCCCTGCGGGCGATGAGGCGCGCCTCGCCGCCGAGCCAGCAGACCCACGCGGCGACGTTCGCCGCCTGCCCGCCCGGTACGAGCGCAATCGCCGCCGGGACGTCGTCGTCGGGGGCGGGCGGCGCCTCCAGCCGCACGACGACATCGAGCAGCAGATCTCCCAGCGTCACCACGAGCACGCCGCGATCCTGGCACACTCGGCGCGTGGAGTCGCCGGCGGCAGCAGCGGGGCGCGCCCTGGTCGTGAGCGGCGGGCCGGCGCCGGACGCGGCCGAGGTGGGGCCGTTGCCGGAGGGCGCGTTCGTGATTGCGGCCGACTCGGGCCTCGAGCATGCCGGCGCGCTAGGGCTCAGCGTCGATGTGCTCGTCGGCGACCTCGACTCCGCGAGCCCGGAGGCCGTACGCGCGGCCGAGGGGGCAGGCGTGCGTGTCGAGCGCCACCCCGTCGCCAAGGACGCGACCGACCTCGAGCTCGCGCTGGACTACGCGCTGGCGTCCGGCGCGACGCGTGTCACCGTGATCAGCGGCGGTGGCGGCGAGCGCCTCGACCACCACCTCGCGGAGCTCGTGCTGCTGGCTGCGGCACGCTTTGCACCGCTGCGTCTCGATGCCCGCATCGGCACGGCGCGCGCGGTGGCCGTCCACGCCGGCGACGACGTGTCGCTGACCGGCCGGCCCGGCGCCGTGCTCTCGCTGCTGGCTCTCGGCGGGCCGGCCACCGGGCTGACGACGACAGGCGTGCGCTGGCCGCTGACCGCCGACACGCTG
>Ga0207683_10000782_pt1 | contig 29001 bp, 24 predicted proteins | sample KBSM73metaG_FD_184333 | JGI IMG/M metagenome (GOLD analysis project Ga0207683, IMG submission 184333) | Miscanthus rhizosphere microbial communities from Kellogg Biological Station, Michigan, USA - KBS M7-3 metaG (SPAdes) (version 2) | ecosystem: Host-associated > Plants > Roots > Rhizosphere >... | reverse complement strand
CGTACCAAGTTACTCAGGGAGAATATTCATGAAACGCAATCTATTCGCCGCGGCTGCCGTGCTGACGGCACTCGCTTCGCCCACGCACGCCGCCAATATCGTCGACGAGTGGGCCAACGTGAAAGCTCCCAAAGCGCCGGAGCTCAAGGCGGTGACCGTCGATCCGAAGACCACGGCACTCTTGATGCTTGATTTCATGACTCAGAACTGCGGTCAGCGGCCGCGCTGTCTCGATACGATTCCGGCAATGAAGAAACTGCTCGCCGAGGCGCGCGCACACAAAGTGCCTGTCATTTACTCGATCATCGCCAATAGCACTCCGGCCGACGTCATCAAGGATGTGGCGCCGCTGGCGGACGAGCCGCACGTGCTTTCCGGTCCCGATAAATTCCGCAACACCGACCTAGAAAAGATTCTGAAAGATAAAGGCATCACAACGGTCATTGCCGTTGGCACCTCATCCAACGGTGCCGTGCTCTACACCGCAAGCGGCGCAGTATTTCGCGGTATGAATGCGATCATTCCGGTCGATGGCATGTCGGCCGTGGATCCCTACGCCGAGTATTCCACGGTCTTTACGTTCATGAACGCGCCGTCGGTTTCGGCGAAGACGACGCTGACCCGAAGCGACATGATCAAGTTCTAGTTCAGCTCACACTTTTCCCAGCGCGCCGAGAATCTTGTCCGGCGTGAAGGGCATGTCAGTGAGAGGCTTCGCCCCGAGCGGGCGCAGCGCGTCGTTGATCGCATTCATCACCGAGGCGGGCGCGCCGGCTGTGCCAGCTTCGCCGGCGCCTTTGGCACCGAGTTCGCTGTCGGCGGTGGGCGAAACGACGTGCCCGCACTCGATGTCGGGCATTTCCATCGCCATCGGCACGAGATAGTCCGCCATGTTGCCGTTGAGCAATTGCCCGCGCTCGTCGTACAGGCAGTGCTCGAACAGGGCCGCGCCGATGCCCTGCACAACGCCGCCGCGGATCTGCTCGTCGACGAGCTGCGGATTGATGATGGTGCCACAGTCTTCGACGCACCAATGCTTCAGAAGTTTTACGAATCCGGTATCGGTATCGACCTCCAGGTAGCTTCCCTGAATCCCGTTGGTGAACGCGAACGGCCATGCGCGCGGAACATAATGACGCGTGGCCATGAGCTCAGCCTGGAAGCCGGGTGGTAGTGTGTCCGGGCGGAAATAGGCGACGCGCGCCAGCTCATCGAGCGGTAACCGTTCGGTGCCTGTGTCCTTGTTCACCACGAGCCCATTACGGATGTCGAGTTCGTCCGGCTTGGCCTGCAGGATACTCGCCGCGACCGCGAGCACGTTGGCGCGCAGCGCTTTTCCCGCTTGCCACGCCGCTTCGCCGCCGATGCCGGCCGCCCGCGAGGCCCAGGTGCCGCCGCCATAAGGCGTGTTGTCCGTATCGCCGGTAATGACGCGCACTTTTTCGATCGGTACACCGAACGATGACGCCACGCACTGCGCGACCACGGCTTCGGCGCCCTGGCCTTGTTCAGTAACGCCGGTGTGCACGATGATTGCGCCCTGCGCATCAAGTTTGACGGTGGCGCCATCCATCGATGTGATGCGCGCGCCGCCGACGCCGTAAAATGCAGCCGATGGATTGGTCACCTCGATAAAGCTCGCGAAGCCAATGCCGCGGTAGATGCCCTTTTCGCGCAGCTTCTTCTGTTCGGCACGAAGGCCGGCGTAATTCATCATCGAATCAAGATGTGCGAGTGCTTCGTGGTGCGACAGCAGTTCGAACTTCAGGCCCGAAGCGGACTGTGTCGGATAGGCATCGTCAGGGAAGAGATTCCGGCGGCGCAGCTCGAGCGGATCCATGCCGATCTTTGCGGCGGCAAGCTCGACAAGACCTTCGGTGACCGCAACGGCGATCGGATGACCGACGGCGCGGTACTGGCACATGACGTTCTTGTTCTGGAAAACGACACGCGCCTGCGCGCGATAGTTCGGGCACTTGTAAGGACCACCGGTGAGGTTGACGACCTGGTTGGCCTCGATGCCGCTGGTGCGAGGGTAGACGGAGTAGGGGCCAATTCCGGTCAGATCGTCGATCTCGAAGGCCGTGATGGTGCCGTCCTTGCTCACGCCGATCTTGGCCTTGATGCGGTGATCGCGGGCATGGATGTCGGTCACGAAGCTCTCGATGCGATCGGCGACGAATTTCACCGGCCGTTTGAGAAGTTTCGATAGCGCGACTGTCGCCATCTCGTCGGCGTAAGTGTGCACCTTGATGCCGAACGAGCCACCCACATCCTTGGTCAGAACGCGCACCTGATGCTCGGCAATCGCGAGGTGTTTGGCGAACAGGTTCTGCATCATGTGCGGCGCCTGGGTGCCGTGATAGACGGTCATGCGCTGCTCGCCTTCGTTCCAGTCGGCAACGACCGCGCGCGGCTCGTTGGTGACGCCGGTGTGGCGGCCGAAACGGAACGTCGTCTCTACAACGGCGTCGGCCTCAGCGAAGGCCTTGTCGACCGCTCCGACGTCGAGCTTCCTTTCGAAGCAGAGATTGTCGCCAAGCGAGGCATGGATCACCGGTGTTTTGGCATCGAGTGCCACTTCCGGATCGGTAACCGCCGGCAAAGGCTCGTAACGGACTTCAACCAGTTCGCAGGCGTCCTCGGCCTCGGCGCGCGTGCGGGCGACCACGGCGCAAACCGCTTCGCCTTGCCAGCAGGCGCGTTCGACCGCGATCGGCGACTGCGGCGCCGATTTAAGCCCCTTCAGATGTGTAAGGACGCCGACCCAGGGTGTCATGACCTTGGCGAGTTCCGGACCGGTGACCACGGCGATTACGCCAGGCGCCTTTTTCGCGGCGTCGGCTGAAATCTTGACGATGCGTGCGTGTGGGTGCGGTGAGCGCACGAAGGCGACATGACCCATGCGCGGCAAAGTGACGTCGCTGATGTATTGGCCGCGTCCTTGGGTCAATCGCTGCAGGTTCGGTCGTGGCACCGAACGGCCGATATACGAGTTGGGCCGGTCGAGGGCCGTCAGTACCGGTGGGGAGTCGTCGGTGATTTTCATTTCCTGGCTCCCGCGCGCGCCTGCGCAACCGCTTCAACGGCATCGACGATCGCGTGATAGCCGGTGCAGCGGCAGTAGTTGCCCGACAGGTGCTCGCGAATTTCCTCGCGGCTCGGCACCTTCTTTGAGCGCTTGAGCAGATCCTGGGCGGCGGTGATCATTCCGGGTGTGCAATAGCCGCATTGCAGGGCATTGCGCTGCTCGAAGGCCGTTTGCAGATCGGACACCTCGCCCGAATCCGACAGGCCTTCGATCGTGTCCACCGTGGCACCATCGCATTGCACGGCCAGCATCAGGCAACCGCGCACGATCTCGCCGTTGACGCGCACCGTGCAGGCACCACAGACGCCGTGCTCGCATCCGACGTGGCTGCCGGTGAGCGCGAGGTCCTCGCGCAGGAAATCGACCAATGTTTTTCTCGCCTCGACGCGCTCCTGCACCCGCGCGCCATTGACCGTCAGCGAGATTTCGAGTGTGCGATCGTTCATGGCCGTGACTCCAGCAGCTGCGCGGCCACGCGGCGAAGCAAGACGCCGGCGAGATGCTTCTTCACCTTGGCGGTCGCCTGCACGTCATCGTGCGGATCGAGATCCAATGCGTTGACGGCAGCGTCGACGTTGCCGCCGGCGAGTGCTGCCTCGGCTTTCTTCACGCGGATCGGCGTATCGCCGACGCCGAAATAGGCGAGGCGCACCTCGTCGAGGCCCTTGCCGTTGGTGCGCGCACTCGCGGCCAGTCCGACAATCGCATAGTCGCCGTGCCGTCGTGCGAGCTCGGCAAAGCCGACACGCGTGTTCTTGTCGGCCACTGGTACACGAACGGCCGTCACGATTTCGTTGGGTCGCAGCGCGGTCTCAAACAGGCCCTTGAAGAAGGCATCGGCTTTTACCTTGCGCTTGCCCTTCGCACTGGCGATGTCGACTTCGCCACCCATCGCCAGCAGGCAGGCTGGCAACTCGGCGGCCGGATCAGCAAATGCAATGGAGCCGCCAAAGCTGCCCCTGTTTCGGATGGCAGCATGCCCGATATGCGGCATGGCAAGCGCAATCAGTGGGGCGTAACGGGCAATGACGTCGGATTGCTCAACCTGGGTATGACGCGCAAGCGCACCGACCTCGACGAATTTGCCCTTTTTGGCGATGCCGTCGAGCCCCTTGATTCCATTGATATCGATGAGCAAAGACGGCGCCGAAAGGCGCATGTTGAGCGTTGCGATCAGGCTTTGCCCGCCCGCGAGAAGTCGCGCGTTATCCTTGTGCTTGGCCAGAAGCGTCACGGCTTCCTTCAGCGTCCGCACTTTTTTGTACGCAAATGGCGCCGGTTTCACCTGTCCTCCCCGCTCATGGCACTGCTTTGACCGAGGTTTTTCGGGTCACGCGGCGCTTTTTTCTTATTGTGACCGGGAACGCGGGCAGGTCAATGCGGGCAACTCGCCCGCATGTCGTAGAATTCAAGCCGTGATCCGCTTGACGATGTCGATCGAGCGACGCAGCAGCGTTTCGGAAGCCTCCGGCGTACGGAATGCTGCGTGCGCCGACAGCGTCACGTTCTCAAGCTTCGCAAGCGGGTGATCTGCCGGAAGCGGCTCGTTGTGAAACACGTCCAGTCCGGCGTGACGGATGTGGCCGCTTTTCAGCGCGGCGATCAGCGCTGCCTCATCGGCCAGCGCGCCGCGCGCCGTGTTGACATAGATGACTCCCTTCTTCATCCGCGCGATCCGCTCAGCAGACAGAAAACCGCGCGTTTCGTCTCCGAGAGTCAGATTCATCGAGACGACGTCTGCGCGCGCGAGCAACGTGTCGATGTCGACCAGCGGCACGTCAATCTCGGCGTGCCTGGTTCGATTCCAGCCGATGACGTTCATTCCCATGCCTTTGCCGATGCGCGCGACTTCGCGGCCAATGCCGCCGAGCCCGATCACTCCCAAGGTCTTGCCAAGAAGCTGCACGCCTTCATGCGGCGTCCAGACCCCGCGACGGACCTCGCGATCCATGCGCGCGAGGTCGCGTGCGCATGTCCAGAGCAGCGCAATGGTGTGCTCGGCCACTGCAGTGTCACCATACCCCTTGATGATGTGGACCTTGATGCCGCGCTCGTTGAGTTCGCCGACATTCATGTAGCTGGCCGGCCCGGTCCCCAGGAAAACGATATGCTTGAGCTCAGGGCATTGCGCTACCAGCGGCGTCGGCATGTATGAATGATCGTCGATTGCGATGTCGTAGCCGCCGATAATTTTCGGCAGCTCGTCGCGCGCGAATGCCTTGCGGTTGACATCGATGGGCGGATCGTCGGGGCGTAAAACTCTCGCCCAGACGGGCGCCAATTGGTCGTTGCAGTCGAGGAAGATAGCTTTCATGATCGTTCCGGCGGGCACTACCGCATCTGAAAGGTGGTGGCAATCCAGGAGAAAATGTCACGGAAGCAGAGGAAACGACAAGCGTTGACGGGTCCCGCGGTCCGGACTACATGCACCGAACGCCGCAACATAACGAAGTCGAGTAATGGGTAAAGAACAGAAAGCGGTTTGCGTCATCGCCTGGCCTGCCGGTCATTCGCGCTCCCCCTTAATCCACAATTATTGGATCAAGCAGCACAAACTCGACGCCGAATATCGGCGTGAAGCCGTGCCGCCCGATAAGTTCCCCGAATTCATTACGCACCTGCACGACCACGGGTACATCGGCGCCAATATTACGGTGCCGCACAAGGAAACCGCGCTGAAGCTGACCGAACCGGACGAACGCGCGCGCGCGGTCGGTGCTGCCAACGCACTCTGGTACAAGGACAGCCGACTTCGTTCGACCAATACCGACGTCGAAGGATTTCTCGCAAACCTCGACGCGGTGACCCCAGGATGGGATCGCGGCCTGTCGACCGCGGTGGTGCTCGGGGCAGGTGGCGGAGCGAGAGCGGTTGTCTACGCTCTGGTGACGCGCGAGGTCGGGCGTATCTACGTCATCAACCGGACGAAGGAAAAAGCGCAGGCCCTGCGCAAGAAATTCGGCTCGGCGGTGCAAGTCGCAGGCTGGGACGAAACGACGGGGCTGCTTGGCGGCGCCGGCCTGCTGGTCAATACGACGACACTGGGCATGGTCGGTCAGCCGCCGCTGGAACTTAACCTGCGTTGCCCGGCTTCGATGGTCGTGGCCGACATTGTCTACGCGCCGCTGGTCACCGGATTGCTGGCAACGGCGCGGGCGCGCGGGCTGCGGACAGCCGACGGACTTGGCATGTTGTTGCACCAGGCGGTGCGAGGTTTCGAGCTCTGGTTCGGAATTAAGCCTGAGGTGACACCGGAACTGCGCGCCCTGGTCGAGGCCGACCTCCTCAAGAAAACGTGAGTGTGCCGGCGCATGGAATAAGGCGAATGTGCCGGGGTTACCGCCTGATTGAGGCCGGCGTTTAGTGCCGGCCCGGGAAGCGGGAGGAACTTTATAATGTACAACCTGAATATGACTTGGCGGGCGTTCGGTGCCGCCGCAATTGCCTTGCTCTTCACGACAGCCCTTTTTGCGCAACAGCCAGGCCGTATCCGCGGCCAGATCGAAAAGACCGATGGCAGCACGCTCTCGCTGAAGACCCGCGAGGGTTCGATGCTCGACGTTAAAGTTGCCGACGATGCGCGCGTTGCGGCGCTGGTCAAAGCGTCTCTTGCCGACATCAAGAATGACAGTTTCATCGGCGTTGCCGGCATGCCGCGGCCGGACGGAAGCATCGAGGCCTTTTCAGTTCACATCTTCCTGCCCACGCAGCGCGGTGTCGTCGCCGATCGGCATTTAAACTGGGACGCAAAGCCCGGAAGCACGATGACGAACGCCTACGTCGAAAGCAGCGTAACCGAAAAAGATGGCCAGGCGGTCATGGTGAAATATAAGGAAGGCGAAAAGAAAATCATCATTACGCCGGCGACAGCGATTACGGCAGTCGCACCTGGCAACAAAGATGAACTCAAGCCGGGCGCTCAGATCATCATCATGGCGGCGGACAAGCAGCCGGACGGCTCGGTTCTTGCCAAGACGCTCTATGTCGGCCGCAGTCTGACGCCTGCAATGTGAGGTAGGCCGATATCGTTTCTTCACTGTTACTGCGCCGCCACTCCGGGCGGCGCAGTCGTTTAGGGAGAATGCGTGTGAAAACTTTGACGATGATTGGCGCGGCATGCGCTCTGCTGTTGGCTTCCGCTGCGGCATCTGCACAGGACAAGCCGATGCGTGTGCGGGGCACGGTCGAGCAGATTGACGGCGCGATGATGACCGTCAAATCCCGTGAAGGTGACACGTTGAAGGTAAAGCTGGCCGACGAGGTCAAGGTTGTTGCGCTGGTGAAGTCGTCGCTTGCCGATATCAAGCCGAATTCATTCGTTGGATCGACGGCCATGCCGCAACCGGATGGCACCTGGAAAGCGGTCGAGGTTCATATTTTTCCGGAGGAGATGCGCGGGACCGGAGAGGGCGACAGGCCGTACGACTACAAGCCGCAAAGCACGATGACGAATGGAACGGTCAATAGCCTGGCAAAAACGACGATGACCGGAACTGTAGCGAGCGAAGAAGGCACGACCCTGACGCTCGACTACAAGGGCGGTTCCAAGAAAATCGATGTCACACCTCAAACGGTTATCGTGAGCTACGTGCCCGGTACCAGAGAAGAGCTGAAACCCGGTGCCAGTATTTATCTTCCGGCGGCAACGCGGCAGGCCGACGGGACCCTGCTGACGGCCCGCGTCAATGTTGGTCGCGGTGTGGCGCCGATGTAGTGCCGAGGTAAGGTCGAACAATAGTTTCAGTTGGTGCGCGCACGCCGCGCCGGCGCATGCGCCGAGCCGCGTGCGGAGACGCCGAGGTCTCCCGCGAGCTCCGGCATTTCGCGCATCAGCCGGACGAGGCGATTGTGCCGGCCGCCGGCAATCCGCGCCTCGCGCTGCTCTTCGATAGGTCGGCGGACTTCATCGCAGCGCGCCAGGCCATCAATGTCCGCGCCGTGTTCCGCCAGTCGCGCCAGAAAATGCGTCAGGTCCTCAAGCTGATCGGCGACGACATGGATAACGCCGCTTTCCTCCTGCACAACGCCGATAACGGCCACATAACGCGCGCCGAGGACGATCGGCCGCAAGCGTTCGAACACTTTCGGCCATACGATCACGTTGGCGACCGCTGTTTCGTCTTCGATCGTCATGAATACGACGCCATTGGCGGAACCGGGTCTCTGCCGGCATGTGACAAGCCCCGAAATGCGCGTGCGCATGCCTGAACGGGTGCGGCGCAAGGTGTCATTTTGTTTGATACCGCGGGCGTCAAGTTCGGACCGCAGGAATTGCGCCGGGTGCGCGCGCAGCGACAGGTGCAGGAAACGATAATCGTTGATGACTTCCTCGCCGACCGGCATCGGTGGCAGGCGGACATCGGGCTCCTGCGAGACAATACGGGCCCGCGTGCCGCCGCCGCTGGTGAACAGCGGCAGGTCATCATCACGGTCGCCGACCCGGCCGAGCGCCTTGGCCGCCCACAGCGCCTCGCGGCGAGCAAGACCGAGCGAGCCGAAAGCGTCAGCATCGGCCAGCCTTTCCAGGACACGTGGAGAAAGCCCTGTGCGCAACCACACATCGCGCATAGAGTCGTAAAGTTGTAATGATCGCCGCTCGACGATCAATGCCCCGTCTTCCTCGCTAAGTCCCTTGATCTCACGCAAGCCGAGACGTACCGCGTGCGTTGTCCGGATATCGTCCTGCATTTCGCGATGCATCGCATGCAGGCGCTCGGCCGCATGCGGACCTGGTTCGAGTGTCGAATCCCAGCACGAATGATTGACATCGGGCGGCCGTACTTCGACGCCGTGTTCCCGCGCGTCGCGCACGATCTGCGCCGGCGCGTAAAAGCCCATCGGTTGCGCGTTCAGAAGGGCGGCGGCAAAGACGTCCGGATAACGACATTTGAGCCAGGCCGAAGCGTAGACGAGGAGCGCGAAGCTCGCCGCATGGCTTTCCGGAAAGCCATATTCGCCAAAGCCTTCGATCTGCTGGAAACAGCGTTCCGCGAATTCGCGCTCGTAACCATTGGCAAGCATGCCGTCGATCATCTTGCGCTGGAAAGTGCCGATGGTGCCGACACGCTTGAAGGTCGCCATGGCGCGGCGCAGCCGGTCGGCCTCCGATGGCGTGAAGCCGGCGGCGACAATGGCGATCTTCATCGCCTGTTCCTGGAACAGGGGCACGCCCAGGGTTTTCGACAAGACCGCTTCCAGTTCCTTCGACGGATAGGTGACCGGCTCCTGTCCGCGCCGGCGACGTAAATAAGGATGCACCATGTCGCCCTGGATCGGGCCGGGTCGCACGATCGCCACTTCGATCACGAGGTCGTAGAAATTCCTCGGCGCGAGCCGCGGCAGCATGGTCATCTGCGCGCGGCTCTCCACCTGGAACACGCCGAGCGAATCCGCCCTGCACAGCATGCGGTAAACGGCGGGATCCTCAGCCTCGATGGTGGCAAGCGTGTATCGTTCGCCATAGTGCTGATCCACCAGATCAAGCGCCTTGCGCAGGCAAGACAGCATGCCGAGGCCGAGCACGTCGATTTTCAGAATGCCAAGGGCATCGAGATCGTCCTTGTCCCATTCGACGAAGGTACGGTCATCCATCGCCGCATTGCCGATCGGCATGACTTCGTCGAGCCGGCTGCGGGTTATGACAAAGCCACCGACATGCTGGGAAAGATGGCGTGGGAAGCCATTGATTTCCTGTGCGAGCGAAAGAACCTGGCGCATACGCCGGCTTTGCGGATCGAGGCCGGTACGGGTGACCGCGTCTTTCGACACTGAACCGCCGCCGCCACCCCAGATCGAAGATGACAGTGCGCCGATCGTGTCCTCGGACAGGCCGAAAGCCTTGCCGACCTCGCGGATTGCCGAGCGGCCGCGATAGGAAATCACGGTTGCGGCGATGCCGGCGTGTTCGCGTCTGTATTTACGGTAGATGTATTGAATGACCTCCTCGCGTCGTTCGTGCTCGAAGTCGACATCTATGTCTGGCGGTTCGCGCCGTTCAGGCGAGATGAAGCGCTCGAACAGGAGGTCGGCGCGTTCGGGATCGACTTCGGTCACACCAAGACAAAAACAGACGGCGGAATTGGCGGCCGAGCCTCGGCCCTGACACAAAATATTTTTCGAACGGGCGAAATTGACGATGTCATAGACGGTCAGGAAGTAGGGCGCATATTGCAGCTGCGCGATCAGTTTGAGTTCGTACTCAATATTGACGCGCACCTTGTCGGGAATGCCTTGCGGATAACGGCGGGCGGCACCCTCATAGGTGAGGTGTGCCAGCGCATCCTGGGCATTGTCGAAACCATTCACCTGCTCATCGGGATATTCGTAGCGCAGCTCGTCGAGCGAGAATGAAAGTGCATCGCTGAGCGCCAGTGTTTCTTCGATCGCTTCCGGCGCTTCGCGGAACAGCCGCGTCATTTCTTCCGGCGATTTCAGGTGGCGCTCGGCATTTACGGCAAGCTTGCGCCCGGCACGGTCGATGGTGGTCTTTTCGCGGATGCAGGCAAGCACGTCGGCGAGCGGCCGCCGGTGGGGATGGTGATAGAGCACATCATTGACCGCGATCAGCGGTACACCGGCGATGCGCGCACGGTCTTTCAAGCGCATGAGCCGTGCCCGGTCTCGGCCTCGGTAGAGCATGGAAGCGGCAAGGCGGACGCGATGCGGCGCGGTTTCACGCAGGCGCGCCAGCAACGGGACGCTTCCCGACATTGCGATCAGTTCGAGCCCGAAGGCGTGTGCCAAAAGATCGTCGAGATAAAGAGTACACGCGCCTTTTTCGGCGCGCAGATTGCCCAGGGTCAGCAGGCGCGTGAGCCTTCCCCAACCGGCGCGATTGCGCGGATAGGCAAGGATATCGGGCGTGCCGTCGGCAAACACGAGCCGCGCACCGGGATGATAGCGCGGCGGCAGGTTCTGCTCGCGCTTTGCCAGATGCGCACGGACCACACCGGCTACGGAATTACGGTCGCATAGTCCGAGCCCGGCGAGACCGGCTTGCGCGGCCTGCACCATCAGTTCTTCGGGATGCGAAGCCCCGCGGAGAAAAGAGAAATTCGAGGCAACGGCGAATTCGAGATAACGCATACCAACACAGACTTTCTGGCTTTCTTCGGTGGCCTGACCCTCATGCAAATGTCCCGTGCAGGAACCATGTCGGCGCGCCGGCGCCTTGTGCGAGATCGCGGTAGAGCCCGGAACGGAACAGCCAGAAACGCAGGCCGCTCTTGTCCTCCACGCGGAAATAATCGCGCGCCGGTCCGCCGTGCTCGCTCCACCAGGCACCTTCGATGCGTTCGGGGCCTTCGGCCGCGATCACTTCGTGCAAGGCCCGCCGCCATCGGAAACGCAGCGGCGGGCCGTCGGGGACTTCCGCTACAGCCTCGATCGGCTCCGGCCGCGCCAGCAGCCGAAGTGGACGCGGTGGCAGCTTCGTTTCCTCGCGGTATTGTCGAAACCCGTCCCAGCCGGCATCGCCGTTGACGGCCTGCGCGGGAAGAACGGCCTCGGCCAGTTCAGGAATGTGGCTGTCCTGAGCGACCAGCCGGCGCACGCGGCGCGCTCCCAGTCGGGCGCTCAGACGATCGACAAGACGGCAAAGCTCGGATGCATCCTCACCGCCGCCTATGCCGATCTGTTCGGGCGGACAGGGCTCGGCGACCACGACCGATAACCTCGCCATGTCGAAGCCGAAGCCGGGATCGAATGCATCAGCCAGAGCGGCAAGCCGTTCCACGAACAGCTCGCGAATATCATCCGGATCGCGCAGCGGCCGGGACGTACCGGCTGCGATGCGGCGGACCACGCCGTCGGTGCGGAACAGGGCCAGCTCGATGCGGCGGGCGCCGTCGCCTCGTCGTTCCAGCGCGAATTGCAGCCGCCGCGCCAGCCGCCGGGTAATTGCCAGAACGTCTTCCTCGCGCGCAATCGGCTCGGCAAAACGCTGCTCGGCCACATAAGGCGCCACCGGCAGCCGTGGGGTCAGTGGTTCGTGCTCATGGCCCAGGGCACGATCGAGCTGACGCAGCACGTCAGACCCAAAACGTGCAGTCAGCGGCGCGCGTGGCAGATCGATGATATCGCCGATGCGTTTGAGACCGACGCGGGCAAGCCCTGCAACGGTCGTCGTCGGCAAGCGTAACGCGGACAAAGGCAATGACTCGAGGATTGCACGTTCCTCACCGCAAGCGTGGCTTGCCGGTTTGTCGTAATGCGCGGCGGCCCATGCGGCGCCAATGGTGCCGGCAACGGCAAGCGAATAGCCAAAACCGGCATTTTCCAGCCGACCGCTGAGATCAGCCACGAGTTCGCGTTCGCCACCGTAAAGATGTGCGCAGCCACTGATGTCGAGCAGCAAGCCGTCGGGTGCATCGCAGGCCACCAGCGGCGTGTAACGCAGACACCAGTCGGCAACGGACTCGAGCAGTGTGGCATCTGCTTCGGCATCTTCGGGCATCGTATCGATGCCCGGATGCATCGCGCGGGCCTGGGCCAATGCAAGGCCTGGCGACAGGCCAAGCCGTTCGGCGGCGTCATCGACGGCAACAAGAATTTCGGCATTGCCGCGCCTGCCGGTGACGACAAGTGGCGCAGCTGAATTATGCGACCTGGCGATGCGATCGGTTGAAAGCCGGCGCAGCCACAGGCTGAGCATGCGTGGCGAGGATGAATCGTTCATCGTTGTCGCTCCATTCAAGAATCCAGGATCCGGCCGGGCCGTGACGATTGCGGACAAGGTGCGCGGTCAAGCGTGATCTGATTTCCCGCTCGCTCTGCTCGCGTTCGGGAATGGAAGGGGCAGTTCCGACAATCCAACGGGTGGCGGCAGTGGATGCATCGGTTGGTGGCGTGGCGCGCAACAGGAGTGCCAGCGTGCCGCTCTCCGCAGCCGCGAGTGAAAGCCGTCGCACGGCCACCGTACCGATGTCGCCGGCGCGCATTTCTCCGATCACTGCACCGACGGCGCGACAGCGCACGGCCTCTTCCATCGCCCACAGCATGTCGCGCCGGTGCGCGGTGGAAACCATCACCAGCCGTTCAGGCGCGAAGCCGAAGGCATCGATGCCGGCACCATGCGGCGCGCCGCTTTCGGCGAGGCCCATGTCTTCCGTGATCCAGAACAGACGGGGTGAGGGAGTGCAGACAGCCAGACCCAAGGCAAACCCGGCTGCCGCGGGGAGATGGATTTCACCGGCCGCTGCGATCTCGTGCAGGGCGCCGCGCATTAGTCCGCCCCCGAGGACTTTGTCGATGGCGGGAATGCCGAGAGGCAGGAGGCCAGGGCGCTCCACCGGCCCAGGGATCCTTTGCAAGCTCATAAGGCGCTGGCGAAGCTGCTCATCCATTTGGCAAATCATTGAAGATGCGAAGTTATTCGGCTCAGAGGCTAAGCCGCCTGACTTCCAATGTTCATGCTTTGTTCTAGTGTGGCTAAGTCCAAAACCTCCGTCAAGCCGCAAGGGGATGGGGGCCTGCGTGAGGAAAGAACCCCAAGCCTAGATGTGCGTGACGTAGAGGATGAAGACTGCTGCGGCCAGCACGCTAGCCAGCCAGACGAGTCGAGGATCGGCGGGTCGATTCATGACGAGTCCTGAGACAAATCATGTGCCAAAAACCCCCAACAGCGGCCCTAATTTCCTCAGCCGTCGCAGAGACGTGATCAATTCATTTTGAGAAAAGAGCGGCCGCGACCAGTCAGCAGAATCTGCGACTCTTTCATCGTGCTGCCGTTCTTGAACTGGATCAGTCCGTTAGCGATGGCATCCTCCCAGACCGACAGGTGAGGACAACTCCGGCGCCACGCGTCAGCATCCGCATAGCTGCGCGGCGCCTCCGCGACCCAGGCAAGAAACTGTTTAGTCAGTGCATGTGCCGCGTCTTGCATGGCGAGCCGAAAATATACCTGTTCGCGCTCGGCGCAAACTCCGGACGGCCAGGCTGCCGAAGATTGCAGCGTTTGCCCAAGAATAGAGCAATTTCGCGACACGCCGTTCTCTTCAGCCCGAAATAACGGCGTACCAACTGCGCAAACCTGCCGCCTGATTTGGCACTGGCAGGTCAGGGGCTTGGCACGTCGATTGCAAACTAAACGCTAATGCCGGGTCCCGCGTCCGGTCCAACGGAGGGCGTAGCTATGTCCACATTCGATAATCCATTCGACTCCTCGCGTCCTCTCAACAGCAGCGGCTGCGCGTGCGGTCGCCATGTCAATCAGGCGGAGCACGAACGCGACGCCGCACGACAATTGCAGTGCGCGCCCGTCGAGAGAGAGGACAAACGCTATCAGCACGTCGTCGCCTCGGCGGTGATGCGCGCCATGTTTCCGGCCGATAAGGGCCGCCGCGCTTTCCTGCAGTCGCTCGGTGCCTCGACTGCGCTCGCCGCGCTGTCACAGTTCTTTCCACTGAAGACGGCGACCGAAGTTTTCGCGGCCGGCGGTCCGCTCGAGAAAAAAGATCTCAAGGTCGGTTTTATTCCGATCACCTGTGCGACGCCGATCATCATGGCAAAGCCCATGGGCTTCTATGAAAAGCAGGGTCTGGACGTCGAAGTCATCAAGACCGCGGGTTGGGCGGTCATCCGCGACAAGACGATCAACAAGGAATATGACGCCGCGCACATGCTGTCGCCGATGCCGCTCGCCATCACCATGGGCGTCGGCTCGAAGTCGATCCCTTACACAATGCCGGCGGTGGAGAACATCAACGGTCAGGCGATCACGCTCGCGATCAAGCACAAGGACAAGCGCGATCCGAAAGACTGGAAGGGCATGAAGTTCGCCGTGCCGTTCGACTACTCCATGCACAACTATCTGCTGCGCTACTACGTCGCCGAGCACGGCATCGATCCCGACCAGGACATTCAGATCCGCGCGGTGCCGCCGCCGGAAATGGTCGCCAATCTCCGCGCTGACAATATCGATGGATTCCTTGCGCCCGATCCGGTCAACCAGCGCGCCGTCTATGACGGCGTTGGCTTCATCCACATGCTGTCGAAGGAAATCTGGGACAGGCATCCGTGCTGCGCCTTTGCTGCATCGAAGGAGTTCGTTACGGAAAGCCCGAACACCTATGCCGCGCTGCTCAAGGCGATCATCGATGCGACCGCCTTCGCGCACAAACCTGAAAACCGCAAGCAGATCGCGGAAGCGATCGCGCCGGCCAACTATCTCAACCAGCCGGTCACCGTGGTCGAACAGGTCCTCACCGGCACCTACGCCGATGGTCTCGGCAATGTGAAGACCGTGCCCGACCGGATCGATTTCGATCCGTTCCCCTGGCAGTCGTTTGCCGTCTGGATCATGACGCAGATGAAACGCTGGGGGCAGATCAAGGGCGATGTCGATTACGCTCAGGTCGCGCAGGACGTTTTCCTTGCGACCGACACTGCCAAGCTCATGAAAGACGTGGGGCTGACACCGCCCGCGACGACATCGAAGACTTTTGTGGTCATGGGAAAGACATTTGATCCGGCCAAACCCGAGGACTACCTCAAGGGCTTCAAGATCAAGAAGGTTGTCTGAATGAAGACGGCATCGCTGACCGGGCGCGCGGCCGTCGTTTCATTCGCGCTGTTGTTCAGTTTCCTGCTGGCGTGGCATCTCGCCACGCGCGGTTCGGGAACGGTGCAGCACATGGATCCCGAATACGCCAAGCTGATGGGCGCCACCGCGACCCAGGGCAAATCGGCGATGCCGGGACCGATCGATGTCGGGGCCAAGCTTTGGGAGCACCTGCGCCGGCCGTTTTACAACAACGGGCCGAACGACAAAGGCGTCGGCATTCAGCTTGCCTATTCGATCGCGCGCGTGCTGATTGGATATCTGCTGGCGATGCTGGTGGCGATACCGGTCGGTTTTCTCATCGGCATGTCGCCGTTGATGAGCAAGGCGCTCGATCCCTTCATTCAGGTGCTCAAACCGATCTCACCGCTCGCCTGGATGCCGCTCGCGCTCTACACGATCAAGGACTCGAGCCTGTCGGCGATCTTCGTGATTTTCATATGTTCGCTTTGGCCGACCATGATCAACACGGCCTTCGGTGTCGCCTCCGTACGGCGCGAATGGCTGAACGTCGCAAAGACGCTTGAAGTCGGCACTTTGCGGCGCGCGTTCACGATCATCCTCCCGGCAGCGGCACCGACGATCCTGACCGGCATGCGCATCTCGATCGGCATTGCCTGGCTGGTCATTGTCGCGGCCGAGATGCTCGTCGGGGGCACGGGCATCGGCTATTTCGTCTGGAACGAATGGAACAACCTGTCGATCACCAACGTGATCACGGCGATCCTGGTGATCGGTCTCGTCGGCATGTTGCTTGACTTCGTCCTTGCGCGGCTCACGCGTCTCGTCACGTTTCCCGAGTGAGCCATGTCGGACCGTTTCATCTCCATAGAAGGCATTTCACGGCGATTTCCCGCGCCCGGCGGCGGCACGACGACGGTGTTCGAAGACCTCTGGCTGTCGATGGCGCGCGGCGAATTCGTCTGCATGATCGGCCATTCCGGTTGCGGCAAGACGACGGTGCTGAACATTCTCGCCGGGCTTGACGCGCCATCGGATGGAACGGTGATCGTGGATGGCCAGGCGATCGAAGGCCCCAGTCTTGATCGCGCGGTGATCTTCCAGAGCCATGCGCTGCTGCCGTGGCGCACGGTCATCGGCAACGTCGCCTACGCGGTGTCATCGAAATGGCGCCGCTGGTCGGCGGCGCAGGTGGCGGCGCATGCGCAGAAATTCATCGATCTCGTCGGGCTCAAGGGCGCCGAGCATAAACGGCCGGCCGAACTTTCCGGCGGCATGAAGCAGCGCGTCGGTATTGCGCGCGCGCTGTCGATCGAGCCGAAAATCATGCTGATGGACGAGCCGTTCTCTGCACTTGACGCGCTGACACGCGGGACGCTGCAAGACGAAGTTCGTCGCGTCTGTCAGGAAACCGGGCAAACCGTGTTCATGATCACGCACGACGTTGACGAGGCGATTTATCTCGCTGACAGAATCGTGTTGATGACCAACGGGCCTGGCGCGGTGCTGGCGGAGATCGTGGAAAATCCCTTGCCGCGGGAGCGAACCCGCAACGAATTCCACAAGCATCCGCTCTATTACGCCACGCGCAACCACATCATCGATTTTCTGGTCAGCCGGAGCCGCACCTTCATCGAGGACACAGGCGGCAAGTATGATCCGCGAAACGTGGCTGTCGTGCGCCCTGGGCTGCCGGAGCCTATGATCGCCAGGACCCAGGATCCATCCGCGAAACCGAACCGCGGCCAGCAGGCTGCCGCGCACTGATCCCTTGTAGAGGAGGAAACATCATGAACCGCGCCGATCTCACCGAAAAGCTTCTCGACATCAAACGCGAGAAGGGATGGACGTGGAAATACATCTGCGAGCAGATCGGCGGCATGTCGCCGGTGATGATCACGGGCGGTGTGCTTGGTCAGCAGAAAATGACCAAGCCGATGGCCGCCGCCGCCGCCAAACTGTTCGGCCTCAGCAAGAGCGAGCAGGCGCTGCTCAACGAGGTGCCGATGCGCGGCACCGGCACGACGATGCCGCCGACCGATCCGCTGATCTACCGGTTCTATGAACTGGTGATGGTCAACGGACCGGCGTGGAAAGCGCTGATCGAAGAAGAGTTCGGCGACGGCATCATGTCGGCGATCGACTTCGACATGACGATCGATCGTCAGCCCGACCCCAAAGGTGACCGGGTCAAGATCAACATGACCGGCAAGTTCCTGCCGTTCAAATATTACGGCGCTACGGGGAACGCACTGGCTTACGGATTGAAGGAAGACTAGCCGTCGTTTGCTTTGCGCTTGCGCGCCGGCTTTGTCGTCCCGCCGTCCACCAGCACTTGTGGGCCGATATCGGCGACGCGCGTGGTGCCGGTGAGCGCCATCGCGACGCTGAGCTCCTTCTCAAGGATGTCGATCGCCTTGGCGACGCCTTCCTTGCCGCGCGCACCCAGCCCGTAGACGAAAGCGCGGCCGATCATGCAGGCGCGTGCGCCCAGTGCGAGCGCGCGCAATACGTCAGCGCCGGTACGGATGCCGCCATCGAACATCACTTCGGTGTCGGAGCCGACGGCCTGCGCGATCGCGGGAAGCGCCGAGATGGACGACGGCGCGCCATCAAGCTGGCGCCCGCCATGATTCGACACGACGACGGCGTCCGCGCCGAGCTTGACCGCGGTTTTCGCGTCTTCGACATCGAGAATGCCCTTGATGATGAGCTTGCCTGGCCAAACTTTCTTGATCCATTCGACGTCTTTCCAGTTCAGCGCCGGGTCGAATTGTTCGTTGGTCCATTGCGCCAGCGAGGTGACGTCTTCCATGCCCTTCACGTGGCCTGCGAGATTGCCGAAGTTCTTGCTCTTGCTGCGCAGGATGCTGAAGGCCCAGGCGGGCTTGGTGGCAATGTCGATGACGTTCCGCAGACGAATTTCGGGTGGCACCGTCATCCCGTTGCGAAGGTCGCGATGGCGCTGGCCGAGCACCTGAAGATCGACGGTAAGCACGAGCGCATTGCATCGGGCGGCGACGGCGCGCGCGAGAATATCGCGCGAGAAGGCACGATCGCGAATGACGTAAAGCTGAAACCAGAACGGCTTCTTGGTTGCTTCCGCCACCTGCTCGATCGAATTGATCGACATGGTCGACAGTGTGAAAGGAATATTGGCCTCTTCCGCCGCCTGCGCGGACAGGATTTCGCCGTCGCCGTGCTGCATGCCGCACAGCCCGATCGGTGCCAGCGCAATTGGCGCGTTGACTTGCTGGCCGATGATGGTGGTCGCGAGGCTTCGCTGCGAAACGTCGACCATCACGCGCTGGCGCAGCTTGATCCTCTCGAGATCGGCACGGTTCGCGCGCAACGTCTCTTCGTTGTAGGAGCCGGCATCGGCGTACTCGAAGAAAGCTTTGGGAACCCTGCGCCGGGCAAGGCCCCGCAGGTCTTCGATGCAGGTAATAGGCTTCATGGGAAGTGGCCCGGCCGTTCAATCGTTTCCAATTCGGGTAGCACAGCGGTGGCTTGCGGCGAAATAGGTGGTTTTTGGTTGCTTTTAGGGTTAATGCGCGCAGCAAGGATCGCGCACGATTTTTGAGGCAAATTGAACGCGCTGACATTATTATGCGCCCGCTAAAGCGACCGGCCGATCGCGACATCCGGCCGGCCGGGGGCATCAAACCTTAGTGCAGGCGTCTAGGATCAGTTGTATGGCGCGTCGTTATTTTGGCACCGACGGAATCCGCGGCCGAGCCAACCGGGTGATTACGCCGGAGCTTGCGTTGAAAGTCGGTCAGGCCGCCGGTTTGATCTTCAGAAATGGCGATCACAAGCATCGCGTGCTGATCGGCAAGGACACGCGCCTGTCCGGCTATATGATCGAGACGGCGCTGGTGGCGGGCTTCACGTCGGTCGGCATGGACGTTCTGCTCACCGGTCCGATTCCCACGCCGGCGATTGGCATGCTTGCGCGCTCGATGCGCGCCGATCTCGGCGTCATGATTTCGGCGTCGCATAATCCGTTCGACGACAACGGGATCAAGCTCTTCGGGCCGGACGGCTACAAGCTCAGCGACGAGACGGAAAGCAAGATCGAGGACATGATCGATTCCGATCTCGGCAACCAGCTCGCCAAAAGCGACGACCTCGGGCGCGCCAAGCGCATCGATGGCGTGCAGGATCGATATATCGAGTTCGCAAAGCTGACCTTGCCCAAGGCGGTGTCCTTCGAAGGCCTCCGCGTGGTGATCGATTGCGCAAATGGCGCGGCATACAAAGTTGCGCCTGGCACGCTCTGGGAACTCGGCGCCGACGTTATTTCCATTGGCGTTGACCCCGATGGCTTCAATATCAACAAGGATTGCGGCTCTACCGATCTGGCCGCGATTTGCCGCAAGGTGCGCGAGATGCGCGCCGATATCGGCATCGCGCTTGATGGTGACGCCGATCGTGTGTTGATCGTGGATGAACGCGGCCATGTCGTCGACGGCGACCAGCTGCTGGCTGTCATCGCGGAAAGCTGGAAAGAAGATGGCCGGCTTCAGCGTCCCGGCGTGGTTGCGACCGTGATGTCCAACCTCGGACTCGAGCGTCACCTCGGCGGCCTGGGCATTGAACTGGTGCGCACGCCGGTCGGCGACCGCTACGTGCTCGAGCACATGCGGACGCACGGCTACAATGTCGGTGGCGAACCTTCAGGCCATATTATTCTGTCGGACTACACGACCACGGGCGATGGTTTGATCGCCGCGTTGCAGTTGCTGGCAGTGGTCAAGCGCGGCGGCAAGCGTGTGTCGGAGCTTTGTCATCGGTTCGAACCGCTGCCGCAGATTCTCAAGAATGTTCGCTACCAGAAGGGCAAGCCACTTGATGACGACCAGGTGCGTTCGGTGATCGCGAGCGCCGAGCGGAAGCTGGGCCGCGGTGGACGCTTGATCGTGCGTCCGTCGGGGACGGAACCAGTTATCAGGGTGATGGGCGAGGGCGACGACAGAACTCTCGTCGAATCGGTCGTCGATGACGTGGTCGAGGCGTTGAGCGAAATCGCTGCCTGATTTCAGACGCGTCGCGCGGCTTGTAAACCATTTCTTAAATTGCGGATCTTCGGTGCGGCGACAGTTCGTGTGCCGCAACCGTTTCTCACATGCTGACCGGTTTCTTAACGCGCGTGGTTAATAAACAAGGTTAAGCGGTGATTAAGAATTTGCTGGCATCCTTCTACCAATCGCCGTCCCAAAGACGGCCTTTGAATAGTGGGACAATCAATGGTCAATCTGCGTCGTGGGGCTTTCGCGCTGGCCGCAATCGTTACGTTTGCGGGCATGGACAGGGCGCATTCGGCGGATTGGCCACTTGATCCTCCTCCCTTGCGGGGCACGATTGCGCCAAGCTTTGCCCGTTGGGACGGCTGGCAAGTCGGCATCGAGGGCGCCTACACCAACATGCAGGTGTCGTCCGGGAATTTCACCAATGGTCCGGCGTTCGGCGGGTTCTTCGGTTACAACTGGCAGTGGGACCAGCTCGTCATCGGTTTCGACGTCGGCTACAAATATGCGTCGGTCCTCGACTTCAACGACGGCGTAAGCACGCAGTTCAAGCTTATCGACTATGTGCCGATCCGCGCACGGTTCGGATATGCTGTCGGCCCCTTCCTGCCATATGCCTTGCTCGGCGGAGCGATCGGCCGCTTCAACTACTTTGATCCGACCACGAACACCGGTAAGACCAATGCCTTCAATGGCGGGTTCGTAACCGGACTCGGTGTGGATTGGCTGATCACACCCGGGGTCTTCGTCCGCGCCGAGTGGGAATACACCGCCTTTGCTTCGCTGAATGGCACCCAGGCCCGGCTGAACACCGGTAACCTCGCGATCGGCGTGAAATTCTAGCCAATCTTCAGTTTCCGACCTTTTGCCTGAACCGCCAGTGTTGACCTCGGTGGGCAAGTCGCCTATTCCCGCCAGTGGGACACCCTTCCCCAACGAAGGGCGCCTATCTGGAAGGATAGACCATGACAGCGACGAAGCCCGGCGTGCGGCCGGTGACCCCGCACTTCTCGTCCGGCCCCTGCGCGAAGCGCCCTGGCTGGAGCCTCCAAACCCTCACTGACGCAGTCCTCGGACGTTCGCACCGGTCAAAGGCCGGGCGCGCAAAGCTCAAGCGCGCCATCGATCTCACGCGCGAGGTGCTCGAGGTGCCGGCGGACTACCGCATCGGCATCGTGCCTGCCTCCGATACGGGCGCCGTGGAATTGGCGCTCTGGTCGTTACTCGGCGCGCGCCCGGTGTCGATGCTTGCGTGGGAGTCGTTCGGCGAAGGCTGGGTGACCGACGTCGAAAAGCAGCTCAAGCTCAAGAACGTCACCGTCATCAAGGCGCCTTACGGTGAACTGCCGGACCTCGGCAAAGTCGATTTCGCTACCGATGTCGTGTTCACCTGGAACGGCACAACGTCCGGCGTGCGTGTGCCGAACGGCGACTGGATTTCGCCAAAGCGACAGGGTCTCACGATCTGCGACGCAACGTCTGCTGCTTTTGCGCAACGGCTCGATTGGCCGAAGCTCGATGTGGTCACCTTCTCCTGGCAGAAGGCGCTCGGCGGCGAAGGCGCACATGGGATGCTCATCCTCTCGCCGCGCGCGGTGGAGCGACTCGAAACATACAAGCCGGCCTGGCCGCTGCCGAAAATTTTCCGTCTGACCAAAGGTGGCAAGCTTAACGAAGGCGTTTTCGCAGGCGAAACGATCAACACGCCATCGATGCTTTGCGTGGAGGACTACCTCGACGCTCTGCAATGGGCGAAATCGCTCGGCGGATTGAGCGCGACCGTTGCGCGCTCGGATGCCAACGCGAAGGCACTGTCCGATTGGGTTGCTGCCACGCCGTGGGTAGGGCATCTCGCCAAAAATCCAAATGAACGATCCAACACATCGGTGTGTCTGACGGTCGTTGATCCGGCGGTGGTGCGCCTGTCCGGCGATGACCAGGCGGCGTTTGCCAAAACCTTGGCTGGTCTTCTCGAAAAGGAAGGCGTTGCCTACGACATCGCTTATTACCGCGATGCGCCGCCTGGCCTACGCATCTGGTGCGGTGCGACCGTCGAGCGGAACGATATCCAGGCGCTGACGCCCTGGCTCGATTGGGCATTTGCCGAGGCGAAGGCCTCGCTGACCAAAGCAGCGTGAGGCCAGCCATGCCCAAAGTTCTCATTTCCGATGCGCTATCGCCGGCGGCCGTGCAGATCTTCAAAGATCGCGGCATCGACGTGGATTTTCAGCCCGCGCTGGGCAAGGACAAGGAGAAGCTCGCAGCCGTGGTCGCGAACTTCGACGGCCTTGCCATTCGCTCGGCGACCAAGGTGACGTCGAAGATCCTTGAACAGGCCAAACACCTGAAAGTCATCGGCCGCGCGGGCATCGGTGTCGACAACGTCGACATTCCGGCGGCGACCTCGCGCGGCATCATCGTCATGAACACGCCGTTCGGCAATTCGATCACCACCGCCGAGCATGCGATCTCGCTCATGCTGGCATTGGCGAGGCAAATCCCGGAGGCCGACGCGTCCACGCGCGCCGGAAAATGGGAAAAGAACAAATTCATGGGCGTCGAAATGTTCAGCAAGACGCTCGGGGTGATCGGATGCGGAAATATCGGTTCGATCGTCGCGGATCGCGCGCTCGGACTGAAAATGAAGGTGATCGCCTATGATCCATTTCTTGCACCCGAACGAGCGACCAATCTGGGCGTCGAGAAAGTGGAGCTCGATGAACTTTTCAGGCGAGCCGATTTCATAACGCTGCACACGCCGCTGACGGAAAAAACCCGCAACGTCATCAACGCTGCCGCGATCAAGATGATGAAAAAAGGCGTGCGAATCGTGAACTGCGCGCGCGGCGGATTGGTCGACGAGGCCGCGCTGTACGATGCGCTGAAAAGCGGACACGTTGCCGGTGCGGCTTTCGACGTCTTCGTGACCGAGCCGGCGACCGAAAATCCACTGTTCAATCTGCCGAACGTGGTGTGTACGCCGCATCTTGGGGCATCGACCTCGGAGGCGCAGGAGAATGTTGCCCTCCAGATCGCTGAGCAGATGTCGGACTATCTTCTGCGCGGGGCGATTACGAACGCCATCAACTTTCCCTCAATCAGCGCGGAAGAGGCGCCCAAGCTCAAACCATTTATCGCACTGGCCGAAAGGCTGGGCTCCTTCGCCGGACAGCTGACCGAAACCGGCGTCAGCAAGGTCCAGCTCGTCTACGAAGGCGCCGTTGCGCAGATGAACACAAAAGCCCTGACCTCGGCGGCGCTCGCCGGGCTGCTGCGTCCGATGCTTGGCGACGTCAACGTCGTCTCGGCGCCGGTTGTGGCAAAAGAGCGCGGCATTGTGGTCGAGGAAGTCACGCGCGAAATGCGCGAAGATTACGAAAGCCTCATAACCGTCACGGTGACGACCGAGCGGCAGTCGCGGCACGTCTCGGGAACCGTTTTTGCCGATGGCCGACCCCGAATCGTCAACATCAAGGGCATTCGGATGGACGCCGAATTCGGGCCCTCGATGATCTACATCACCAACCTCGACAAGCCGGGTTTTATCGGCAAATTCTCGTCGATCTTGGGTGAGGCCGGAATCAACATCGCGACCTTCCACGTTGGGCGTGACGCTCCCGGTGGCAATGCGGTCGCTCTGATCGAGATTGACGACCAATTGCCTGAGTCGGTTTTGGCCAAGGTGCGCGCCTTGCCGCAGGTGCAGTCAGCCAAGCCTCTCCGCTTCTGAAAATTCTTGGAAAATCAAGCGATTGCCGCTGCCGTCCGGCGCTTGCCTCCAAGGGGAGCATCCTTTATCCGAGGGTGGACCTGGCCGGCAGCTCCCGGCTTCAAGTGTCCGGGGGCTAGGGCAGGGAAGGGATTCTGATGGCGAATGTGGTGGTTGTCGGATCCCAGTGGGGCGACGAAGGCAAAGGCAAGATCGTCGACTGGCTATCGGAGCAGGCTGACATCGTCGTGCGATTCCAGGGTGGCCACAATGCCGGCCATACCCTGGTCATCGATGGTTCGACCTACAAACTGTCATTGCTGCCGTCCGGAGTTGTGAGGGAAGGCAAACTTTCCGTCATCGGCAACGGTGTAGTGATCGACCCACAGGCCCTGATCGACGAAATTGCCCAATTGAAGAAGCAAGGCATCGTAGTGACGCCCGATACTCTGCGCATTGCCGAAAACGCAACGTTGATTCTGCCGCTTCACCGCGAGCTAGAAGCCTTGCGCGAGGACGAAAAAGCGGCAACGCGCATCGGCACGACCAAGCGCGGCATTGGTCCCGCTTATGAGGATAAAATCGGACGGCGCGCCATCCGTTTCATGGATCTTGCCGACCTGCCGGCCCTGCACGGAAAGATCGATCGGCTGCTGGCGCATCACAATGCGCTGCGCCGCGGCCACAACCTGCCCGAGATCGAGTCGGCGGCGGTCTATGAGCACCTTGCCGCCATCGCACCGAAAGTCCTTCCGTTCATGGATTCGGTCTGGTCGCTGCTCGACAGCAAACGCCGCGAGGGAAAGCGCATCCTTTTCGAAGGTGCGCAAGGCGCGTTGCTCGATATCGATCACGGCACATATCCTTATGTCACGTCCTCGAACACAGTGGCCGCTCAGGCCGCGACCGGTTCAGGCCTCGGCCCGAACGCGATCGATTACGTGCTCGGCATTTGCAAGGCCTACACCACTCGCGTGGGCCTAGGGCCATTCCCGACCGACCAGATGGACAATGCGATCGGGAAGACGCTCGGCGAGCGTGGTGCTGAATTCGGTACGGTCACGGGGCGGGCGCGTCGCTGCGGCTGGTTCGACGCAGTGCTCGTCCGGCAAACCGTGCGGACATGCGGAATTGACGGTCTGGCGCTGACAAAACTGGACATCCTCGACGGATTCGACGAGGTCAAGGTTTGCGTCAGTTATCGTCTTGACGGCCGTGAGATCGATTACCTGCCCGCCGGCGAACAGGCGCAGGCCAGGGTCGAGCCGGTCTATGAGACCATTGAGGGTTGGAAACAACCCACAGCGCGTGCACGTTCCTGGGCGCAATTGCCCGCACAAGCGATAAAATACGTGCGTCGAGTCGAGGAGCTCGTCGGTTGTCCGGTCACCCTGTTGTCGACCAGCCCGGAACGCGAAGACACCATCCTCATGAAGAATCCGTTTGAGCTATGATTGCCGAAAAAAGACATGAACCGGGGCCAAGCAGGTCCGGGGGGTGGAGACCGGTTCTCGAACGGGTGCTGGCAAGCACGATAGCGCGCAATGGCTGATTACTACGCTTTGATCGACCGCGCCGTTGGCGGTCTTGATAAAAACACGGGCGAGCACCGCCGCGCGCTTTATGACCGTGCGCGCGCCGCGCTGGTTTCCCAATTGCGTGGCGTCCAGCCGGCGTTGGACGAAACCGACATAACGCGGGAGCGTCTGGCGCTTGAGGAAGCAATCCGCAAGGTGGAAGCGGAAACGGCCAAGCGAGTCCGCGTCGACGTTCACGAGAATGATTTTGCCGAGGCGTCGCTTCGCGACCGCGGCCTGCGGGATTTCCGCGAAACCGTTGCCGAAGCCGAGGGTCTCGGGGGTGCCGCGGCGCAGGCGAGGCGGGCGGCTCACGCGACCTACGATGCGATGCCCGATGCACCGCCGCGCAACTTCGAACATCACAACGCCGAGGCGAGCCGGGTTTCAGAGCCCCAGCTCAGTGAAGGGTCTTTTCAAGAGAGCTACGCGCCGTCCTCCTCGGGTCCGGCACCTTATGACGACGAAGAACTCTACACGCGGCCCGCTCGCTCATACGGCGGCATCATCAAATGGGCGGTCATTCTCGCAATCTTGGCCGGAGGCGCGGGCGTTGCCTTTTGGCAGCGACACGCCATCACCTCGATGGTGGCGAACTTCCGTTCGCAGCCGGCGCCGAAGCCCAAGGATGCCGCGCAGCCTGCGACCCGCCCGAAGATTGCCGACCGCATCGGACAATCCCAGGCTACTGCGCCGGACGCAGCGAATGCGCCGGCCGCCGCCGTAGCGCAAAAGGTTGTCCTCTACGATGAGGATCCGAACGACCCGCAGGGCAAGCGCTACGTCGGCTCTGCCTTGTGGCGGACGGAAACCGTGTCGCCTGGGCCGGGGCTCGCGCCTGAGCTTGCCGTACGCGCCGACATCGAGATACCGGAGCGCAAATTGCGTATGACCTGGTCGCTGCGGCGCAACTCCGACAAGGCATTGCCGGCGAGCCATACCATCGAGATCATGTTTACATTGCCCGCGGATTTTCCCGAAGGCGGGATCGGCAACGTGCCGGGCGTTTTGATGAAACAGAGCGAGCAGGCGCGTGGCGTGCCGCTCGCAGGGTTGGCGGTGAAAGTCACCAACGGTTATTTCCTGCTCGGCTTGTCGGCGGTCGAGGCCGATCAACAGCGCAACATTCAGTTGCTCAAGGAGCGCGAGTGGTTCGACGTTCCTGTCGTCTATACAAGCGGCAAGCGCGCAATTCTTGCGATGGAAAAAGGCGCGCCGGGCACGCGCGTCTTCGAGGAAGCCTTTCGCGCCTGGGGGCAATAGTCCACGTTGAGTGAACGCTGCAAAAGACAAAGGCCGGGCTTCGGGCCCGGCCTTGTTATTTGAACATCTGCGCGCGCAACTCAGTGCGCGGCGATTGCCTGTTCTGCCGCTGGTTGTTCCATCGCGGACATGCGGCTCTTCACCGCTTTCTGCACCTTTTCGAACGCGCGCACTTCGATCTGTCGTACGCGCTCGCGCGAGACACCGAACTCAGCCGCAAGCTCCTCGAGCGTGATCGGATCGTCGGCCAAACGTCGCGCTTCGAAGATGCGACGCTCGCGCTCGTTGAGAACGTCCAGAGCGGAGATCAGCGCCTTGTGCCGATTGTTGCTCTCTTCGCTCTCGGCAAGAATGCGTTCCTGGCTTGGCGCGTCATCGACCAGCCAATCCTGCCACTCTCCGCTTTCACCGTCGTCGCGGATCGGAGCATTGAGCGAAGCATCACCGCCGAGACGGCGGTTCATGTCGACCACATCCTGTTCGGTGACGCCGAGGCGCTTGGCGATCACCTGCACCTGTTCGGGGCGCAGGTCACCTTCCTCAAGCGCGGAAATCTTGCTCTTCGCCTTTCGCAGATTGAAGAACAGCTTCTTCTGGTTGGCCGTGGTGCCCATCTTCACGAGCGACCAGGAACGCAGGATGTATTCTTGGATAGCAGCCTTGATCCACCACATAGCGTAGGTGGCCAGACGGAAGCCTTTTTCGGGCTCGAAGCGCTTTACGGCCTGCATCAAGCCGACGTTGCCTTCCGAGACGACTTCGGAGATCGGCAGGCCATAGCCGCGGTAGCCCATCGCGATCTTGGCGACGAGACGAAGATGGCTGGTGACGAGTTTATGCGCGGCCTCGCGGTCGCCGTGTTCGCGCCAGCTGCGGGCCAACATGTATTCTTCCTGCGGCTCCAGCATTGGGAACCGACGGATCTCGTCCAGATATTGTGAAAGACCGGATTCGGCCTTGAGTGCCGGCAATGCGGCGGTACGGGCCATGACAGCGCCCTCCTTACTTGCCCCCGAGTTATCGGCAGGCGGGTTGTCGCCGCCGCTCCCCGAGCCGACGGCACATCTATGTTGCGACCGCGAAAGTCCCTCGATCGCAACTGCAGCATACCGGCTTGGCCGCGTAAAAGATAGCGGCCGGGCTCTCACGTCACCGTAACGTTTTTGTGCATCACGGTAGGCGCCAAACAACTGATTTGGCTTGCCTATTTTCGTTTTGGGTGCCCGGCCTCACGGCTTTCCGTGTGCAAGGCCTGACGTAAACGACGCAAATCGCCCGGCAGTTCCGATTGGAACTCCAGGAGATCGCCGGTTTCGGGGTGTTCGATTGCCAGTAGATAGGCATGCAAAGCCTGTCTGCCAAGGGCCTCCAGGGCCGCCCGAGCCTCTGGGCCGAGGCGACTGGCTTTGGTCCTGAAGCCGGTCCCGTAGGTCGCGTCCCCAAGAATGGGGTGCCCGATATGCGCCAGGTGCACGCGGATCTGGTGGGTACGCCCCGTTTCGAGGGTGCAGGCGAGGAGGCTGGCCAGGGGCTTCCCGTCCGCACCGGCAAAACGCTCCAATACCTCCCAATGAGTGACCGCCGCCCGGCCGTCCCGACGCACGGCTTGCTTGTCGCGCGCATGGGCGTGGCGTCCGACTGGGGCATCGACCGTACCTTTTGGACGATCGGGTGCACCCCAGACGAGGGCGAGATACCCGCGCTTGAGAGGACCGTCGGCCTTTTCGGCGAATTGCTTCGAGAGCGCGCGATGAGCCTTGTCGCTTTTGGCCACGACCATCAGGCCGGTGGTGTCCTTGTCGAGGCGGTGG
>Ga0207683_10000779_pt1 | contig 29071 bp, 29 predicted proteins | sample KBSM73metaG_FD_184333 | JGI IMG/M metagenome (GOLD analysis project Ga0207683, IMG submission 184333) | Miscanthus rhizosphere microbial communities from Kellogg Biological Station, Michigan, USA - KBS M7-3 metaG (SPAdes) (version 2) | ecosystem: Host-associated > Plants > Roots > Rhizosphere >... | reverse complement strand
GTGATGTCCCGCTCGTCGGTGTGCGTCGTCAGCCGAATGTCTCCCGCCCCTGGCTTCGACGCGAATGGGTGCGGTGTCTCGTCGAGCCGCCAAGAGCTTGGGTCCCAGCCGAACGCATCGAGCACCAGCCGTCCCGCCTCGTCTTGCGAAGCAACCGGAAACGGGCCTTTCGGGTCCTCGACGACGTCGTCGCGATGACGGTCGACGAGCGCGACGAGCTCGTCCTTCAGCCGACCGAAGACTTCCTCGACCTTCGCGGTCGTGAGCCCCTCCTCGTATTCATCGAGCAGCGCGTCGTACGCCTCGTCAACCTCCGGGAAGCACGCGATGTATCGATGCTTCAGCTCCAGCTGCCGCTCGAGATGCGGCCGGAAGAGCGCGAAGTCGGAGGACTCCTTCGCGTCGTCCCAAGCGGCGACGCCGACGCCGTTCGCCTGGGCCATCGCACCCGCCAGGTCCGACGGGATCCGTCGCGCGCGGTCCCACTCGCGGCGGGTGACACGAACGAGCGCTCCGTCCGCCGAGTCGGGATCCTCGTCGGCGGCGAGCCGCTCGAGAAGCTCACCCATCTCGTCCGTGACGAAGCGCTGGTGCGAAAACTCCGCGAGGGTCGCGGCAACATGAGCGCGCGCGTTGGCTCCCCCGCGAGGCATCGAGACACGCGCATCCCAATCGAGGATCTGCTCCGCGTGCCCGAGGTCGGCAAGCTCGGCGAGGATTTCCTTCAGCCTCTCGAGCGGCGACTGGGCCGGCGCCGTGGCGCTCAAACCGCCTGCGGCGCGAGCTTCTCGCGAAGGTAACGCACGTACGGCTTCGCGTCGATCGGGCTTCCCGTGACGCGCTCGATTGTCTCCTGCGGCGTGAACTTCCGGCCCATGCGATAGAGGTGGTCGCGCAACCACTCACGCACATCACCGAACTCGCCGCGTTCGAAGCGCTCGTCGACGTCGCCGAGCTCCTCTTTCAGGCGTTCCCAGATCTGAACGGAGATGACATTGCCGAGCGAGTACGTCGGGAAATACCCAAAGCCGCCGCCGGCCCAGTGCATGTCCTGCAGCACGCCGTGCGCATCGTCGGTGACCTCGACGCCGAGGTACTCCTCCATGCGAGCGTTCCAGGCTCCGGGCAGGTCGCGCACGGCCAGTCGCTCGTCGATCAGCTCCTGTTCGAGCTCGAAGCGGAGGATGATGTGCAGGTTGTAGGTGACCTCGTCCGCATCGATCCTGATCAGAGACGGGTGCACTTTGTTGACCGCGCGATAAAAAGCCTCTTCGTCGACCGACCGGAGCTGACCGGGGAATGCCTTCTGCAGACGCGGGTAGAAGAAATGCCAGAACGAGCGGCTCCGGCCGACGAGGTTCTCCCACGTCCGGCTCTGGGACTCGTGCAGACCGAGCGAGACACCCGACCCGAGCGGCGTCGCTGCGATCGACTCATCGACACCCCACTCGTAGACACCGTGCCCGAACTCGTGCATCGTCGCGAAGAGCGAGCTCAGGTCGTCCGGGCGGTAGTTCGTCGTGAGCCTGATGTCCCCGTGTCCGGGGCTGGTCATGAACGGATGCTGGGTCTGGTCGATCCGCCATTCCTCGTCCGTGTAGCCGAAGCGGCGCAATACCTCGAGGCTGAACGCCCGCTGCTCACCCTGGTCGAAGGCCTGGTGGAGGAAGGAGTCGTCGACGTCGCCCGCAGCGCCGATCTCCTGGATCAGCGGCACGAGCTCCTCCTTCAGCTCGTCGAAGATCTGCCGGACGTCGGCGGTCTTCATGTTCGGCTCGTAGTTGTCGAGGAGAACGTCATAGGTCTCGTCGGCCGGGTCGAAGCAGTCGATGTAGCGGTGGCGAAGCTCCAGGTTGGTCTCGAGGTACGGACGCAGCGCGTTGAAGTCGGACTCTTCCTTGGCAGGTCCCCAGGCCGAAAGTGCAACCGCAGACGCCCTGTTCAGGTCACCAACCAGCTCGGGGGGAACGCGCGTCGCTTTCTCCCAGTCGCGGCGCGTCACGCGGATGAGACTGGCCTCGAACGAGTCGTAGTCCGAGCTCTCTTCCAGACCGCGCAGCTCTTCGAGGAGCCGGCCGATGTCCGCATTGACGAAGCGCTCCTGCGCCAGGGTGCTAACGGTGCCGATCGCCTCCGCCCTGGCGGCCGCGCCTCCCGGCGGCATCATCACCCGCTGGTCCCAGAACAGGAGCGTCGCCGCCTTCGTGAGGTCGGTCACCTCGGAGAGGCGCTGCTGCAGCTCTGCGAACCTGGGATCGGTCATCGAGCGAACTTTGTCAGAAGGCGCCGGGGCCGGGCCAGCCGGACCGAAAACTCACGTCCGCCGGTGAGCCCGGTCGGCCGCAGGATCAGGACGAGTGCCATGAGTGCGCCCACGACCACGATCCGCGTCCCGGCGGGCAGGTCGACGGACCGGCCGAACAGATGGATTCCGTTCTCCGCCTCGGCGAGAAACGAGTCGACCCCGCTGACGGCGAGCGCGCCGACCACGGCGCCCCAAAGGCTCGTGGCCCCGCCGATCACGAGCATCGCGAGCGTGATGAAGGTGAGGTCGAGGTAGACCGATTCGGTGTTCACGGGGAGCATGTGGACGAGCAGACCGCCCGCGAAGCCCGCGATTGCGCCGGAGAGCACGAAGGCGACGAGACGCTGGCGATAGACCGACACCCCGACGGCCCTCGCCGCAGCCGAGTCTTCCCGCGTGGCGCTGAGCAGCCGCCCGAACCGCAATCGCCTGTACGCGAACGCGACGACGACGGCGAGCCCGGCGCCGAGAGCAGCCTCCCTCAGCCCGGTGGTCTCGGGGACAGCGGAGAAGGTGTTGAGTCCCGGCCCGATCCTCTCCCAGTAGCGCAGCACGTTGTGCGTGATCTCGAGCACGCCGAAGGTTGCGATTCCTGCGGCGAGACCCGACAGCCGCATGAGCGGAAGCCCGACGACGAGTGCGTACGCGGCGCCGACGGCAGCCGCGAGCGCGAGCGACCAGACGTTCCCGATTGTGTGGTCTCCGAGCAGACCGAAGAGGTGGGGCATGATCGCCGGCTTCTCCTGCACTGGCATCGACAGCACTCCGGCCGCCCAGGCGCCGACCGCGACGAAGCTGATGTGGCCGAACGAGACCACGCCCGAGTTGCCGATGAAGACGTAGAGGGCGACGACGATCGCGACGTTCACGAGCGCGTTGATCACGTACGTCTCGGTCGAGGTCGAGACCAGCGTCCCCACGAGCGAGGCCAGCGCAACGAGCGCAAGCGGGGCCAGTAGCTGAAGTGATGCGTCCAGCCGTCTCATACGCGTTCCACCGCCTGGTGTCCCTCACGCGTGAAGAGACCGCCCGGGCGGACGAGGAGCACGAGGATCACCGCCGCGAACAGGAACGACGGTAGGTACTGGCTTTGGTTCGTCGGCAGCGCCCCGCCGAGGAGCCCTGACGCGAAGCCGATCGCGAACCCACCGAGCGTCGCAGAGACGAGGCGGTTCATCCCGCCGAGCACGACACCCGCGAGAACGAGGATCGTGTCGCGCAACGCGAAGTCGGGCGTTACCAGCGGGTTCTGGACCGTCAGCATGACCGCGACGATCGCCGCGAGAACGCCCGAGACGAGAACCGCCGCGCTGATCACACGGCCCGCGCGCACACCGAGGAGCTCCGCTGTGCTGAAGTCCATGGCCGCCGCCCGCATGTGCAGGCCGACGCGCGTGCGTTCGAGCAGGAGAACGAGGACGAGCAGACAGAAGGCGGCAACGGCCGTCGCAACGATGGCGATCTTGCGAATGTCGACGCCGGAGATGGTGACCGGCTGGTTGAGCGTCGCAAGCGACGAGGCGATCTTGCCGAGCGGTCCGAACCAGAGCAGGGCGATGCTTTGCAGCAGGAAGGCGACCGCGAAGGTCGTGACGAGCATCACGGCAGGCGTCTGGCCGCGCAGCGGCCTGAAGACAAGCCGGTCCATCAGCAGCGAGAGCGTGAGGACGACGGCAAAGCACAGCACGATGCCGATCGAGACTGGCCAGCCGCGTTCCGAGGCGAATGCGAGCGCGTACGCGCCGGCCATGATCAACTGCCCGTACGCGAAGTTCACGAGCCGCAGCACGCCGAATACGAGCCCGATCCCCACGGCCATGAGTGCGTAGATTCCCCCCAGTCCGGTCGCGTCGGCGAGCGTCTGCCAATCGATGTTGAGGAGGGCGACGGTCATGCCATGTACGCACTAACGAGCGCAGCGGTGTCGCCCGCGGACTCCGGGCCTAGGGTGAGTCGCTGCTGCCCGTTCGCAAGGACGTGCGAACGGTCCGCAAGCGCGACCGTCCGTTGCGCCCGCTGCTCGACGAGCAACACCGCGAGCCCACGGTCCCGGATCGCCGCGAGCGTCTCGAAGACGACGTCGACCATTCGCGGGGCCAGGCCGAGCGAGGGCTCGTCGAGCAGCAGGACCTCTGGGTCAGCCACGAGAGCGCGCGCGATCGCAAGCTGTTGCTGCTGGCCGCCCGAGAGCGTGCCGGCCTTCCGTCGGAGGGACTCCTCGACGGCGGGAAAGAGGTCGTAGACGCGTGCGAGGTCGTCGTCCGAGCCGTCACGTGTGCGCCGGCCGGCCAGGCCCAGCTTGAGGTTCTCGTCCACCGTCAGGTCCGCGAAGATCCGCCGCCCTTCCGGCACGAGGGCCACTCCCTTTCGCGCGACCGCCTCCGGACGCTTGCCGACCACCGACTCCCCCCTCACCCGCACGTCGCCGGCCGAGGCCCGGACCGCGCCCATGATGGCGTGAAGCGTCGACGACTTGCCGGCGCCGTTCGGGCCGATCAGCCCGACGATCTCGCCACGGTCGACCTCGAGAGAGAGGTCGTGAACGGCCGTAACGGCACCATGACGCACCTCGAGATCCTCGACGACGAGCAGCGGGACGCTCAACCCGCGTCGCCCTCGTCATGAACGGCGCTTTCGCCGAGGTAGGCCGCAGCCACGTCGAGGTTGGCGCGGATTTCCGCCGGCGTCCCTTCCGCGAGGACGCGTCCTTGGTCGAGCACGTAGATGCGGTCGCAGAGACCCATGATCAACGCCATGTTGTGGTCGATCAGCAGGACGCCGGCGTCGTGGTCGTCACGAACGCCGCGTACCGCTTCGGCGAAGTCGGGCACCTCGGCCTCGGGCAAGCCGGCGGCCGGCTCGTCCAACAGGACGAAGCGTGGTCTCGTCGCAAGCGCGCGTGCGACGCCGAGGCGCCGCTCGTCACCCTGCGCGAGCGTGCCGGCGGGCGCCTCCGCCTGCGCGCTGAGCCCCAGCTTTTCGAGCAACTCGGCTGCCCGGACCCGTGCTTCGCGGGCAGTCGCCCCGACGCCGAGCGCCGCGACCTCGAGGTTCTCGCGCACCGAGAGGGACCGAAAGGCGTGACTATGTTGAAAGGTGCGCGACAGGCCCTGCCGCCCCCGGCGGCTCGGGCTCCAGTGAGTGACGTCGCGCCTTTCGAGCTCGACCGTCCCGGCCGACGGGCGATCGAACCCGCTGAGAACGTTCACGAGCGTCGACTTGCCCGCCCCGTTCGGGCCGATCAGCCCCGCGATCTCCGCGCGGCCCAGCTCCAGGGTCACGTCGCGGAGAGCGTGCACACCCTCGAATGACCGCGACACGGAGGAGGCCCGGAGTGTGTCTCCGGGCCTCCTCGTCGTTTCGGCCGGGTTCGCTCGTCCCAAGCGAGCCTTAGATCTTGGGAACCTTCTTGGCGACGATCGTTCCGACGACCTTCGGAACGTTGTCCTGGATCCTGATGATTCGGTAGCGGCGGCCGAACACCGTATGCAATGTCTTGGAGAAGCTCACGTTGCCGGAGATCGTCGGCACGTTCCTGAACTTCTCCATCACCTTCGCGAGCGTGATGCCCTTGGTCGAGCCGTGCGCGCGCTCGATCGCCACGACAAGCCCGTCGATCGCCGCGGGGCCTGTGATGAAGCCGCCCGTTCCCGCTCCGACCTTCTTGGCCAGTGCGTTGACGACCTTGCTCGGGTCGTCGCCGAAGGACGACGCGAACGTGACGAACCAGTAGTTCGACACCTTGGGACTCGTCGGCAGCCAGTACGTGCCGTCACCGGCCCACGAGTTCAGGATCGGGGTGTTGTTCCCGAGGGTGCGCAGCCCCGTGATGAATGGCGAGAGAGCGCCGAATGCGCCGGCTGTCGACGTGACGATCACGTCGGCCTTGACGTTGTTCAGCCGGCTGACCGCGTTCTGCACGTTGTTCCCGCCGAGCGATTGGTACGTCTCGTTGGCGACGATCTTGCCGCCGAGCTGCTTGAAGCGGACTTCGAACGCCTGGACGACGTTCTTGAAGTAGACGATGACCGTGTCGGTCGCGAGGGCCGCTGTCTTCCAGCCCCTGCTCCGCGCATACTGGGCCATGGCCGACCCTTCGTCCTGTGCGACGTTGCCGAAGCTGAACGCCAGGCGCCCCTTCGGGCCGAACCGCTTCGGTCCCATCTGGTCGGTACCGATACAAGGTGCGATTGCAAGGACGCCCCGGTCGATCGCCGCCTTGACGACCGGCGCGGCGAAGTCGACATCGCAGGTCGTGAAGAGGACGTTGGCCTTCTGTCCGAGCAGGCGCAGAGCGCACGCCTTCGCAATTGCAGGGTTGTTTCCCTGCGTATCGCAGGTCCGGATCTGCAGCTTCCGGCCGCCGACTCCGCCCTTCGCGTTGACCTTTGCGACCTGCAGCTGTGCCGCGGCCAAGGCCGGAGTGTCGAAGGGCTTCATGGCGCCCGTACTGTCGAACGCCCAACCGATGATGATCGGCGGTTTTGCCTGCTTGCTCTGGTGCCCTGACGTCGCCGCCAGCGCGCTCCCGATCACGACGAACGCCAGCAGTCCAACTGCGGCGAACGCCCACCTTCCTCGAACTTTCATCTAGTGCCTCCTCTTGGGGTCGTCCTCATTGGTCGATTACACGGCACCGGGCGATACCTGGTCAAGCGGCGTCCGGTTTCGTTTCGACCAGACACGCTCGAACGCCTCCTTCCCTCGACGTGCCAGCTCCTGTTCGGGAACGTCCCACAGCGAGCCGGGCCAAGCGTTGCCAAACGTCCCGTTGTCCGAAAAGATCTCCAGGTCGTAGAACCCGTTCCAGCCCGCTCGTTCGAGCGTACCGAGGAGCGCCGGGAGGTCTGCGACGCCGTCGCCGGGCAGAACCCGGTCCGCCCAGCCGCGCGTCGGATCGCGCCAGTCGGCGATGTGGACACCGACAAAGCGGTGGGCATGACGCTCGATCTCGTCGACGACCTCTGCCGTGTTCCACACGTGCCAGCTGTCGAACTGGATGCCGAGCCCCGGCCGGTCGGCGTCGTCGAGAAGCTCCGCCGCTTCCCGAAGCGACGAGATGCTCGTCCAGTCCTCCCCACCGAAGCGGTTGATCGGCTCGAGCCCGATGCGCACTCCCGCACGTGCGGCTTCGTCTCCGATCGTCCGCAGGCCCTCGATGACAGTGTCACGGTCGTCGCCCGGTCCCGTCAGGCACACCACCGAGCTCGGCTCGAATCGCGCGAGCCTGTGAACCGATGCGCAGATCGCTTCGATCCGCTCGCGCGGGTCGGCCGGGCCCTCCATCAGCGGCAGCGGCAAAATCGAGGGCACCGCGGGGACCGCAGCCGCCCTGCCGAGCCCGCTCGCCTCGAGTTGCTCGTGCGCCTCGTCGTCGCCGCCTTCCGGAAGCTTGATCTCCCAGATGCCGATTCCGTCGACTCCCGCGGCAGCGTAGGCGCGGAGGTCCGCCTCGAACGTCGCGCCCAGCGTCGTGATCTGCGAGATCGAGAAAGGTGGCCGCATGCAGGGGATTCTACGCCTGCCGAGGCCGCAAGAACGAGCTGACCCGTCCGGCGATCCGCTCCGCGACAGGCGGTTGCAACAGCTCCTTCGCGACGAGCGTGCCCGAGCCTGCACCGAGCCCGGGACCGGGCCACGTGCTCGCACCGATCTGGAAGAGACCATCGATCGGCGTACTGTGGCCGGGTTGGCGCGCGAACGGCCGCCAGAGGAAGTTCTGGTCGAGCGCGAGCGAACCGGAGTACGGGTCGCCCTGCTGAAGATTGATGTTCGCCGCCTGCAGGTCCGCAGGAGAAAGGACGACTCGTTTCAGAATCGAGGTCTCGAGGTTGGGGATGTGTTGCGCGAGCCGCGCCTGGATCCGGTCCGCATAACGCTCGCGGAGTGATTCCGTCCACGTACCGTCGCCCACGTCGAGCTCGCCCGCCGCATCGCCCCTCACGTGCCACGGAAGCTCTTGCAGCTGGATCCAGAGGAGCCCTTTGCCCGCGGGAGCGCGAGTGTCGTCGATCGTCAGCGGCTGGCCGACGACCACCGTCGCTTCGGCGGGCAGGAGACCTCGCTCGGCCTCGTTGACCGCCCGCGACACACCGTCGAGCCCGGGCGTGAGGTGGACGATCGCTGTGCGGCCGAGGCGGTCGTCGCCGTTCCAGCGCGGCGACTCCGAGAGCGCGAAGTGGATCTGCATCTCGGAGCGGCCGAAACGGAAGCGCTTTCCGGCTTCGCCGATCTCGGCCTGGACGTCGCCGGGCTCGAGCAGGCGTCCGTACAGCTGCGTCGGTGTCACGTTGCAAACGACTGCACGTCCGGCGTCGAGGACCTTTCCGTCTGTCAGCCGCACCCCGGTCGCGCGGCCGCGGGAGACAACGACGCGCTCGACGTCCTGGCCTGTCTGGCACGTACCGCCGTGGTCCTCGATCAGCCGGACGAGCGCATCGACCAGGCGCGCGCCACCACCGCGCGGGATGGGCATGCCGCCGGCCTCGATTGCGAACGCGATCACCCTGGTCATGAACCCGGACGTCGCCGCGTCCGGCCCAAGGCCGGTGTGCAGCACCCAGGGAGCAAGCAATCCATGCGCGCGCTCGGAGCGGAAGGTGGTCGTCAGCCAGTCGCGGCTGCTCTGCACGAGCTCTCCGCTGAACTCCGCGAGACCTCTGCGCCCGAGTCTCCGGTAAGCCTTGACGCCGAGGTTCAGGCCGGCGCGTGACCAGAGCTCGGTCCCGAGAACTCCGAAGACAAGTTCCGCCTGGGCGGCGACGGCGGCGATCGTCTCCCGCCACGCATCGCCGTCACCCGCAGCGTGCCGGTCAAGCTCGGCAGCGTTTCCTTCGGTCCCGGTGGTCAGGAAGGCGCTCTCGCCGTCTGGGAAGAGCGTGCCGGTCGGGTGCTCGGTGTTCAGATACTCGAGGCCGCGTTCCGCGAGCGCGTCGCCGAGCTCGGCATGTGCCGGACCGCCGACCCAGAGTGGATGCCAGGCGCTGAATACGTCGTGGTGGAAGCCGGGCTCGGTCAACTCCGCCGTGCGAACCGCGCCGCCGAACTCCGACTCGCGCTCGAGCACGGCGACTCGCCAACCTGCGCGCGCGAGGAACGCGCCGCACGCAAGCGAGTTCACTCCGCTGCCGACGATGATCGCGTCGTGCTCAGCCACGTGCGAGCTCGCGAAACTCGTCGTCCGTGACGAGCCCGCGCTTTCTCGTGCCCAACTCCTTGACGCGCACGAGGAGGTCGCGCTGTTCGTCGTCGGAGAGGTCAAGCCCGAGCTCTTCCGCCTTGATCCGGATCGAGTCGATCCCGCTCTTCTTCCCCAGGACGATGCTCCGCTTCGCGGCGACGAGCCCCGAGGAGTACGGCTCGATCGCCGGCGGGTCATGGAACTGGCTGGCCACGGCTCCCGATTCGCGGCGGAAGAGGTTGTCGCCGACGAGCGGCTTGAACGGCTCGACCTCGTATCCCGAGACGTCGCGGAGCTGTTCCGAGAAGGCGCGGGCGCGGTCGAGCCTCAGGTTCGTCTCGACACCGTAGAGCCCGCGCAACGCGAGCGCGATCTCGGGCAGGTTCGCGTTCCCGGCGCGTTCCCCCATGCCGTTCACGGTGCCCTGGATCCACCTCGCCCCGGCGCGCACCGCCGCGAGGGCAGCCGCCGTCGCGAGACCGAAGTCGTTGTGCCCGTGAAAGTGAATCGGGACGTCCGTGCCCAGCCACTCCCTCGTCTGGCCGACGAGGTCTGCGACCGCTTCCGGGCTCGCGATGCCGATCGTGTCGACGACCACCGCTTCCTGCGCGCCCGCTTCGACCGCCGTCTTGTAGACCGTCTCGAAGTAGCCGGGATCGGCGCGGGTCCCGTCGACGCCGAAGAAGGCGACACGGACGCCCTGCTCGACCGCGAACGAGATCGCATAGACGATCCGCTCGAGCATCGCCTCACGATCGACGCCCAGCGCCTTGAGCTTCAGATCGGAGATCGGCGACTCGATCACGCTCGCACCGACCCCGAGCTCCACGAGAGCCTTGACGTCTGCGTCGACCGCGCGGGAGAAACCCCACACCTCGGCGTTCAAGCCCGCGTCGCGGATCAGCTCGACAGCGCGCCAGTCGTCCTTCGAGACGCGCGGAAAGCCCGCTTCGATTCGCTCGATTCCGAGAGCGTCGAGCCCTCGTGCCAGCTGGAGCTTGTCTTCGGGGGTGAGGACGACGCCGACGGTCTGCTCGCCGTCTCGGAGCGTCGTGTCGTAGAAGCCGACCTCTGCCGAGAACGCATGCGCATCATTGAGCGCGCCGGTCCAGAATGCGCCGCTAGAAGACAACGGTGCGATTCTCGTGGACGATCACGCGGTCCTGCAGGTGCCACCCGACAGCACGAGCAAGGACGATCCGCTCGATGTCGCGACCGATCGCTGCCAGGTCCTCGGTCGAATGGCGATGCGACACGCGCGCGACGTCCTGCTCGATGATCGGGCCGTCGTCGAGCTCTTCGGTCACGTAATGGGCGGTCGCGCCGATGATCTTGACCCCTCGTTCCGCGGCGCGAGCGTAGGGCTCCGCGCCGGGAAACGCAGGAAGGAACGAGTGATGAATGTTGATGAACGGCACGCCGACGCGCTCGAGGAAGCCACCAGAAAGTACGCGCATGTACCGCGCAAGAACCACGAGCTCGACGTTTCCGGCCAACACAGTGGCCATCTGATCCTCGGCCGCAGACGGATCGTCCCCGAAAGGGATGTGCGTGTACGGGACTCCGAAGGCGACGACATCCGCTTCGTGGTCGGGATGGTTCGAGATCACGTGGACGATCTGCGCATCGAAATCTCCCCGCCGTGCGCGCCAGAGGAGGTCCAGCAGACAGTGCTCCTCACGCGAGACCAACACGGCGACGCGACGCGGCTCGTCCGGATAGGCAAGCCGCCACTCCATGCGTAACGGCTCGGCGACGTCCGCTACGAAGCGCCGTTCGAAGTCGTCGGGCGACCCGCCTTCCAGGCTGAAGGCCATCCGCATGTAGAACGTCCCGCCCACGGGCTCGGTGGCGTACTGGTCCGCCTCGACGATGTTCGCCCCTCGCTCGAACAGGAAGCGCGACACCCCTGCGACGATTCCCGGCCGGTCGGGGCACGAGATGAGCAGGTGCGTGGCGCTGCGGGCGCTCATCGAAAGTCGTCCGGATACGACGACAGCTTCTCGGCTCCGTCCGCGGTGATGAGGAAGTTGTCCTCTAATCGAAGCCCGCCTCCCCCCGGCCAGTAAGCGCCGGGCTCGATCGCGAGCACCATCCCTTCCTCGATGACGCCGCCGCCTGCGCGGTGCGCATAGGGCGGCTCGTGGGCGCGCGCGCCCACCCCGTGCGCGATCGGATGGCTCGGCTGCCCCGGGTAGCCGGCGGCCGCGAGCCCCTCGCGGACCAGGACGTCGAGCTCGGCCATGCTCGCCCCCGGGCGGCAATGGTCGATCGCTCCCCCGTACACCCCGAGGAGGGCGTCGAGCAGCTCCTCGTAGGCGGGCTCGAGGTCGCCGGGACACACGTTCTTTGTGTGGTCGCACCAGTAGCCGTCGGCGCAGACCCAGATCTCGAACAGAGTCGGCTCGTGCTCTTCCACGGGGCCGTCTCCGGTCGCCGTGAACGTCCGGATGCCCTGGCCAGACCAGACGAGGGAGAAGCCCAGAGCGAGGCCTACGCGGCCCTTCCAGCCGGTCCCCTGGCCGTGCACGAACCCCTGCCAAAGCGCTGCCGCCTCGCTCTCCTTCATCCCCGGCCGGAGCTCCTTCGCGACGTGTTCCATCGCCGCCGCTGCGATCTCGTTCGCCAGCCGCATGCGCTCGATCTCCTGCGACGTCTTGACCGCCCGTGCGCGCGCCAGGAGCGGCGTGGCGTCGACAGCCGAGGGGAAAGCATCGAACCATGCCTTTGTGAACGTGGTCGGCTCACCCACCATCCGATCGGAGGCCTGCGTGCCGAGCGAGAGCTCGAGCCCGACCTTCTCGTAGGGCTTGGCCGCCTCCAGGACCGCGTCGAGCGTCCGTGCGAGCGGCGGCCGCGGATCCACCGGGTCGTAGCCGGGGACCAGCACTACGGCGGTGGTCCACGCAGTGTCGGCTGCGTCCTCAGCCGAAGGCTCGATCGTGATCAGGACCGGTGGGGCGTCCCGCGGAAACACGGCGGCGTCGTAGCCCTTCATCCCCCAGAAGTTCGTGAGATAGAGAACGTTGTCGGGGGCGCGGACGACGAGCGCGTCGAGATCCTCCTCGGCCATCAGGGCCTGGACACGATCGAGCTTGACCTGGTCGTACGGCCAGCTCACGGGCGCCGGGCGCCTGTCCGCGCGGCGGACCAGTGCAGGGGGTGCGGGGGAACCGGGAGGTTCCCCCGTAGCGCGAGTCGTGCTTGATGCTCTGCCGGGATCACCACGCGACGCGTGGCGGCGCGGGCTCGCCGTGGCCCTGCTGCCATGAAATCACCGGGTTGCGCAGAATCCCGATCTTCTCGATCTCCGCTTCGATCACGTCGCCCGGCTTCAGATACAGGGACGCGGCGTCCTCGCTGAATCCGGCGACACCGCTCACGGTTCCCGTCGACACGACGTCGCCTGCGGAGTACCCGAGCGCCGAATAGTGCGACAGGATCTCCGGAATCGTCACGGACATATTGCCGCTGTGCGACTCCTGCCGAGACTCGCCGTTGACGCGCAATGTCATCTGCAGGTCGTGCGGGTCGCCGATCTCGTCTGGAGTGACGATCCAGGGGCCGAGCGGGCAGAACGTGTCGATCCCCTTGCAGAACGAAAACACGCCCGAGCGCATCTCGCGCCGCTGGATGTCGCGCGCGGTGATGTCGTTGAAGATCACGAATCCGCCGATGTAATCCGCTGCCTCCTGCGGGCCGAACCACTTACCGGCCTTGGAGATCACGACCGCAAGTTCGAGCTCGTAGTCGAGCTCCTCGGTCAAGTGCTCGGGGTAGACGATCGGCTCGTCCGGGCCGATGATCGCGTCGACGTTCTGGAAGAAAACGATCCACGGCGCAATCTCGTGCGACCAGCCGACCCGCTTCGACTCCTCCTCGTGCTCGCGGAAGTTGCCCGCAGTGTGGAGGAACTTCTTCGGAATGATCGGGGCGCGCAACGTGACGTCGGCCAGGGCGGTCTCGTTCCCCGTCGGAGCGGCGCCACCGCGTTCGAAGTACTCCCGCATGGACGGAACGTCGAGCTCGACGACCGTCTCGTCACGTAGCTCGCCGACGCGACCGTCGTCGTAGGTGACGAGCTTCACGTGCGACCTCCTTTCAGCCAGTCGACGACGTCTTGCGCGTTCCGGTCGGGTGGGAAAACGGGATAGAAGACCTTCACGATGCGGCCTTGCTCTGCGATCAGGGCGAGCCGCTTGTAGAGCGTGAGGCCTTCGACCTCGAACGTCGGCAGCCCCGGGTCGCGCGCCAGCTCGAGCCACTCGTCGCTGATGACCGGAAATGGCATCTGGTTCCTCTGCGCGAATTCCATCTGATCGTCGAGTGTCTGTGCGCTCAGTCCCGCGACTCGCGCTCCGAGAGCTGCGAGCTCTACGCTGTGATCGCGGAAGGCGCACGACTGCGGCGTGCAGCCGCGGGCACCGGGGATGTCGTCCCAGCCGGGGAGCAGGTCCCTTCCGGGCCGACCCGAACGCGGGTAGACGTACAGGACCTCGAAGTCGCGGAGGTTGAGTGCGCCATGCGAGGACGGGAGCATTAGATCGGGAACCGCGCTCCCGGTCAGATGGTCGGCGGCGCCGTCGTCGACGGGTACCGGCAGGCCTTCGGGGAGCACGTAGGGGTCGTGCACGATCACGCCGCTCCACAGACCCGCTGGGCAACCAGCGCGTAGACCTTCGCCATCTTCACGAGACCGTCGATCTCGAGGTTCTCGCCCAGCACCGGATCGGGAAGACCGCTCGACGTGCCGTAGTTGACGCTCTTGATGCCGTATCGCGTCAGCGCAGACGCATCCGAGAACCACCGCACCGTGTCGCGCTCCGGCTTCGCACCGAAGACCTCGCTGTGGCCGGCGTCGATCGCCTCGACGAGCGGGTGCCCTTCCGCGATCTCGGATCCGGGAGCCGTCACGTAGACCTCGTGCTCGATCCCATGGTCGGGGAAGCGCTCGCGCAATCCGCGGACGAAGTCGCCCAGCGCTGCACGTGCCTCCGCCATCGGCATCGTCGGTGGAACGCGGAAGTCCACGAAGAGATCTGTCCGGTGGGGCGTGCGGGACACGCGCCAGGCGAAGCCGCCGTTGATCGCGCCAATGTTCACGATCCCCTTCTTGCCGCCGTACGAGGTGCGCTCCTCCCACTTCGGCGCGAACTCGAGCAGGGCGTCGAGAACGTCGCGCATCCGCACGATCGACGTCTCGTCGCGTCGCCCTTCGCTGAAAGCCGTGTGGATGAACGGCCCACTCGTGGAGATCCGGGCCCACATCGCGCCGTAGTGGCCGAGCACGATCTTCTGCTCGGTCGGCTCGCCGAGAATGCACATGTCCGTGACGCCGCCGTGTGTGGGGAGAAAGCGCGAACCGGCGGCATACCCTCGATATTCAGCTCCCACGAAGTCCGGGTGCCATTGTGTCTTCTCGATCTCGCCGGCAACGCAGGCGATCATCACGTCGCCTTTCAGCTGGACCCGTGCATCCTGCAGCGCGTGCACGGCTTCCATGTAACAGGCGAGCGCCCCTTTCATGTTCGAGATACCGAGGCCATAGATCCGTCCGTCCTGGACGAAGCCTTCCGGCTGGAAACCGCGAATCCCTGCCAGCCACCGCTCCTCCCCCGAGTACGAGGTATCCATGTGCCCGTTGAACATGAGCGACTTCCCACCGCCCGCCCCTTCCCAGAGGCCGACGACGTTCGGACGGCCGTCCTCGACCTCCTGCCACTGGACCTGAACCCCCATGCCGGCGAACTCATCGCGCACGCGCTCACCCATCGCCTGCTCGTCGCCGGTCGGGCTCGAGATCGACACGAGGTCGACGGCCAGCGCGACGAGCCGGTCGGCGTCGATCTCAACGGAAATGGGGCAACACCTCTTTGCCGAAGAGCTCGATCTGCTCGTGCCGGCGGTCGCCCCAGAGCTCGAGCATGACGTGCGTGCAGCCCGCTTCGCGGTACTCCTCGATCGCCGCAATGCAGTCGGCGGGAGTACCGGCGATGGGCTTGCACTTGTCGAGGAGCTCATCCGTCACCTTCGCCTTGGCAGCGAGCCGTCCGCCCTGCTCCATCGCCTCGGCGACGGGTCGAATCTCCTCCTGCGTCAGGCCTGCGAGATCGAGCAGCGTGTCCGCCGACCCCTTGATGTTCTGCACCTTGTTCGCGAGGTACATGCCGGCGATCTCACGTGCGCCGTCGCGGCCGGCCTCGCGATCCGATTCGTGGATCGACGCGACGATCGTGCAGCCGATGTCGATGTCCGCTCCGACGTTCTCGCGCGTGTACCGGACGAAGGGCGGCGTCGTAATGGACGGCGTCAGGCAACCGTCCGCGATCTCGCCCGCAAGCGCTTGCATCTTCGGGGCCGTTGCCGCGACATACACGGGAGGAACGTCGCGCGGAGTCTCGGCTTCGTTCTGCAGGCCGGGCACGTCCGCGCTCCACGTGTCGCCCTCGTAGGTGAACGGCTTGCCCCCGAGCACCCCGCGCACGATCTCGACGGCGTCTCGCATCGGCCCCAGCGTGCGCTTGCCGTTCAGGCGGGCGTTGTTGAGGAAGATCTTCGACGTGCCGAAGCCGAGCAGGAACCGCCCGGCCCCAGCCGCCTCCTGGACGACCCGCGCATCCATCGCCACCTGCACGGGGTGCCGCGTGAACGGGGAGATGATTCCCCAGCCGACCGTGAGCCGCTCGGTCTCCTTCGCGATCAGCGCCGAGACGACGGTCGAGGAGCGAGCTTCCATCCCATGCTTGCGCCACCAGGGATACGCCTCGGCGAGCCAGATCGTGTCCATGCCGGCGCGATCCATTGTGCGAGCCGACTCGAGCATCTCCTCGAGCGGCTCCATGGTGAGCTGCATCACCCCGATGCGGAACGGCTGCGCCATCAGAGCGATCTTCTCACGCGGACAGCACCTTGAAGTAGAAGGCTCCCGGCCAGAGCGTCCCGTCCGGCCGCCGCGAGTACTCGGGCATCACCCCCAGCTTGGTGTAGCCGATCGCCTCGTAGAAGGCACAGGCGTCGGTGCCGTCATGTGTCGTCAGCCACAACAGGGTCAGCCGACTCTCGAGCGCGGCCGCTTCGAGCGCCGCCATGAGCTGACGCCCGGTCCCGCGGCCGCGCATCCCGCTCGCCACGCCGACGCGCTGAACCTCCGCGCGGTGGTCGGCGTTCGTCGCGCCGCTCGGGGCAAGCTGCCCCATCGCGACGATCTCGTCGTCCTCCTCGCCGACGAGGAGGATGCGCGCGGACTCGTCGAGGCTCGCAACGACTTCGCGGTACCAGCGCTCGAGGGCGGCGAACCCCATCGTGTCGAGCGCGCCGAGGGCCATTCCGGACCGCAGGGCGTCAAGGTGGACCGCCGCCAGACTGCCGCAGATGCCATCCGCCTCCGACGGGCTGACCCGACGAAAGCGCAGAGGCGCCCCTATGAGCCCTGTGCCGAGGTCGTCGGCGCGTCTGCGCCCGGGGCCTTCGCCTCCTGAACCTGCTTGTCGAGCGCGCCGAGCACCTGCGCCACCTGCTGGTTGACGATCGGTTGCAGCACACGCTGGCCCATCGACGCGACCGGGCCGAGCAGGTGCACGTCAGCCTCCCAGTTCATCTTGGTGCCGCCACCCTCCTCGGAGAGGTGGAACGACGTATCCATGTTCAAAACAGCTCCGACGCCGTTGCCCTTGGCATGCAGTTTCGCGAACTCCGGCTCACGCTCTTCCATCTTCTCGAAGTCGATCGACATCCGCAGTCCGCCGAGTCCGAGGGGGATCTTCACGTGCGCACGCCAGTGCCTGTCGTCCTGAATGTCGAACGACTCGACGCCGGGCATCGTCTTCGCCATCTGCGCGGGGTCGTTCAGCACTTCCCACACTGTCGCGCGCGGCGCCTCGAACTGTCTTTCCCCCGTGACCTTCATCTGGTCTCCACGCTGACGAGCTTGCGCGTTTCCTCCGGCTTTTGCAGCAGGTCCCACACACCCTCGTAGGGATTGCAGCTGCGCCAGACGATCGGGCCCTCGCCCTTCTTTCCGAGTGCGTTCTGGAGGGCGGCGCAGACCGCGTGGATCCCGGCGCCCCCGCCTTCGCCCATGCCCTTCGCACCAAGCGGCGTGAACGGCGACGTCGACTCGATGTAGCCGGTCTTCATCGGCGGCATGTCGAGTGCGTGCGGCACGTGGTAGTCGTAGAAGTTGGGCGTGAGCAGGTTGCCCTCCTCGTCGTAGGTGAAGATCTCGTGCGTTGCGGCGCCCAGCGCCTGCGCAGTTGCGCCGTGGACCTGCCCCTCGACGATCTGGGGATGAATGCGGTTGCCGCAGTCGTCCACCGCCGCGTAGTCGACAATCTCGTAGACACCCGTCTCCGGGTCGATCTCGACCGCGCAGGCGTGAATCTGGGTCGCGTAGGTGAGCGTGAGGTTGCCGAACTTGCGCTCCAGGTCAGGCTTTTCGAACTGCGGCCGGAAGACATATCGCACGTTCAACGTGACGTCGAGCTCCGGCGGTAGCCCCGCGTTGTTCGCGTTGAGGATCGCCCCCAGCGCCATGAACGGCAGGGCAGCCTCGGGATTGCCCTTGATCCGGGCCTGGCTCGCGACGAGCTCGATGTCGTCCGGCCCGCAGCCGAAGACGGCCGCCGCGAGCTGCTTCATCTCGTCGGCGAGCTTGTCGGCGGCGCCCTTGACGGCGCCGAGCCCCGTGACGGCGAATTGCGACGCGTAGGTCCCGGACAAGCCGGCGTTCGAGTTCCAGTACGTGTCGTGACCGGCGCGCACGTTGATCTCGTCAGGAGTGCAGCCGAGGATGTCGGCAACGACCTGTGCTGTCGTCGTTTCGTGCCCCTGGCCCTGCGGGACGGTCCCGAGCGTGACCACGACCTCACCGAAGATGTCGAGCTTCGCCGTCGCGACCTCGTTGTTCCCGGAAAACTGAAGCTCCGGGTTCAAGATCATCGACTGACCGAAGTTGTTCGTTCCCGAGTCGAGCGTGGAGCCGATCCCGATCCCGAAGACCTTCCCCCGCGACTCGGCGTCCTGGCGCTTCTCCTCGAGCGAGTCGTAGCCGATCAGCTCGAGCGCGATGTCGAGACAGCGCGCGTAATCCCCCGAGTCGTAGACGCAGCCGTTCGGCGTCTCGTAGGGGAACTCCTCGTGCTTGACGTAGTTCTTCTTGCGAACCTCGATCGGGTCGAGGCCGAGCTCGCCCGCGACGATGTCGACGATCCGCTCGGTGAGCCAGAGATGCTGCATCCGCGAGTACCCGCGGTTGGGTGCCACCGGCGACTTGTTCGTGCAGACCTGCGTGAAGTCGACCCGAACATTTCGCCAGCGGTAGCAGCCCGGCGTGACCTGGGCCCAGATGATGCAGCCGAGCGGCTCGTAGCGCGGGAAGGCGCCGCAGTCGTCGATCGCCCGGACCGAGAAGCCGAGCATAGTGCCGTCGGCCTTCACGGGCACCGTCACGTCGAGGAAAGTGCGCTCGTTGCCGTGCGTGTTCGCCGTGTGCTGGTCGGTCCGCCACTCGGTCCACTGCACGGGCCGGTTGAGCTTGCGGGCGAGCAGGCAGCAAGCCGTGTACTGGGGGTGGAGCGTGATCTTGTTGCCGAAGCCGCCGCCGATGTCCTGGCTGATGAAGCGGAGCTTGTCGATGCCGACCCGCAACGCGGGCGCCATCCAGATCGCCCCCACTCCCGGCATCTGGTGGGTTCCGTGGATCGTCCACTGTCCCGTGCCGCGGTTGAACTCGACGAGGCAGCCGGAGCATTCGAGCGGAGTCGAGGAAAAGCGGTCGAAATGCAGCCGTTCGATGCGGACGACGTGGTCCGCGTCTTCGACCGCGGCGTCGAAATCGCCCCAGTCGAAAACACCCGACCAGACCGTGTTCGAGCCCGCCTCCTCGTGCAGGACGACCTCGTCCTTCAGCGATTCCTCCCCGTCGAGCACGTGCGGCAGCGGCTCGTAGTCGACCTCGACGAGCTCGGTCGCGTCACGCGCCAACTCGCGGGTGCGGGCCACCACAGCGGCGACTGGATCGCCGACGTGCCGCACACGGCCGGCTGCGAGGGCGTAGTCCTTGATGTTCGCGCCGGGTGGTGTCGAGAGCTCGAAGAACGGATCCGTGAGGATCGCAACCTCGTCTCCCGTGAGCGTCCCGTACACGCCGTCGAGCTCGAGCGCCTTCGACACGTCGACGGACTTGATGCGCGCATGTGCATACGGCGAGCGCACGAAGTGGACGAAACCCATCTCGTGCCGCTTGACGTCGTCGAAGAAGACCCCTTCGCCCTGGACGAGCCGCTTGTCCTCCTTGCGCGGAATGTTCTGCCCGATGAAGCCGGCCTTCGACTCGCCTTCCTCGACGACGAGCGGCCGCTCGGGAGTGACAGTTGTCTCGGTCACTGTGCCGCTGCCTTGATCGCCTCGACGATGTTGACGTAACCCGTGCAGCGGCAGATGTTCCCCTGGATGCCCTTGCGGATCTCTTCCTCGCTCGGGGACGCGTTCTCCCGCAGGAGCGCCGTGGCGCTCATCAGCATTCCGGGGGTGCAGTAGCCGCACTGGAGCGCGTGGTGGTCGGAGAACGCCTGTTGAAGACCATTGAGCTCGCCGTCGGAGGCAAGCCCTTCAACTGTCTCGATCTTTGCGCCGTCGGCCTGGACCGCGAGCATCATGCAGCTCTTCACGAGCACACCGTCGATGAGGACGGAGCAGGCGCCGCAGTTGCCGGTGTCGCAACCGATGTGACTGCCGGTCAGGTTGAGGTCGTCCCGGATGAAGTGGATGAGCAGGCGTCGAGCCTCGACCTCGCGCTCGTACTGCACGCCGTTGACCTCCACGGTGATCGTCCTGCTCGAGACGGCTTCCATCTATGTCCTTCCTGCGGCCTGGGCGACCGCGCGTAGGGCGAGAACCTCGGCGAGGTGGCGCCGGTAGTCCGCAGAGGCGTGCACATCGGAGGGCGGATCGAGGTTGGCGCCGCGGACCGCTGCGCGCACCGTTTCCTCGGCGGCCGAATCGGGCGTGAGGACAACAGGCACGGCGTCGACGCAGCCGATCGCCAGCGTCGGCGCGCCGCTGTCGAGCGAGGCAGCCACGTTGACGATGCAGGTTCCATCCCGGCCGATCGGCACGGACGCGAAACCATCGCCTTTACCCGGAGGCACGGAAATCTTCGTGAGCAGCTCGCCCGGCCCGGCGGCCGTCATATAGACGCCGAGGAAGAATTCGCTTGCGGGCACGGAACGCTCGCCGCCCTGCCCGAGGATCGTCATCGTCGCGCCGACCGCCACGAGCAGTGGCGGCAAGTGGTTCGTCGGATCGTTCGAGCACACGTTCCCGCCGACCGTGCCGCGGTTGCGAACCTGCACGTCGGCGATCTGCTTGCAGACCTCACCGAGGATCGGGCGCGCGCGTGCCTCCGCAGAGTCGACGATGTCGGTGTAGGTGGTCATCGCCCCGATCGTGACCGTGCCGTCGGAGGCGAGCTCGATCCCCCGTAGCTCGCCGATGTCGGCAAGATCGACGAGGACGTCGGGTGAGGCGGCCCGCGCCTTCATGACGTTGATCAGCGTCTGGCCGCCCGCGAGCGCGCGCGCACCCTCGTGCGAGCCGAGCAAGCGCAGGGCTTCCTGGACGCTCGCCGGACGAGCGTATTCGACCTCCCTCAGGAGCATGCGCTATTCAGTTCAGAAACCCCTGCTCAGGTCAAGAATCAACCGCTACTAACCGGTTCTAGCTGAGGAGGTTCTGAAGGCGTTGATGCTCCCGGGCGATCGTTCCCTGGAGCTTCGAGATCCCGACCAACCGGTTGTCGTACGCCTTGACCGCGTTGTGCTGCGCCTGCGAAACGTTCGGCTGGTGCGCAAGGAGGAAGCGGAAGCGCTTGATCAGAGCCGCCGTAGCGTTGCGGTCCCGGGTGCGCAGGGCAGTGGCCAGAGTGTGTCCGGTATCGACGATCTGCTGCAGCCGCAGGACCTGGGAGCGCTGCCAGGGTCGAAGCGCCGGCGGCGGCGCGAGGCCTTGGAAGCGGTCGACGACCTTCTTCACCGCAGCGCTGTAGCCGTTAAGTGCATTTGCCTGCGCAATGGCAGTTTTCGAGCCAGACAGGTTCTGGCGGTAGGACTTGTTGACATCGGCGAGATTGCCGAGCACGTTCCGCACCCCTGGCAGGAATTGCTGGAGCGTGATCACCTCGAGCCCCAGCGAGGCGTTCAGGTCGTAGAGCTGGAGCAACTCAGCGTGGAGTTTGCGCGCGTCTTCGGGCGGGCTGACGGACTCGAGCGCGTCCCGTGCGGCGAGGATCGACACCTCGGCCCCTCGCAGGCGTTCAACCTGTCGCTTGCCGGTTTTCCCTTTCGAAAAGTCACGGTAAGCCTGGTTCGCAAGGTCGAAGGAGGGCCGGTAGTGCAGCTGGATCGTCTGGACTCGGCCGAGATAGGCGTTGACCGCGTCACGTCGCTTCGACTTCGCCGACGAACCGCAGCCGGTGACGACCAGAACCGCGAGGAGGACGGAACAGCCGAGCGCTCGGCGCACGGGCTACTTGAGGAGGACGACGGTGGACACGCTGCCGTCTCCATGATGGAAGACGAGCTTGACGAGGCCCTTGTCGGGGGCGAACCAGCTCGTGCGTGTGCCACTCCCGAACTTGAAGCCTGGCTGGCTCAACGAGGCCCGCACGACGAGAGCGTCGAACGTCCCCCCGGGAACCTTCACCTTCTGGATGCCCATCACCTTCGACGAGCCGTTGACCCCGAACGTCGAGAAGTCACGGCTGGGATTCTTCGAGCCCCAGACCTGCCCGGGTGCCGGGTACGCGGTCAGCAGCGGGTTGAAGCCGAAGTTCATCAGGTCGAACGGGGTGAAGAAGTGACGGCGCTTGCCGGCCGGCAGCGACTTCGGGCCAAGAGCCGGGAACCTGATCGCGGTTGCGGCTTTCGTCAGTCCCCAGATGTTGGTGACGCCGTCGGTGCGCGTCGAGAAGCCGTAGCTGCCTGCGACCTTGATCGGCCCACTGACGTGCCGGAACGTGAAGCGGGCGGAGTTGTTGACCACCTCGTCGATCGTCGCAACCTGGATCGAGGGGTTCTTGATCCACTTCGTGTTGGTCCAGCGGTACTTGAGCTTGAGCCCCTTGGTGAGCGGGAAGTAGTTGGTGTCCGCCGGAGCAGACTTCGGCTTCTGGTTCGTGTCCTGCAGCTCCGAAGTCGTGATCGGGGCGTCGCTGCCGCCGGCGTGCTCGAAGGTCATCTTCACCGGCCCGACGCCGAAGACCCACCACACGGTCCGCACGCCGCTCCCGTACGGGTCGCCGAGCGCGCCCGCCTGGGTCGCCTCGGTGCGGACCTTCGCGGCCATCACGCCGTCGGGGAATGCAGGAACCTTTACGACCTCGGTGCCCTGGTACGTCGAGGTGCTCGAGACGTCGTTCTGCGCGCCACCGGTTCCCTGCCAGGTCGTCCCCTGGAGGAGCGGCTCGGCGAGCACCGGGCTACGGCTGCCCCAGATGAAGTAGTACATCGTGCTCGCGAGGCTGTTGTTGCAGCCGCCGATCTGCGGGCAGAGGATCGGAAAGTCAGGCGGCGGAGGGTTGCTCGCCCAGCCGGTGTTGACAAGACCGGCGGTCGTCTCCTGGAACGCCATGTCACCGAAGCTCAGCGGCGCATCCCCGGAGTTGGCCTGACCTTTGGTCGTCCACGAGAGCGTGAAGTTCTTGTCTTTTTGGTCCTTGACGGTCACCGCCTCTTTCGTCGGCGACTGGTTGTAGACGCTGTCCGTCCACTGGTACGTCCAGGTCGCGTCGGCCGGGTGCGGCCACCAGTCGTCGGCCCGCGCGACTCCACCGAGTAGGAGCGCGAGGACAGCTGCCGCAGCTACGAGGAAGCCCCCCTTCCGCATCAAGGCCGCAGAGTAGCCGCCTCCGGGCCCGCGGCCCCCTCAAGGCGCAACACATCGCAAAGGGTGGCTTGGCGAATCCGCTCGATCAATAGGCCGAACGGCCTATCTCTTTGTAACCACGGCGCGAAAGTGAGAAGAACCGGGACGAGAAAGCTCCCCGGGTTGGACTCGAACCAACAACCCTCCGGTTAACAGCCGGATGCTCTGCCAATTGAGCTACCGGGGACGGCAGCGCGCGCTAGTTTAGCCGCTGAAGTCGCAGCTCGACCTCGCTGAGATAAGCAGGATCTCGTGCCTGCGCGCGGCTCCTGAGCGTTGCATCGAGCCCGGTACGGATCTCCTCGACGATCGCCGCCACGGGGATCTCCGTCTCGCCGTTGTCCACGATGAAGAGCTTTCGCGGTTCCGGCTGCGCGCCCCACGCGGCGTGGAATCCGACAAGGTTCCGCCAGGCGTAGCCAGGCCAGACCGGAAGCACACACACATGGAGCGAAGCAGGTTCTAGTGCCCGGGCGACGTCCGTCGCCAGGTCCCTGCTTGCAAAGAGCGGCTGTGCATCACCGGCCGGCACCAAGTCCAGCTCGCCGTCGTCGTCAAGCTCGCCAACCCCATAGAGCGGGTTGCCCGAAATCGGCGGGCCGAGGGCAAGCGCCTGCTCGAGCTCGTCGCGCTGCGCTTCCGCCGGCCGACGACCGGTGAGCAGTCTGTGTGCGTGCTGCCGGGTCACGCCGAGCTGTCCGGCCAGGTCGGTGACCGACAGACCCTTCCGTTTCAAGAGGGCTTGCCAAACCTCGGATTCATCCCGCATGGCGACGATCGTAACCCCTATTCGCAAACGTTACGAGCGTGACTTCAGCGAGAAAACACTTGCGCGGCTGCCAGTTCCTCGACAGTCGAGTGGATCCGGGCCAGCGACGCCTGGAGCTCCAGCGTCCGGGCCGGGTCCGCGTCGATCAACTCGCGGCGGATTTGCCGCTCCCGGAGTCTCAGCAGCAACTGCTCCGCCGTGCGCTCGTCGATCCCTTCCGACGTGGCGCGGGCGTCGAGCTCCGCGAGGAGACCCACGAGATCGCCTTCCGGCTCGGCACCGGAGAGGAGCTGCTCGCGAAGGCGGCGGAGCTCCTCGCGGTCGAAGTGCTCCGGCCCGAGCTCCGCGAGGATGGGGATGAGCGAGCGATGCGCTGCCACGCCGGCGAGCGCATTCTGCTCGAGGCGCTCACCGGCATCGAGCAACCTCGCCGAGACGCGGCCGGTCGACGATGCAGACTTGCTCGGGGCAAGCCCTTGCTGCGTCTCCTTGGGAAGGTCGAGCTTGTCCGCCGCGTAGCGGATCGCGTCCTGACGCTCGGGCGACTCCTCGAAGCGCGCGAGAACCTCGCGCACGCGAATGAACCCTTCCTGACGATCGGTGGCCCGCTCGATCTCGAGCCGCACGCGGTAGCCGAGATACGTCTCGGCTCGTCCCAGTCGCGTATCGAAGCCCTCGGCGAGATCGGCAGGATCGAACCCCGCGGGCAGCGCGACGACACGGACGTCAAGGCCTTGCGCCGCCGCGAGCTCCATGCCGCGCAGTGTCGCCGTCTCGCCCGCCGCATCGCCGTCGAAGCAGAGCCACACACGATTCGTCAGACGGCTGAGCTCCTTCAGCTGACGCTCGGTCAGTGCCGTCCCCATCGACGCAACGACGGGCTCGATGCCCGCCTGACTCAGTGCCAGCACGTCCGTGTTTCCCTCGACGACCACGGCGCGCTCTTGCTTCGCGATCGCCGCGCGCGCGCGGTCCAATCCGTAGAGCACGTCGCCTTTCCGAAAGAGCTCTCCCTCGGGCGAGTTCACGTACTTGGCCTTCAGCGGATCGTCCTCGCGTAGCTTGCGCGCCTGGAAGCCGAGCACACGCCCACGCGCATCGGCGAGCGGGAAGAGAAGGCGCCCGAAGAAGTAGTCGTTGCCCCGCCGATTGCCGAGGCCTGCAGCGAGCAGCTCGTCGCGGGTGAAGCCGCGTTCCAATGCCTTGCGCGTCAGCGTCGACCCGCCGGGTGCAAGGCCGAGCCTGTACTGACGGCACACCTCTTCGCCGAGCCCGCGGCCGGCGAGATAGTCACGTGCGAGCGAGCCCGCTTGTGAGTCCCAGAGGTAGCGCTCGTAGAACGATGCGGCCGCCTCCAGCACTTCGAGCAGCCGCTCGCGCCGGCGTCGGCGTGCGTCCTGCTCCGGCGACGTCTCTTCATATTCAATCTGGACGTTGAAGCGATCCGCGAGCCACTCGATTGCGCCGGCGAAGTCGAGCTGCTCGGTCTCACGGACGAAGGTGATGAGGTCGCCCTTGGCCCCGCAGCCGAAGCAGTAGTAGAGCTTGTCGACCGCGTTCACCGAGAAGCTCGGCGTCCGCTCCTCGTGGAACGGGCAGCGGCCGACGTAGCGCGCACCCGCCTTGCGCAACGGAGAGCGTGCGGAGACCACCGAGACCATGTCGGCAGCCGCCTTGACCTCGTCGACCGAGGCGTCCTTGATTCGGCTCATCTGCTCAGCTCGGCAACGTAGGTCAGGGCGAACCGATCCGTCATCCCTGAGATGAACTCCACGATCTGTTCGGGATCGTCACCACGATCGGCGACATGGTCGAAGATGCGCCGGATAGCTGCCCGTGCGCGATCTTGCTCGAGCTGCGCGTGCGGCCCGAGATAGACCCGCTCGAACATGAACGTCCGTAGGGCAAGCATGGCACTGCCGATCTCGTCGCTCTGGACGATGTCGCCCGCCCGCTCGGAGCTCTCGACGAGATCGTGGACGAGCGTGTCGATGCGCTTCGAGCCGCGGTCTCCGAGCAGGGCCACCTCTGTGAGCGGCAGCTCTGCCGGGTCGAGGATCCCGAAGCGGACGGCATCGTCGATGTCGTGGTTGATGTAGGCCACGCGGTCGACGATCCGGACGATCTTGCCCTCGAGGCTCGAGGGCTCCTGCGGGCCGGTGTGCGTGAGAATTCCGTCGCGAACCTCTTCAGTGAGGTTCAGCGACTCTGCGATCCGCAGCGACTGCTCGTTGTGCCGAAAGCTTTTACCGAAGCGCTCTTGCAGAGCCGCATCGAGCGCCTCTTCGCCTGCGTGACCGAACGGCGGGTGCCCCATGTCGTGGCCAAGCCCGATTGCCTCGACAAGGTCTTCGTTCAGCCGCAGCGCCCGCGCGACGCCACGGGCAATCGCGGTTGTCTCCAGCGTGTGCGTCATCCTCGTGCGGTAGTGATCGCCTGCGGGATCGATGAAGACCTGGGTCTTGCCCTTCAGGCGCCGAAAGGGCTTCGAGTGCAGGATCCGGTCGCGATCGCGCTGGAACGGCGTGCGCAAGCGGCAGTCGTCCTCGGCCTGCAACCGGCCACGCGTCTCGTACGACCGTACGGCCAGTGGAGACAGCCACCGTCCTTCGAGTTCTCGCACCTGGAGCTCGAACGCGTCCGCCACTGTTCCTACGACCTCAGGCATTACGTCTTCAGGCTAGATGATGATCGGGACAGTTCCACCATCGGCGCTCCAGGCGGAACCTGTCACGTAGGAAGCCCGCTCCGAGCAGAGAAATGCAATAACCGAGGCGATCTCCTCCGGCTCGGCGAGGCGTCCGAGCGGACGACCGGCTCCGACGGCCTCCAGTACTTCTAGACGCGTCTTAATAGAAGCAGCAGCTTGCTGGTCTGCCAGACCGCCTTCTGCAAGCCACGCGGGAGTCGCCGTCGGGCCGGGAGCGACGGCATTGCAGCGGATCCCGTGCTTGGCGTAGAGGTCGGCGACGAGGCGGGAAAGCGAGAGCACCGCGGCCTTCGTCACAGAATAGTTCGGCATTCCCGTGGAAGGCCGTTTGCCCGCGGTCGAGGAGACGTTCACGATCGTCCCGGCCTTGGCCTCCTTCATTCCAGGCAAAGCTGCGCGAATGCAGCGGACATAGCTCATGACGTTCACCTGCCACATGGCATCCCACTGCTCGTCCGTCAAGTCCTCGAAGCCGGCCTGGTAAGCCTCGCCGACGTTGTTCACCAGGCATGCGACCGGCCCGAGTGCCTCGGTCGTCTCGGCCACGAGTGCCTCAGCGGCGCCGGGCTCTGACAGATCGCAGGCCACACCGAGCGCAGCACCTGCTTCGGCACGCGCCTGCTCGACGCGATCGGGATCTCGACCGTTGACCACGACCCGCGCTCCTTCAGCGGCCAGAAGCCGCGCGGTCTCGAGCCCGATGCCCGCTGTCGAGCCCGTGACCAGGCAGATTCGATCCTTCAGGCCGAGATCCATCGGCTGGGTAGCCTAGTTGTCTGTATGGATTCCATCGGTTCGACCGGTCAGTTCAGACGGACGTGTCTGTGACCACTCTGCTGCTCGTTCGACACGGGGAGACCGACTGGAACCGAGAAGGGCGCTGGCAGGGTCTGTCGGACACGAGCCTCAACGACCTCGGCCGCAACCAGGCGCGAACGCTCGCCGGCACCCTCGACGGCACCGTCGACGCCGTCTATTCGAGCGACCTGAACCGCGCACGGGAGACAGCGGAGATCCTGGCGGAAGAGCTCGACCTCGAGGTGCGCTTCGATCCGCGCCTGCGCGAACGAGGGTTCGGCTCCTGGGAAGGTCTGACGACGCCGGAGATCGAGGAGCGCTACGGCGAGGCTCATCGGCTTTGGCGGGACGGCAATGGTCCCGGCGCGGAGGACGCCGAGCCCTTCGAGGCATTCTCCGCCAGGATCGAGGACTTCCTCACCGACGTCCTCCGGCAGCACCCCGGCGAGGAGGTGCTCGTGATTTCGCACGGCGGCTCGATCCGCGCGATTCACGCGCTCGCGACCGGACTGGACTACGTGCGGGATCACAAGCTGATCCCAGGCGTGCCGAACTGCGCGATCGCCCGGTACACGGCCGAGGACGGGAAGCTCACCCCGCTCGACTGACTTCCCCTACGTCAACTCGACCTCGTGCATGACCTCGTATACCCCTGCAGAGACTCTCCGGCCCGACGCCTCCGCAGGAGCAGACATGGTGTTGAGCGCCTCGTCGGCTCTGCGCATGTCCTCCTCCGTGTCGCAAAAGATGATGGCGAGACCGGTGCCCTCGGCACGATTGATCGCCTCCAGGACACGCGTCACGCCCTCGAGGCCCGGAAGAAGACCGCCGCTTCTCACTTCCTCCAGGGCCTGCTTGGACCGGGCCATCTCGGCCTCGAGGCCCTCGGCAGTTCCACCCTCGAATCTGGCAACGCGCACCCACATCGGGATCACCTCCAGTGGTCGGAGGGGCGAGCCTACAAGGGCCACGCCAGAGCACTCTTTTGACCGCAAATAGGACGCTGACGACCCGTTTGACCAACCCGGACCGGCTACGCTCCCGGGCATCGAGGACTACACGAACAAGTACAAAGGCGAGCAGGTCGAGGTCGCCCTTTTCGGTGGGGAATACCAGGAGGGCGTGCTGACCGCGTACTGCTACGTCGAGGATGTCGCTCACATCGAGCTGAACGGCCACATCCTCGTGCCGCTGCAGAACATCGCCTCGCTCCACTGCTCGAGCCGCTGCGACGCTCCGGAAGACGATTGGCCTCCGCGCGGGCTCGAGCAAGAGGACGGCAATTAGTGCCAGCCGCCTCCTCGTCTTTCGCAACGTCCTGAAGGCGTGGGCGCTGCTCGTCGGCGCCTGCTCCGTGCTCGGGCTCCTCGGCTGGGCGCTCGGCGGCTA
>Ga0207683_10000777_pt1 | contig 29078 bp, 29 predicted proteins | sample KBSM73metaG_FD_184333 | JGI IMG/M metagenome (GOLD analysis project Ga0207683, IMG submission 184333) | Miscanthus rhizosphere microbial communities from Kellogg Biological Station, Michigan, USA - KBS M7-3 metaG (SPAdes) (version 2) | ecosystem: Host-associated > Plants > Roots > Rhizosphere >... | reverse complement strand
TCTCATGGTCCCCCTCGGCATACCAGCGGCGCTTGCGGGAAGGCTGAGCGAAAGCGGCGAAGACGCGCTCCGGCGGCTGAGGGTAGTTCTTCTCGATGACGAATGTGCTGTGGATGATGGATTGCTCTTCCATGGGAACCTCCTTCTGATCTTGGTGACATTACTGAAGTGACAGCTTCAGTATTGATCAGACAGGAACGATTGTCAAGTGGATACTTCAGTATTTTTAGAGAATCTGCTTCCCGTGCGAAAGAGGGGGTTATGGCGTATGCTCAGTCTTCCTGCAACAAGGGTTCGCGAGGCTCAACGATCTTGACACCCGCGCTGAATGCCGCACCGGGAAGACGGTAGAGAAGCAGACCGATCAGGAGACAGGCAACGATTCCGATTCCGGCGTCGACGGTGAAGCTACCGACCAGGCCACCCATCGCATAGCCGCGTCCGTCGATCACCATCATGTAGGTCACGGGGATGTTGGTAGCTGAGGTGAGAAAGGCAAACGTGGTTGCTGCCAGTGGATTGTTTTTGCCGATGGTCTCAAAGACGATTCCAATCTGGATACAAAAAGACCCGGCCTGAAAGAGGAATTCGCCCAGCAATGCGACGGCAAATGTTGATGGCGTGTGCGGCAGCAGGAGCAGGCTCAGCGTAAAGAGGCAACCGACCACGCCGTTGATGAGATAGAAGAGCCGGAGCCGCGTCCGCTGTGCGATAACGGGGAAGATCAGACATCCCACGAGTCCGGACAGAAATGCGCCCATGCCACCGGCCAAACTCACGATGCGTGGTGAGGCATGAAAGTCAGCGCCGAGCCCCCCGAGGATATTCGTGAGTGCGAAAGAACTGCACGGCGTAATGAAGAGCAGCAGGGCGATCAGCACTTCGCGACGGCGCAAGAGAGCGAGTATCTCGCGATTGAATTGGGCGAAGCTCTCACCGGCGAGACGGCGGTCGGGACCGGGAGCGGGCATGAACAGATAGATGAGGGCAGGAAGGGAGACCATCGCACCCACAACGACGGCAGCGAGAACAGCGGGCAAATGACGGACCAGTTCACCGCCGGCGGCTGAGGCTATCCCCGTGCCGCAGATGAGCGCGATATTCATCGAGGCGCTTAGTTTGTTCTGGAGGTCGTAGGAACAAATTGTGGAAAGCCATCCGCCGAGCGCCGAAGCAGAAAGGCCGGCTGTCGTGACGGCCAACGTGAGTACAACTTCGAGGAGCAGCAGGTGGTGCAGGTTCACGATGGCGAGGAATAGGAGGACGGACGTCAACACCGCAAGGAGAGTGGCATGCCAACGGCGGCTGAAACGCACATCGAGCATTGGACTGAAAATAACGGCCCAGAAATTGGCGGACATGGCCACTGCTGTTATGGCCGCGATCTTTGACACCGGTACGTGCTCGGCCGCCAGCAACTGCGGAATGACAAAGAAGACGGTCCCGTTGGTCAGACCGAGGGTGGTATTGGAGAGGCCCATTAACCAGACGGGTGGGACACGGCGGTTGGATTTCACGCAGGCCTCCGCGGGGATGAGCAATAGTACGCGGAATAAGGACCAGCGGCCAGATCTTTGAGAACTCGTACCACTCAGGGCATTCATGAAAAGAGCGGCCCTTCAAAAAGAGCCGCTCTTTCGAATGGGATGGTGCCCGATTCGCGTTGACTGACTGTGCGCTGACTGGCTATTGGACCAGGGTGTCGACGGAGGCTATGCCGTTGTTGATGTTGAAATCCTGCATATTTGAATTGGTCGCAGCACTGTCTTCCAGCGTGATTCCAGGAGCCACATTCACCTTTACCGTCATTTTGACAATCCACGTGGCGCCTTTATTCAACTGAGGCAAAAAGCAGTTGATCACTCCAAGGCCACCCACCTGGGGCTGGCGGCAAGGGGCTCCTGCGGAATCCACACTGACGAAAGTCGCGCCGGGAGGGACGGAGTCGGTGACGAGAACGTTGGTCGCAAAATCAGGGCCTTTATTCGTAACCGTGATCGTATAGGTGAGGTTGGAGCCGGAGTGGACTGGGCTCGGCGAGGCACTGAGTGCGAGCGTCAAGTCGGCAACGATGTCGAGCTTGGTCACAAAGACATCGAATCCGCCGCCTGGATTGGTGCTGACGCCCGTCGCCAGGCCGTGACCCGCCGGCTTGACGTTTCCAGAATCGTAGCCAGTGAGATAAACATTGGATCTCTTATCGACCGCAATGTAGCTGCCTTGATTGGAGAACGTCGCTGTTCCCACGTATGTGGAGTAATACGGAATCGAATTTAAGCTGCCGTCGAGCGTGGTAACGAACAACTGGCAGGGTCGGTCCGTGGTTCTCGAATAACTCTGAACGGCGGCCTTGAGAGGGAAGTTTGAGGAGCAAGTCCAGCCGCTGACATAAACGGTTCGGAACTGGTCAAGCGCGAGACCATAAATAACATCTTCACCATCGCCGCCGAGATAGGTCGACCATGTAAGGCTGCTGCCTGTGGGATTCAGCTTGGCGACAAACCCGTCAACATTTCCCCCGCCAAATGTTCTCTTGAAGGCCGTGCTGGAGGTGGTGAACCCGTCGCCCGTTGCGCCCGCAATGTAGGCGCTGTTGGAACTATCAACAGCGATGCCATAACCCCCTGCCTGCGAGGTGCCGAGATAAGTTGAGTAGGCTATGCTCGCGCCTGAAGGATTCAGTTTCGCCGCCCAGCCACAAGTGGTGAAGGAGCAGGTGGTACGGTAAGCGCCCGTAGTCACGGGGATGCCGGCTGCGTTTGTGTATCCCGTGATGTACGCAGAACCGGAGCCATCGGCCGCGATGGCAGTGACCAGTCCCTGAACGTTCGCAAAGATGCTCGAGTACTGAAGCGTTCCCGTTGCCGCGAATTTCGCCACGAACACGCCCAGAGATCCAGCGGGCTTGATGCTGTGCAGCGTTGGAAATCCACTGCCCCCTATGCCGGTGATATAGATATTTCCGGATGCATCGCGAGTCAAAGCCTCCGCGAAGTCGTCTTTCGGGCCGCCCAGATAAGTGGAGTAGACAAGAGAATTCCCGCCCGCACTGAGAATTGTGAAGGTCGCATCGGAAGCGCCACCACCATATACAGACTGGAACGCATTTTTGATGGGGAATCCTGAGCCCGAGTAGCCAGCGACATAAGCGCGTCCTGAGCCATCGATCGCTATTCCTGTACCCCCAGAGAACGGTCCTCCCAGGTATGTGGAATACACCAGCGCGGTTCCTGCTGGATTCAGCTTTGTCACGAACATGGCTGTCGATCTCGCGGGATCTGGCGACGTCCAGCTTGATTGCTCAGGATTGGCGAGGGGAAAGTCAGTTGAATAGGTCGTGCCGGTGACATAAGCATCGCCTGCATCATCGGCTGCGATCGCCGCGACAAAGTCGTCGGAGGTGCCGCCAAAAACACCAGAATGCGTCAGCACGGGATCAATCACCAGAGGTGCGCTCTTGTCATAAGAGCCCAGATGGAATCGAATCTTGTTTTCTGCGAAGAGTTCGTAGTTCGCGGGAATCACCTTCCGCTTTCCTCCGACGTTTTGGTAAACCGCCGGCTTCAGAAGGGTCAGATCCCCGGCGCTTGTGCGGAGCCTCAGATTGCCGTTCTCATCCCGAACAGTTCCGTTGCCGCTGCTCTTCAACACCAGCGCAATCCCGTTCGGGTTTGCTCCAGGAGCGATAACGAAGTCGTGCTCCAGCTTTCCCTCCTGGTTGCCGTAGTAGACAAGGTCCACGCCGGGATAAATGTTGTGATACCGGACCTTGGAAAACGTCGGTACTTCGGTGTGCCATTTGGCTGGATCTGAGCCGATAAAGTAATTGCTCTTTCCGGGGAGAGGATCAACACCTGTTACCTCAGCACGCGGATTGGATCCGAGGAGTGACAGCCGGACTGTGGCTGATGAAGGCATCGGGTTCGGTCTTTCGCGGGGCATCCTTGCTGCAGGCAGACCGCGAGGGATGCCCTGCATGCTTGCTTTCGCGTCTCTCCTGTGTACAGAAAGGACTGCTTCGTGGGGGGTGAGGAATAGGGTGAAGCCTGCTCCGCGGGCGAGGAATTGGACTGGTGCATCGGTCTGTCCCTGGTTGGCTTCAAAGCTGACCGGGAGCGAACCATACGCCTTGGCAAGCCGCCGATCTGCGACGGGAGTTGGCGGAGCGGCAGGGCGGCGCGCGGTTGTGGGAATGGCGGCATTCGATCGTGTGTTGGATCGAGTTGCTGAGTTGGAATTCAGAGTTGGGATGAGAAGGACTACTGCCATCGCAGACGCGCTGCGCAAGACGCAAGGGCGAATATGACCCATGGGGTTCTCCTCTGTAGGGTCGCGACGGAGGTCGACCTGGCGTGGTCGCTTCCCATTGGATCAAACGCCGACCTGAGCCTCTCGATGACGAGAACGCATATTGAAACAGATGTCCGAAAGTTACGACGCCGCTGCTTTGAATTCAGCAATGGATCGAGGTTGAGTCAAGCCCTCAACCCATTCAGATTCAGAGACACAGGATTCCGTTGTACTCACCCACTGCAGTCTTTGCCACGGGGCGAGATTGCGACTCTAGATTTGGTCAACACGTTTTGATGTCGAATGCCTAGGTTCAACCTGTGACGGTCACCTTAGGCACACGTGCTTCGACGGGCGGGAGTTTGGGGAACTCAGCATGGGGCTCAGTCTGATACCAGTATGCCGTCGAGTAGAAGTTATCGGCGCGATCGTTCGCGTGACCATGTTCGATCGTGACTTTGATGGACTTTTCAAAGGTGATGGGACTCTCGGTGTGCCAGCGATAGAGGCAGTAACGGCCCCCTGTGCGCTCAGGGTCTACAACGTAGGGCGCTCCCTGGCGCATATTCGCAAAGGCCTGAAGGCCGAAATCCCATGCGCCGTTGTAGTAGTCCTCTGTGCCGGTTCCATTGATGGTGGGAGCGGTGTCGCCGTCGATAAAGATCATGTCGTCACCCTCGCCGAACCATCCGTCGGCGTTCTGCTCGACGCCCTGGGTTACTCCGACAAAATGGCCTTTCCCCGTGGCTTCGAGGAAGACGTAGTTGCCTTCGCCATTCAGATTTTTGTCCCCTGGGGTTGCGGACTTCTTGCAGGGCGCTTCCTGACGATACTGGGCGTGAAAACGTCCGAGGCCCTCGGGGAGTTTGGCGACCGTGGTGTAGTCGACCGCGAAATAGAAATTATCGGTGCGAATCTTGCCTTCATTGGTAATCGTGATTTTTGCGGATGTGGCGAACGGCATCTGGAAATAGGAGTTGAGGGCCTTCACCGGCGCGACGGAAAGCAGGGCAGACTGATATACGAAGTATTCGCCGAGTCCGAGCCCGAAGAAGTCGCCGACAGGAACCTCGATGGATGGAGCGGATTCGCCGTCCCACCAGGCGCGCAGGACCAGATTTTTGAGGTGCATGCGATCGGAGGAGTTGATCGTGAACCAGATGTGGGTGATGACTCCGGCGCCTGTCGCCTCGAGGAGAGTAGCGCTCTGGCCGGGCTCGACGCGCAATGAATCGGTGTTTCCGCCAGCTTTATCCCAGCTCGAAGAGCGCTTGCTTTTGTAGTCGCGCAGACGGGACATGGCGAAGAGCGCGTCCGGCGTCGGTGCGGGGGCGGGGACGGCCGGCTCGGCAGCTTTGGCGCTTGCCGCGGATTGGGTCGCATTGAGGCCGAGGAGAGCACCTGCGGCTGCCATGGTTCCCAGGAGCTTGCGGCGCGTTGGTGCCGCTTCAATCAATTCGGCGGGATTGGATGAGTCCGAGGGATCGGATGGATGAGATGGAACGGATGGTTGCATTGTCGAGTCCCTTCTTCGCTTGGCTTAAGCTGAGAGCAACGAAACGGCGGCTCCCAAAAGACTCCCCAATATAGCAGCCGCCGCACCTGGTTCACCAAGGAAGAAAGGAATTGAGTCTAGACGATTGAGATTGTCGACCTCGGTCTCGTGCTACCTCTTGCGTCCCGCAAAATAGGCTTCGATCTTTTGTGACCATACCTTGTCAGCAGCTTTGTCGGTTTCGCGCATCGCCCTTACGCGTTCGTTGCCTGCCGTCGTTAAGGCAGTGCGCGTGAAGACTACGTTGACCTGGGTATTGGAGGCGTCGATTGGCTTGAACCGCACGTCCACTGTGGTCACGAGCAGATCTGCCATAAAGTACACGTAGTGAAAGTGCCGACCCTCCACATCGAACAGAGTATTGACCCACACTTCATTGACGGGACCGCGCTGGACGGTGAAAACTGCACCTTCTTCGTCGCGAGCGGGTTGCGGATGGAGGAACTTCGGATCCCAGTGTTTGCCCACCCATGCGCGTTCCCCTTCGGGGCCAAAAAGTGGCGCGGTGTCAGCGTAAGACGCGTGGACAACAAATTCAAATGCGGTGCGAAGACGCAGTAGATCGCTGGTTGCAGGCGGAGCCGGTTGCGCCAGGCCGGCCGCACCCATTCCGGCGGCTGCAGCGAATGTGAGTATTGTCTTCATCGCTTTCTCTCTTTCAGGTGATGGCTGTCGGCTGCCTTGAGGGTCATCCCATACAGCTGTTTGAACTGTTCGATTTCCTTGAGCATTTGCGGAGAGAATGGCGCCTTGCCTTCGAAGGCGTGCAGCACGATGCCCTCCAGAAGATCGCCGAGCGTAATGTCTTTTTGTTCGGCGATGGCTTTGAGCACTTTCAGCATGCGTTTTTCGATTCGAACGCCCGTCTGAACGCGCTCCACTTCAACGAGTTGATGTTCTGCTTTCTCTTGTGTCATGTGTACCAATGTACCACGGTACATAAATCCATGCAATCAGTTTTGTGAAAAGGAACGCGCATGTTGTCCGGCTTCGCCATCCTGAGCCTCGCCTGTTATGTTCGTGATGGAATTAAAAATGAATCCACCATAAGGCAAAACCAGGGATACGCACGTGTCCACTGAGGTCTGAGCAAGGTTGCTGCTCGCTGTTGGTCGCTTCGAGTTGAGGATTGCGGCCGCGGGACCAAACATCCCTGGATTTGCGATCGGTAAAAGCGATCATGCTCAAACGTTGGCGAGTCCGGATACTTCTGTTTTTGGCCGTCCTCGGCCCCGGATTCATAACAGCCAACGTGGACAACGACTCTGGCGGAATCCTCACCTACTCGCAAGCAGGGGCGCAGTACGGGTACAACCTGCTGTGGACCATGATTCCCATCACAATCGCGCTGATTGTTGTCCAGGAAATGTGCGCTCGAATGGGCGTGGTCACGGGCAAAGGGCTGAGCGACTTGATCCGGGAAGAATTCGGCCTGCGCCTCACATTTGTTCTGATGATCATGTTGGTCGTTGTGAACTACACCAACGTGGTGACCGAGTTTATCGGTATCGCCGGATCGCTGCACCTGTTTCACGTCACCAAGTTCATCTCTGTTCCGCTGTGCGCCGCGCTGGTCTGGTACATGGTTGTGCGCGGAACTTATAAGAGCACTGAAAAGATTTTTCTCGTGGCATCTGTTGTGTACATCTCCTACATCTTTGCGGGCGTGCTGTCGCAGCCAAGCTGGAGCGAAGCGCTGCATGCCACGGTCAAGTTGCCGCAAGACTCGGCCTGGCGCGACAAGGACTATATCTACATGGCTATCGGCATCGTGGGTACAACGATCGCTCCGTGGATGCAGTTCTACCTGCAGTCATCGATCGTGGAGAAAGGCATCCGCGTGAAGGATTACGCGGCTTCTCGACTCGATGTGATCATCGGCAGCTTCTTTACGGACATTGTCGCCTGGTTTATCGTGGTTGCCTGTGCAGCTACGCTCTATGTGCATGGCATGGGGACGATACAGGTAGCCGCGGACGCTGCTGAAGCAATGAGACCGCTCGCCGGCGACTATGCCTTTATCCTTTTCGCCTTCGGGCTGTTCAACGCTTCGCTCTTCGCGGCATCCATTCTGCCGCTTTCGACGTCTTATACGGTCTGCGAAGGCCTGGGTCTGGAATCCGGGGTCGACAAGAATTTCAAAGAAGCGCCGTTCTTTTATTGGCTCTATACGCTCCTGATCGTTGGCGGATCAGCCACGGTACTGCTCTTGCCCGATTCGCAGTTGATAAATTTTGCAATTCTCTCGCAGGTGCTCAATGGGGTGCTGCTGCCAGTCGTGATCATTCTCATGCTGCTGCTTATTAACCGCAGCGATTTGATGGGCGAGCACAAGAATACGGGTCTGTGGAACGTGATTGCATGGAGCACCAGCATTATCGTGATTGGAATGACTGGAGTGATGCTTTGGGGGATGATTCCGAGGCACTGAATCCTTGATCCTCAGCATGGAATCCAAGAGGCAGTATGAGTAACGTATTGGTCACCGGTGGTTCAGGCTTTATCGGCAGTCACGCGATTTTGCAGCTCCTGGCTGCAGGGCACCAGGTGCGCACCACGGTTCGCAATCTCTCGCGCGAAGCAGAAGTGCGCGCGACGCTGAAACAAGGCGGCGCCGAGGCTAGCGATCGCTTGGCGTTTTTCGCTGCGGATCTCACGGGCGACGGGGGCTGGCGTGAGGCCGTTGCGGGATGTGACTATGTGCTTCACGTCGCGTCGCCGTTTCCGGCGAAGATGCCAGACGACGAAAACGAATTGATCATTCCGGCCCGGGAGGGCGCGCTTCGAGTGCTGCGTGCATCGCGTGACGCCGGGGTGAAGCGCGTCGTGCTCACTTCATCGTTCGCAGCGATTGGATATGGCCAGAAGCCGCAAAGCAAGCCGTTCGATGAGACAAACTGGACCGACCCTGCCGGCGAAGGCGTTACCGCCTATGTAAAATCGAAGACCCTTGCAGAGCGTGCAGCATGGGACTTTATTGCCCGGGAAGGCGGCGGTCTCGAACTCTCTGTCGTCAACCCTGTGGGAGTGTTTGGGCCTGTTCTAGGGCCTGACTATGCGACCTCGATTATGCTCGTCCAGCGCATGATGGATGGCGCTCTGCCCGGACTGCCGCGACTGTGCTTTGGCGTTGTCGATGTCCGCGATGTTGTCGATCTGCACCTCCGCGCCATGACCAGTCCCGCGGCAAAAGGGGAACGTTTCCTCGCCGTTGCCGGAGACTTCATGTGGATTGTAGAAATCGCAAATGTGTTGAAAGACCGCCTGGGCGATTTGGCGAAGCGGGTGCCAACACGCGAGCTTCCGAATTTCCTCGTGCGTCTTGCCTCGTTGCGCGACTCAGCCGTAAAGCAGATCATTCCCGAACTCGGAATCGCGAAGAACGCCACCAACGAAAAGGCACGTCGGGTGCTTCGGTGGTCCCCGCGTTCCAAGGAAGACTCAATCGTTGCGACGGCGGAGAGCCTGTTGCGCCTGGGGCTCTTGAAAGAGAGCACGATGGGCCGAACCTAGAGGGGATTTATTTTCGAACGGATTCACTGCGCAGAAAGCCGGGTTAAAGCAACTTTCCGGCGGCAAGATCGCGAATCAATCCGCGGTCGGCAGCAAGAAAATCGTAGCCTGGCAGATCTTCAAGGCGCACCCATTTGAGCTGGGCAAAGATCTTGTTCTCGAGTTCGCCTTCAAAGGCGTGGACTGCAAAAAACTGCAGATCGACGGCGCCGCCGTGGCGATAGTTATGGCGGATGTGTGTGACGCGCCGGCCAATGGAGGCTTTGATTCCGAGCTCTTCGTGCAGTTCCCGAGCAAGGGCTTGTTCAGGACTCTCGCCAGCCTCGATCTTGCCGCCGGGAAACTCCCATTGCAGGGCCATCGGCTGATCGGGGCGTCGCTGGCATATGAGCACTTCGCCGCCGCGAACGAGAAGTCCCGCAGCAACGAAACGTAATGCAGGTCCAGCCGGCTTCGGGTTTGAGGTAGACTGTGCCTCTTCCACACATCCAGTGTAAACGGAGCACAACGGGGCAAGCGGAAGCTTCAATTCCCCCGGGTTTCACAAGGTGAAGATTGCGGCGGCGATCTTTTGAGCGCGCGAAGATGACAACTGCTATTCGCCTCCGACTGCCGCCACTGTATCTTCGGCAGCCCGTGGCCTGAAGTATCCCCAGCCACGCTTTGTTGCCGCCTCAATCAGTGCGGGGGACGGATTTACGGGGAAGGCGTGGGCAGCAATCTCCATCATTGCCAGGTCATGGATCGAGTTGCCGAACACGGCATCAGGATGGGCGAGGCTCACACGCTGGAGTGCGACCGCCTTTGCCGAACCGGTAGGCACGTCGACGATTTCGCTGGTGATGATGCCGTCCTTGACAGAGACTTCCGCTGCGAGCACTTTCTCAGCGGGAATGCCAAAATCGCGGACACCTTCGGAGACGACCCACTTGTTGGTGGAACTGACGGCCCACAATTCTGTTCCTGCCTGCCGGAGAGCGGTCACGAGTGCCTGGATCTCGGCAAATTCGCGGCCGCGCACGACCTTGTCGAAGTATGTTGCCGCGGCGGAACGTAGTTCGTCTTCATGCAAACCGGCATACATCTGGACCATGTCGCCGCAGATTTCGGCTTCGGTGACTGTGCCGGCCAAATAGGCTCGGTATCGTGTATCAATCCGGTCGCAGGTGGAGCGCGAAACAAGGCCCTGCTCCATGGACCAGACCATGAAGCCGTGGCCCGAGTCTCCGCTCCACAACGTGCCGTCGCAATCAAATACGGCAACTTTTGGCTTGATGCCAAGAACGAGCCGATGGAATTCCTCAGCGGTCCACCTGGTGATTTCAGTATGTGTAAATGGCAAGCGTTCCTCTGTCCCTATCGAAGTTATCAACTCTATTTTCATCCAGGAAGCCAAGGTTGTGCACGCGACGATAGAATAGGGGATTACAGATGGTGAACCAATGCACGGCAACAGATTTACGGGAATCATTCTTTTTTCAGCACTTATTGCCTTCTCAGCCTTTGGGTTCAGCAGAGACTGCAGCGCACAGTTTTCCGGGCCTGTAACGTCTACCAGCGCCTACTCCGTTCCTGAATCGCAGAGGATGGAACCTGCGGCGCTGGCCAAGTTGTTACAGGCTGCGAGCGGCGATCCACCGGTTATGTTGCAGGTCGGCTCGCACATCATGTTTGCGCAGTCGCACATTCCGGGATCGGTGTTCGCGGGTCCGGGCTCGCAATCCTCGGGACTGCACCTGGTGGAGACCAAGGTAGCTTCGACGCCGAGGAGCAAGTTGATTGTGATCTATTGCGGCTGCTGCCCATGGGATCGGTGCCCCAACATTGGCCCTGCTTACAAAAGGCTGCGTGAACTCGGTTTCACCAATGTGAAGGCGCTCTACCTGGCCGACAATTTCGGCAACGATTGGGTTGCGAAGGGCTATCCGACAGATAAGGGCGAGTAGCAAAGTGCGTAGAGGAATTAACGATTCGCCCAGGCTTAGAAGCTGCAGTCGAACGGCCGCGGCCAGATTATTTTTCGTGATTGCAGGTCTGTTTGTTGCGAGTTTGATTTGTCCGCCACCTTTGCGGGCTGGCGCGCCGGTAAACTCGCTTGTCGGCAAGGAGGCACCAAGATTTGTTCGCACGGACCTTGCCGGCAGGAAGATTGACCTCAAAGCTTATCGTGGCAAAGTGGTGCTTCTAAACTTCTGGGCCACCTGGTGTGCGCCGTGCAAAGTGGAACTGCCACACTTCGCGGCATGGCAAAAGCAATATGGCCCGCTGGGGCTGGAGATTATCGCCGTCTCGATGGATGACGATGTCACGCCGGTTCGAGCAACCGTCCGCAAACTTGAACTGAACTTTCCGGCGGTGATGGGCGATGAGAAGATTGGCAGTCAATACGGCGGAGTTCTCGGCATCCCGGTCACATATCTGATAGACCGAGACGGCATCATTCGTCAGCGCCTCGAAGGTGAAACCGACTTGGGCGAGTTAGAGAGCACGGTCGTCAAGCTTCTCGCTGGGAAGTGAAGCGGTTTGGGGAACTGCTTGTGAGAATCGTATTGAGTGAAGCGTGCGGCTCATCCGAAGAGTTAGTGAGCCCGGCTTGACGACGTTTCAGAGCTGTCGACGCCGTCCACCTCGGTCACATCATGATGATGGAAACGGCTCTTGATGCCGTTCATTACATCGAACTCACGCATCAGGTTGAATCCTCCGCTCACAGCGAATCTGAGCCCATAGCGCTTCATTGTGCTGGCGAAAGAGACGTTCTCTGACGGGAGATAGACATTGGCCCAGGCAGCGGAAGTCCCAAATCCGATGAGATGGGCATAATTTGGCATCAGCTTGCCTGTATCACTGTAAGCTACGACTTCGGCTCGCAATGCCCACAAGATTCTGGATTTTACTGAACCTGTTTCCTTCCGGAAGTAGCGCGGGTCCTGGTGAAACACCGTGGGCAGGACCGCGCCTGTGACAAGGTAAGCCATCGCGAGGTTTTCGGTGGTGTACGCGTAGAGTTTGGCAATGTCACTCGGGTTGCTTCCAAAATCCGGACCTATATCGAATCCCTTGTCGAAGCTTGTGAACATGGCAGATCTCACAAGCAGGGATGGAGAGGTCATTTTGTGGAAGGCGATCTCGAATTTCTGTTTCGGTCGAAGTGGGGGAACCGCAAAGTAGGAACCAGGCACTGTATCAGGGACGGCAGAAACCAGTGAGCCGCGAATCGGAGTGGGCGCATCGGGAAGACGGGGATCAATCCGAGCCTGTGGGTGCGAAGCACGCATAGCTGGAATGAGAATCAATATGGCGGCTAGAACTCTCGCGAGTCTCAGAATCAAGTGGCACCTTTTAAATAGAAGCCTGGGAGGGCCGCTCCGTTCCAGCCCTGGCAGCTTCGGGTTTTATATAGTCCCATTCGGAGATGGGAGCGATCTTATCCAGGCTTTGATGCAGTTTGAGGCCCGAGGGAGGGGATGCCCTCAAACGTAATGGCCGATTTCTGTAATCAAGAATGTGCTGACAAATTGCGGGCAGCCTTGCGAATGTTGTTTAAGTCATGCGGTCACTTCACTTACGGGAGGTCATGTTTGACCGTCATGTCGGCTCTCTACGGATCAACTCGGTCGGGGAAGTTGGTATGATACTTGATGTACATGTCCATCTAGTCTCGACGCAATTTGCGGATAAGGTAAGGAATCCGCGAAGATGTACAGCCCCCACAGCTCAGCCCGCCCGGGTTTTGAAGGGGGAAGGCGAAGTAGGAACTGCACGAATGAGACGGACGTTTCCTAGGGCGATTCCGCTTAGTCATCTTCGCGCGATTCTTTGCGCAGGATGGAACGGCGCTTTATCCCGGGAGAGTTCTAAGGAGACTGCATCAAGATGTTGTTGCGCCGAAATCGTTTGGTCCCCAGTGCGCTCGTCTGGCTGTGCCTATGCGCATTGTCGAACGGCCTGGCGGCGCATGCGGCACTTCAGTCTCCATCATCCCGCATTGAAGGTGCGCCAGAGATCGGCGCGCCGCTCACTCTTGAAGCACCCGATGAATCAACAAGCTCGGGACTGACAGCCGCCACAACAGATCCGGAGAAAGATCCGCAGAAAGGGCGTATCAGCGGAACCGTGGTTGACATCGCCGGATACACCGCCAGCGGCGCAAAAGTGCAGCTGAAACGCGATGCGCAATCTCCGCCGATGGAGGTTTCGTCGGGCGAAAACGGACAATACAATTTTGACGATCTCCCGCCAGGGCCGTTTGAACTCACTGTCTCGGCGGAGGGATTCGAGACGCAAAAGATCACTGGCGACCTCGGCCCGGGAGAGATTCACATCGTGCCGGAGATCAGGCTCGCATATGCCACAGTCAAGGCGGAGGTGCGGGTTGAGGCTCCGATAGCCGAGGTGGCCCAGAGCCAGATGAAAGAGCAAGAGAAGCAATTTGTATTCGGATTCATTCCTAACTTTTATGTAACCTACTTTGCAGACACTGCTCCTCTGAATAGCAAGCAAAAATTTCATCTTGCCTGGAAATCATCCATTGAGCCATTCACCTTCGCAGGAGTCGCCGCCATTGCCGGTCTTCAGCAGGCGACGAACGACTTCTCAGGCTACGGGCAAGGTTGGGATGCTTATGCGAAACGATTCGGCGCGGCCTACGCTAACGTCGTCACAGGGACGTTTATTGGCAGCGCAATGTTGCCATCTCTTCTACATCAGGATCCGCGCTATTACTACAAGGGAACAGGGAGCGGCCGATCGAGGCTGCTCTATGCGCTTGGAAACGTTGTGATCTGCAAGGGCGACAACAAGCGCTGGCAACCGAACTACTCGGGGATCATCGGAAGTTTTGCGACAGGCGCTGTTTCTTATCTTTATTATCCTGAAGAGGACCGAAACGTGAACGAGCTAATTATTCAAAACTCGTTGATCAGGTTTGGTCAGACTGCTTTCATCAATGTCTTGCAAGAGTTTGTTATCGCGAAGGTGACCCCACATCTTCATAAGAAGCCCCCGACACATCCGTAAGATATCGCATCGCCCTTTTCAGGCCGATGATTCCGGCATCGCAAATTTCAATATTCTGAGGGTTAACGATGTTGATTCCTTGATGAAGGAGGTTCGGTAGCTCCTCCTCGGCCCCTGGGCTCCATCGCATCGCGCGGATAATTGAATCTGTGGATGTCCAAGGAAATCTGTCGATCCTGAAGGATTATCGGGCCTATCTCCGGGTGGAAAAGGGATTACGCCCGCTGACCTGCGAGGCATATGACAGCGACCTGAAGACATTTTCGGAGTTTCTAGAGACGCGCCAAGGCGTGCTGAAGAACGCCACTCAACAAGATGTGGCTGCATTTCTAGAGCATCTTCGCGCTCACTCCATTGATTCCCGATCGGCAGCAAGAAAACTGAGTTGCCTTCGCGGCTTCTATAAATGGCTCCTGCTCGATAAACGTATCCACCATGACCCCACAGTGAACATTGAGTCGCCCAAGGCGTGGAAGGTGCTGCCAAAATCGCTTGCTGAACCGGAAGTCGCAGAGATTCTTGATCGAGCGGGCATAATGGCTTCCCATCCGCAGGCACGTGCTACGGATCTGCGGGATCGCGCAATTCTCGAACTGCTTTACGCAGGCGGTCTTCGGGTGTCGGAGATAACCGCACTCTCGACGGGAGACCTGGCTCTCGATGCGGGACGCATTCAAGTGCGCGGCAAGGGAGACAAGGAGCGAATCGTGCCGGTTGGGAAAACGGCCGTCGAAACGCTTGAGATATATCTTCGCGAAGGCAGGCCTCACCTGGCGCGCATCAGCACCAAGCGAAAGACAGCGGCCCGACGTCAGGATGCGACGCGACTGTTTCTCTCCATTCGCGGGATGCCGCTTACGCGCCAGTGGATCTGGCACATGGTGAAGAACGGAAACGATGCCGCAAGCCCGCATCGGTTACGGCACAGTTGTGCCACGCATATGGTTGAGCACGGCGCCGATCTGCGCAGCGTTCAACTCATGCTCGGGCACGCTGATATTTCTACGACGCAGGTGTATACGCACCTCGCTCTAGGCCGCCTTAAGGCGGTTCATCGCGAACATCATCCGCGCGCAACGAAGCGGCTTCAGAAAGATGACGCAGTTGAAGCCACGCAGCGCGGGAATTCGACGTCGCGTGTCGTCTCAATCTCAACGGGTAGAAGCCGCCGGTCCAGTTCGCCATCTCAGCAAGAGAAGCAAGCCGAGGAGCCCGTATGAGGACCGCCGAAGAACCTAATCCAGCAGAGCCAATCAGCGCTCTCGTTGATAAGTATCTGCGCGTGCTCGGAGGTGAACGAGGGTCCTCGGAGCACACCCTGCGCGCATACCGGCGGGAACTGTTGGGATTTGCGGCGTACATTGCCGAGTGTCACGGCAGTTTGTCGTCGGTGGCTTCGATCGAGCACACTCATATTCGCTGTTACCTGGGAACTCTGTTGGAGCGCGGACTCTCCAAAGCATCCACGGCGCGCGCATTGGCGTCCGTTCGAAGCTGGTTCAAGTGGCTTGCACGCACGGGACATGTCGAACAGAACGTAGCATCGCTTGTAGCAACGCCGCGGTTGCCCAAACACCTGCCACGGGTGCCATCGATCGAACAAATGAACCGAGTTGTCGACACAGTGGGAGAGGATGCCGCAAGCTGGCCAGCACGCGACAAAGCCATCCTCGAATTGTTGTACGGGTGTGGTATCCGCAATGCCGAATTGACGGGACTGAACCTCAACGACATTCATTGGGCCAACGAAGCGATTCTCGTGCGCGGCAAGGGCCAAAAGCAGCGATATGTTCCTTTAGGCGATGCCGCTGCGCAAGCATTGCGCGCTTATCTTGCCGAGCGCTCCGCACGCCTGGCGGGGAGAAATGAATCTACGAAGACGACTACTCCGGCACTGCTCATCAGCTTGCAGATGCGTGGTCTTGGCAAGGCGGGAGGGGAGGCGCGACTCACTACGCGCAGCGTTGGACGCATCGTCAAGAGGATCGCCATCCAGCGTGGGCTCTCCGCGGATGTGCACCCTCACACACTGCGTCACGCATTTGGCACTCACTTGCTTGAGGAGGGAGCGGATCTGAGGGCAATTCAGGAATTGCTGGGCCATGAGCGGCTCTCGACAACTCAGCGCTATACACAGCTAACGACTGCGCAACTGGAGTTGGTCTACGACCGCACGCACCCTCGCGCCCGCTAAGACTGTAGTTGGTGTCCTTGGATTCACGTCAGGCGAGGAAGATCAGCTTAGAAGCTGACCTTTCGAGTCGGAAACCATGTGAGTTGGATCGTGGTTGTTGTTACCGTCTGACGTCCCGACATGTAGATGGGCGCCTTCCACTGCTCGAAGGCAAAGTTGCCGTTGATTTCGAAATCTTTGCCGATGCGTTTCACCACCTGAAAGTTGATATCGTTTATCGTTGTTCCGCCCTGAATCAGACCTCCTGTCGCGGGGTCGATTTCGCTGGTTGATCCTGGGATGAAATCCTTTGCCGCTTTCTGATTTCGCGCTCCGACCTGGATCCATTCATTGCCGCTCAGATGGTAGGTGATCCAAGCTTGACCACCCTTATCTTCGCGTCCGATCCAGTCGCCAATGAGCAATCCGTTATTGGTATAGCCCTGCGTCTGCACGACCTCCCAGTACATGAACCGGCCACCATTGCTGTTGGTGATTGGTGGATCGGTGTAGACAGCTTCGACACGCACATCCAACTTCGGAATGCCGGGCACGTGAGACAGGTAGATTCCAGGCCGCCAGCCAGCTCTTCGTGGAGCATCGATGGGGGAAACGTCGTCGTGCACTTCTCCGTCGGTGTAAAGCGTAATCCACTTCCGCAGGAAGGGGAGCCGCCAAGAGAAGTCAAATGAGCCGAAGCGCGCTCCTGGATCGTCGCGGCTGAACTTCTCTTCCGCGCTCACATTTTGGAGGCTGAAGAAGCTCTTGAGAAAGCTATGCAATGTGATTGGGACGTGACCTTCGCCACCCCAGATCACGCTCCGCTCAAATCCGAATTCCAGATTCTCAGTCGGTCGGAAGCTAATCTTTTCCGCATGGAACCAAGGGTCGGCCGGATGTGTATGTCCCTTGAGCGGTCCCACCATGAAGTCGTAACGAAACGGCCCTGTGATGTAGGAAAGCCCGGGGATGCGCAACGGCTCAACGCGGTTGATACGAAATGACCAGATGTTCTCCGCATTGTTCGAATAGGCCATACCCCCACCAAGCCCGGGCCCAAGCCAATTGTCTTGTCGCCCAAATGAGAACTCATGATTCAGATAATTAGCGGAAACGTATGCCTCGAGCACATTCACCTGAATGGTCGAATCAATTGGACCCAGTGGAATCGTTGCTTGTTTGTAAGGCAGGCCTGTTGCGGGATTGATAAAGGGTACGGAATCCAAATTTGAAAGGGTACGCGCTAGATCTGTGGAGTAACCAGTAGCCGAAGGGGCACCTTGAAATTCGACGCGCGCGTAGGCTTGAAATCTGCCCGCAGCCGCGTATCCGCTGGCTCCGGTGTAGTTGTTAAACCCGTGCGCATAGGGGCGGCCATAATCATTGATGACCGTCTGGCCAAGATGAAAGCTGTCTCTCAATGGTGGGCCGCTGATAAATCGGCTCGCGGAATAGACGGACTCGAGCCGCGCTTTACCCCGGAACACTTTGCACGGACCTTGCATGTCGGGGTGCAACTCCTGATCGAGAGCTTCGTAGATTCCCCGGGCTTCATCGGTCGCCGGACTCGAATCGGCATCTTCAATCTTTGCGCCGGCCTCTTCGAGCAGATGATCCAGGCTTGAGCGCGTCCACGGTCGCATCCCGACAAAGACACTGTCGACGTATCCCAAACCGTACAGGCGCAAAACAGCGGGATAGACCCAGCTGTCCACCGGAATATAAGGGGAATCGAGCTTGGAGGGCTCGCAAACTGGCACCGGTCGGCTCGGATCAGAAGCCGTCTGGCCTGATCCGTCTCCTGTTGCGGGCGTTTCGGCCGGAAGTGGGCCGGCAGCGAAAATCAAAACTCCTGCAAAAAAAAGGGCACTCTTCGCGACAGAAGCTATCGCCACACGTCCGCTCAAGCTCATTTCCTCACTTTACCATTCAGGCTGGACCTTCCAGGTCCAAGATCGCGTCTCCTGGAAGGCCGGACGGGTGGCTCCGCTGTATGTTTTGACTAAGTGAATAAGAAACCGGTAGCCAGATCGAGCTCGCGCTCAAAGCCTGCGACAATCGTTTGCTTGACTTCCTCTTTCCAAAGCCCTTTGCTCTTGAGGTAGTTTTCCATGTTTGAAACAGGGTCGAGGCCGGGTAGCCCGCTGACCCTATAGATGCTGTCCATCGCGAGGGAGGCGGGAGTAAAAGTGTGGAACTGGCATTCAACGACGGTTGGTCCACGGTCCTGGCGAGCGCGAGCAATTGCTTCGAAGGAGACGCGATAAAGGGCCACCGCGTCGCTTCCATCCACAACGATCGCGGGACTTCCATTTACCAACGCAGCGGGTGCGGATTTCTTTATGTTGGATGGGGATTCGGAGCATTCATGTTGCGCATGGTCGGTTGTGAATCGAACAAAGACTATGGGTAGCAATTTGTTGGCTGCGAAATCAATTGCCTCGGAAAGTTGTGTCTCCGAAGCCGAGGCATCAAAGAACGCAACAGCAATTTTGCCTTTCCTGGCTCTTTTCGCTGCCCGGGCAAATTTGAATATTGCGGCTACCTGCGTGTCGGTCTGCGCAGAAGGAATTATCTGCAACTGGTCAAGGCTACCTTTATTGAACATCGCACTTTGACTATCCAGGTTGGTGGATCCGACACTCAAATCGCGCAACAGCTCTTTAAGTGGTAGTCCTTTCGCAAAGGCCGGCAAGATGTCGCCCGCCGCCAGACTTAGTGCGTCACCCGGCTGAAGGTCGACGACAACGGCTGCGGCAGCGGCCTCGCGTCCGGGGGAGGCACGAAGATCGCGACTCAGCTTGCCCATTTCAAATAGATCGTTGGTTCGCTCAAGAAGCATGCGGCACCTCAGCAAGGCCGTGTAAATGGCAATCAGCTTTTGATTCGGAATCAGCGAGAATCCGTTTTCTGAAGCCGCTGTCTCCGCCTTTGAGGCAGGTTTCTGAATTGAAGATTTGGGCATTGTGATTGGCGGTGACCTCACCGGTTGATGCGATTGTAATTCGACTCTCTCAATGGGTTAGAAGATGTTTTCGCTAAGTGGTGTAGTCCGCGTTGATGCGTATGTATTCGTGGGTGAGATCAGTGGTCCAGAATTTGCAATTGCCCTTGCCGAGATGAAGGTCGATTGTGATGGAGAACTCCGGCTGGTGCAGATAGGCATGCGCCGCAATCTCATCAAAGTCCGTCGCGCGTCCTCCGTTGCTGCAAACGGGCAGCTCTCCAAACCAGATGTCGATGCGATCCGGGTCCACATTGGCACCCGAGTAGCCAATCGCCGCCATCAGCCGCCCCCAATTTGGATCGTTTCCGGCCCATGCTGTTTTGACGAGGGGTGAATGGGCAATCGCTTTCGCAACCCGAACTGCATCGGCGTCAGAATCGGCCCCTTTTATGCGCAACTCCACAACATGCGATACGCCTTCTCCATCGGCCACGATCTGACGCGCCAACGATGTGCACACTTGCGTCACGGCAGCGCCGAAGTCCGCGTTTCCCCTGCCTATTGGAGCGCCACTTGCCCCTGACGCCAGCATCAACACGGTGTCATTTGTCGATGTGTCGCCGTCAACCGAGATGCGGTTGAAACTTACCTCAATAGCCTGGCGCAGATATCCGTCAAGAACCGCTGGCTCGACCACGGCATCGGTCAAAATATAGACGAGCATCGTTGCATGCGGAACGAGCTGTGGGTGAATCATCCCAGAGCCTTTGCAGACCGCGGCGATCCTGACCTCCCGCTTGATATCGGCGGGTCCGTCAATCTGCGGCGTCATCACTTCAATGCGCGTGAATGCGGTCTTCTCGATGGTATCCGTAGTGAGAATGGCCTCTGCCAGCTGCTGGAAGTGATCAGATTCGGACCCCAGAGAGGCAGCCAAACCCGGCAACGCGGCAGCGAGCTTCTCCACCGGGAGAGGAACGCCAATTACCCCGGTCGAGGATGGGAATATCTCTTCGGGCTTGCAGCCGAATACCTCGGCGGCCGCTTCGCAGGTGGCCCGCGCTGCATCAAGTCCAGCCTGCCCCGCGGCACAGTTTGCGTTGCCGGCGTTGATGGCCACCACGCGCACTTTGCTGCCAGTGGAGCGCAGGTTTTCTTTGTCCACTGTCAGAGGCGCTGCTGTTACGCGGTTTGCTGTAAACGCAGCAGCAGCGCTTGCTGGTGTATCGCTGACGATCAGCGCAAAATCCGCTCGGCCGCTCGCCTTCAGCCCCGCCTTGCAGGCGCCGAAACGGAAGCCTCGCGGAATAACGTATTGGGATAAGTCGCTCATGGGTCAGTCAATTTAATCTAACAAAGGAGGGCGGATGGAGCATCGCCATATGGAATCAAGGGGGGGCGTCGACGAAGAACAATTTCTGGAGTTGACCAACGTCAACGTCGCCAGGGGCGATCGGGTAGTGCTCCATGACATCAATTTGACGATCCGCGCAGGAGAGCACGTCGCGATTCTTGGGCCAAATGGATGCGGCAAATCCACGTTGATTCTGACGATGACTTGTCAGATCTACCCGATCGTAAAGCCCGGCATGCACGTGAGGATCTTCGGACGCGAACGCTGGGATCTGACGCAGTTACGGAAGCACTTCGGCGTGGTCGCAGCCGGTCTTATGGGGTCTGAACTGCCGGGCGAGCGTACGGCTGTCACCATAGGCCTTGATGCCGTTATAGCTGGATTCTTCTCTGCCTCGACGCTTTGGCCGAATCTTCACGTCACTGGCGAAATGCGAGAGCGCGCGATCGAGGCCCTCGAACGCATCGAGGCCACGCATCTCGCTCAGCAACTCGTGGGCGAGATGTCTGCCGGGGAAAAGCGTCGCATCCTTATCGCGCGCGCGCTGGTCCACCGCCCGCGGCAGCTTCTTCTGGATGAGCCGTCAAATGCTCTCGATCTCGCTGCGCAGCGCGATTTGCGTGAAACCCTTCGGCGTCTCGCGGGGGAAGGCACGGGCCTCGTCCTCGTGACTCATCATCTTGGAGACATCCTGCCCGAGATCGAGCGAGTGATTCTGATGCGCGAGGGGCGAATTGTTGCGGACGGACCGCGAGAAGAACTGCTCACGGCGCCGCGGCTTAGCGAACTTTTTCACATCCCCGTCCGGATTGGACGCGACGACGAGTGGTTGCATAGCTGGTGAGCGTTGTTTTCCGAATTCGAGATGACAGCTCTCAGTTACTCGGCACTGGGCTTTGCTCCGGGAAGGCGCTTCCTCAGGAGCGCAATCTGGCCGGTGTGATGCGCCTCGTGCTCGCAAACATGAAACCATTTGCAGTAGTTGTTGGTCGGACCCCACGGCCAGGTTTTGTCGACTGCCATCAACCACGCGTCATCGTGTTTACGAAACTCCGCCAAGGACTTCTCTCGAACCTCGTGCAGGATATTTACGTAGTATTCGCGATCATGTCCCTTGATCGCCTTCCGTCCGGGCTCGCCTAATTCCATGGCAGCGTCCCACTTCTGTTTGACGGTGTCGGGCCAGCTATCCCACTTCATTCCATCGAAGGTGTTCATTTGATAGTAGGTCTCTGTGGCTGCGAGGTGCAGCATGAGCGCGCCAATCGAGTTCGCATTCTTGTCAAAGAGAACGTCGAGGTCGGCTTGTGTCAACCCCTTCGTGGCGCTTAAGACGCCGTTGACGTCGCGCATCCACGTCAGCATGGAAACAAATGTCCCGACCTGGGGAGAATATCCAGGTTTGGGACCAATGATATCGACGCCCGGCGGGTCGGCTTGCGCCGACGATTGCAGAGATAGTGAACTGCAAATTCCAGTTGCAATTGCTGCTGCCGTTCCGCCAACAAAGCTTCTTCTCGTGGCGAGGTGAGAGGTTTTCAAGATATCCGATGCGCTCATTTTGGATGGGCCTCCATAGCGAGTAAGAATCGTCGCGCGCAACCGTGGCTGCGGCAGGGGCGGCCAGTATACATTGCGCGATGCTCGCGTGAGGACGATTTTCCGATTGAGTTGGATCGACCCCTGAGGCGTGTTGAAATCAAGCGACGACACTGTGCGTGGATTGCGTCGCAACTGGTTTCGCTGTAATGATGGCCATCCCAAGGCATAGTGCTATCAATACCTCGGTAATCACCGGACCAGAAAAGAAATACACGGCCGAGTTTACCGCGAAGGCTAAATATCCGACCATGAACGCGGCAAGGATTGGCCGCAGACGGGCGCTGTCGGTTCTTGCGAGAGAAGCCAACAGCCAAAAAGCTACAGCTTCGGTCGTCAGGAAAATCGTTATGCCCAGTCCCATGCCCAAATAAAAGTCGGCGTAGCTCCGCATTGAACCGAAGACGGGGAAACGATTCGCCTGCATTGTTGCCAGAACCATCGCCGGCGTTCCAGGTTCAGGCTTGCCAAAAACTCCACCAATGGTGTGCAACACCGCATGGATCAACGTCAACACAGATGCAATCCGCAAGAAGATTGTGGGCTTCATCGTGCCTCCTTTCTTGTAGAGCCCGGAGCGGGGCAATGTCGGTGCGGTTGCCTCGCTCCCTGGCCGGCTGTCATGGTCACAGCGATTATTCGTGTTCGATCGCCTTTGCAAAGTGCTCGAGGATTCCGCTCCAGGCTCCGGGTCCGTCGAACATTGCACGAAGTTGTTCGGCGCCTTCGCCGTGACGCTCAAGGTTTCTGTGCTCCAGTTCCACGAGTGTCGATGCGCCGGTCTCGGCTGTGAAGCGCACTTCAACCTCGCTGGCCCTTGCCAAGTCGGGATCGAACTTCCAATTGGGCGAGTCGTGCCCCGGTCCCACATGCCACGAGAAGCACACCCGGTGTGGCGGGTCCCATGCGAGCACCGTTCCCCAATCGCACTGGTTGCCATCGGCGTCGCGCTCATACCAGCGGCCTCCCTTGCGCGGCTCAACAAAGATCGACTGGAAGGGAGTCTTCGCGATGTGGTGAGTCGCGGGCCACCACGTTTCCATCTGCTCGATAAAGACAGAAAACGTGCGCTCTACCGAAGCTCTCACCCGAACGGATTTAAACACTTTCAGACTGGTTTCTTCTGCTTGCTCTGCCATGATGGCCTCCTCTTCTGGGGTTTCTCTGCGGCACTCTGGAAGGCGTTCAGTGCGCTTGTCCACATCTGATCGAAGTGGGTGCGCAGGCGTGCCACGCCTTCGGGGTTCAACTGATAGAGTCGTCGTGTTCCTGCCTTGCTATCCATCACAAGCCCCGCATCTTTCAACACTTTCAGGTGTTGAGAAACGGCTGGCCGGCTTACCGGCAGCGTGCTAGCCAACTCATTGACCGCAATCGGGCCGCCGGATAGCTTCTGAAAGATGGCCATTCGTGTCGCGTCGCCAAGTGCGTCGAGGCCGGCTTGTAGGTAAGCGTCCACTAACGGTAAGTTAGCGCTAACCAATGGGAGTGTCAACAGGAAAAATTAATCCCATGCGGGATATTTTTCAGCTCAGGGGACAGCAAGGGGAAGAACCTCGCCGCCGCAAATCATGGTGCAGTCCGCGCAGTCGTCTTGCAGTTGAAGAACTCCATGTTGATAGAGTAAGCGCCGAGCAAGTCAAAGGAGACATGTTTGGGCACGTTGAAACCGTCGACTTCCTGGTAATCAAGACTGAGCCGAACATTGATCGTAGAAGTTCCGATTTGCTCCTTCACATCCAGGCTGGAAATACGACGAAGATCACCCGACACCGGATTTAGCGAGGGAGCGTAGTGAGGGTCGATTGTGGCTTTCATGGCTGCGCCGTCGATTGCGTAATGTGTTGGGGTTCCCACCCTATCAATCGTTATGGTCGTCGTCATGTTTGGGCTCAAGGACGTCGTTGTGGCTCCGCCGTCAGGTAGGAGGTCGATTCTGGAAAGATCCGAGGGGCCCGCCAGCGGCGACGAGGCAACCATTGGCCAATAAATCTGGTAGTAGCCACTGATCATCTGCTTGATTCCGCTCTCAAACTGCTCCGCATTATCGAGCGGCCCACCGGTCCAATCGAAAGTGATGTCAGGAATCTTGTTGCGAATCGCCCTCGATTGAATTTTCAGGCCCTGTATTGACTTCAAGCGATTCTCGGGTAGGGTCAATTTCATCGCGGTGAAAAAAGCGGGCCAATCCACCGAGACAGAGCATCCCAAACTGCCCAGTTCGTCCGGGTGATAGTAGCTGGCGCCGATCAGCGACGCCACCTTTGCTGGATCGTTCGAAAGCTTTTCAGATGAAGCACCGGCCACTTGAGGGTCTGGTGAGGAACTTGCCGGTTGTTGAGCAAGCAGGGCGGAACTCGATACAAGCACAGCCAACAGGAATTTGCGGAGCATACGAGAAGTCTGCACCGCAATACCCCCTACGTCTATGGCAAATCCCGATCTCCAAGTGCTACCTCCGTGTTAGTATCTCGCGATGTTGAACAAGCGCTTCACCGCCAAACTGGAAAAGAGCTTGACCAAAAGGGGGATGGACGTACGTAGTATGGCCCGAATCTGCCAACTTTTTCGGCACGCGCGGACTGGTAAGGGTTCGGGGCACGATCGACGGGATCCCATTCGAAAGTTCGTTCATGGCACTTGGCGATGGTACTCACAAGCTCCCGGTGAAATCCGAGATTCGCCGTCTCATAAGAAAGAGGTTGGCGACACTGTTGCGGTGCATTTGGAAGAACGAATTCTCGCGTGCAATTGAATCTGCGGCGACCTTATCAGGCCTGCCGCACCACCGTGCTCGCGCCCTCCTTATTTCCCCGTCGGTTCAGCTCTTTGCAGCTCTCATGGTCTATATTGACCATCTCATTCGTATGCTTTGTGGGACGGTAGAAGCTGCGGGCAAAAAGTGTCTCCCGTAACTGAGGTCCCATGACATCGAGTCACCGTTTTGCAGTTCTAGCATTCAGCGTCTTCTCGACGTTCGCCATCGCGCAGTCGACGCCCCCAAGTTCTCCTGAACCCAACACTCCGCCGTCCGGAAGCACTCAGACGACGACCACCACGACGACAACAAGGGAGAACACCGCCCCGGCGCTCATTCCAAACACGAATACAGATCCGGATGTCGCCGTTCCCGCCAAGCCGAAAGACCAGGACTCCCCGGCCCCGGCTCCGATGAGGAAGGCTGATCAGGAATCTATTGCTCCTGCACCGACGAAAAACCCCGATCAAGACTCGGCCGTCCCACCTCCGATGACAAAACAGGAAATGAAAGCACAGAAAAAGCAGCACAAGCTTGAGGAGAAGGCCGCGGTCGCACACGCAAAAGCCGACAAGGAAAGCGCCAAGGCCGCCGCGCACAATGCCGAGGCACTCAAGCAAGAAAACAAGGCAACCGAGGCAACAACTAAAATGAACTCTCCCGACTAGCCCTTACCGCCGGCTGATCTTACTTCGTGGGGCGCTTGACGCCTCGCGCCCGCTGATTTAGTTTGGGGCTACACGGGAAAGGAGGTTGATCCAGCCTATGCAAAAAGATTGTTCCAGTAGTTTGGTACGTGAGGTGACTGAGGCCTAGGGCATCGCGCCCCAAGCCCCAAGTAAGCCCCCGCGGTTGCATCCGCCGGGCCACTGGCAATCGCTTCAAGCGCGATGGCCTTAGTCCAATCCCAACAGTTCACCGGCAACGGCCTGGGACTCTTCCCGGGCCGTTGTTGTTTTTGCCGGCATGTTCCTTCCCTCAATCCAACATTCCAACACTCTTCCGCATCCAAGCCGATGTCTGCGCAGCCGATCAGGCTAATTCAAGTAGAGGACTCCCATGCCCGATAAAAAGAACGGCCAGAAGCCCAATCAGAGTTCCGACCAACAGAGCGACAAGGCGGTCAAGGATCTCATCAACGCGCTCAATGAAGACCTGGCTCGCGAATACCAGGCGATCATTGCCTACACGGTTTACAGCAACGTCATTTCAGGCGCGAAGTGGATGAACATCGCCGGGGAACTGAAGAAGCATGCGGCGGAGGAGTTGCAGCATGCGATGATCGTTGCCGACCAGATTGACTACCTGGGCGGAATGCCGACTGCAACGCCGAAACCCGTCAAGCTCTCAGATAAACCAGAAGAGATGCTCCAGTTCGATCTCGACAACGAAACAGAGACGATCAGGAACTATCGCGAGCGCGTGCGACAAGCTGAAGCCCTTGGTCACTACGCACTTGCGGAGCAACTTCGAACGATCATCTCGCAAGAACAAGAGCATCAGCACGATCTCGCGACCGCACTGGGCATCGATGTGCCGAAGGTCCTCTCTCAGGGTGCCTAGGTCGTCGGGCAATCGAATCGAGTGAGCATCCTGACTGCCCGGTGATGATATAAGCTTGTCAGTCAAATGACCACCACGCGACGTTCGTTTCTCGCGATGACTGCAGCGGTAGCTGCGCATGGCGTACAGTTTGCCGCACCCGTTTATGCGGCATCAACGGCACCTGTTCGCCTCGGCGGACCCATCTTTCTCGAATCAAGCGACCCGGCGGCGCTGGCTCGTGAACATCGCCGTCTTGGCTACAGTGCTGCCTACTGCCCGCAAATGGCCCCGGTGAAAGACGCGGATATGCTGCGTGCGATTCAGACCGCCTTTGAAGCCGAGAACGTTTGCATTGCCGAGGTGGGAGCCTGGAAGAATATGCTCGATCCCGACGCTGCGAAGCGCCGCGAGAATCTTGAGTATGTGGTGGAACGATGCGCGCTTGCTGAAGCGGTCGGGGCACGCTGTTGCGTGGATATCGCGGGGTCGTACAATCCGGAGTCGTGGTACGGACCTAATCCGAAGAATTTATCGAGAGAATTTTTTGACGCTACAGTTGAGAATTGTCGCTACGTGATTGACAGCGTCAAGCCGACCCGCACCAAGTTCACAATCGAGATGATGGGTTGGAATCTTCCCGACGGACCTGACGCATATGTTGAACTCATTCGCGCTGTCGACCGCAAGGCATTCGGCGTCCATTTGGATGTTTGCAACGGCATCAACTCTCCCCGGCGCTTTTACGAGAACACCGCTTTTATTGAGGAATGCTTTAGAAAGCTTGGGCCGTGGATTGTGTCGTGCCACGCCAAGGATCTGCAGTGGGTGGTCGAGATGAATGTGCATTTTCTCGAGGTGCCTCCAGGACGCGGGCAGATCGACTACAAGGCGTATCTGCAATGCCTCGCAAATCTCGGACGCGACACACCGCTGATGCTGGAGCATCTGAAGACGGCGGCGGAGTATGACGAGGGGCGCGAATATATCCGGAAGGTTGGCGCGGCGGCGGGAGTGACGTTTGCCTGATCATCGAATCGCTAGGGCGCAACTCGCAGAAGAGTCTAGAAGGTCGTGTTCAATCGGACCGCGAAATTGCGCGCTGGAGCAATTGCGTTTCCGGAAAAGAGGCCCCCAAAGTTAATGACGTTTAGCCGGTTGTTGAGATTGTCCGCGTCGGCCTGAAGGCTCATATGGATATCTTTGCAGTTACACAACACAACTCCGAGAGACGCGCTGACGGCGAGCTGAGGCTTTACGCGCCCACGTTCAAAATTGAGCCGACTTATGACTGCGGGTCCATATTGAGCCAGGGCCTCTGCTTCGGTGCCGGTGTATTCGAAGGGAAGTCCCGATCCGTAGGAAGCACCAGCGGCGGCCCAGACTCTTTCAGTAAAGCTGTGTGTGAAGCGAGTTCGAAGCGTGTTCCGCTGGTCTTGTGAGACAGGAAAGTGCCCGGTGGTGTCGGTTTCAACGGCTGCGGCATCGTCGCCCAGAAAGAGCCCACCCGTTATCGGAAGCCAGACATTGCCCACCATGTATGAATAGCTGACGAAGCCGTTGAGTTTCGTTAAACGGACGACCTGAAGTTTGCCTTCTGCCCCGTAAATAATGGCCTTTTCGAACGCGATGGGATAACTTACGCCGGTGTTGAGCAATTGGTCGTCATCGGCAAAGTTTTTGATGTCGCGCCGGTAGACGTTAACGTCGAGGCGCACCTGGTTGAGCAGTTCCTGCGTAAAGCCTGCTTCATAGTAATTGCCGGTGGAAGGTTGGACTGGCAGGCGGAGAAACTCGTCGCTAAGAGCATCGATCTGATCCGAACTCGAGACGAGAATGTTCTCAAACGAAGGCGTTTGGAAGATCCGATCGTAGGAACCATGCACGACCATTTTCAGAGATGGCACGTAGCGACCGATGGAGACTCGCGGACTGAATGCATTCTGGTTGAGAAGAAGCTGATAGTGATCCCATCGCAAACCGGCGCTTAACGTCCAGTCCTCGAAGTGAACCGTGTCCTCGACGAAAGCAGACTGCTCGAGGTCGGGCCGCTGATCTGCAAAGGCGAAACTCGTTGGGGTGTCTGGATCGAACTGCGCTGGGTCCGTGATGGTGTAGTGGAAGTTTTCATGCAGAAATGTTGCGTCTGAATCAACACCTGACTTCAGTTCATGCGGTCCATGATGGAGTGAATAAGTCGCCTTGAAATATCCTTCGCGAAAATAATTGTTCTGGAAGAAAGCGATTGGAGTCGGGTTCTGGTTTGAATAGAAGTTATTGGATTTATCGCGGACCATTCCTGCGAGGGCGATCAAGCTGTTTGCGGAA